>Ga0208888_100010_pt1 | contig 311679 bp, 289 predicted proteins | sample LakWasM115_HOW13_2_FD_183929 | JGI IMG/M metagenome (GOLD analysis project Ga0208888, IMG submission 183929) | Freshwater sediment methanotrophic microbial communities from Lake Washington under simulated oxygen tension - Sediment Metagenome... | ecosystem: Environmental > Aquatic > Freshwater...
AAACAAGATTACCATCATTCCGAATTTAGAAAATAAATTCATCCAAGAAAATCGCGAAAGTTTCTTGGAATACATCAGCGATAAAACCGTGTTGTGCATTGAAAACACTGAGTTTCTGACTTCGCAACTCGACAAACTTTTCGGGAAAGCCATCGAGACTTTCGATAAACTTTCTAAAGAAGTCAAACACGCTTCGCCGGAACATTTGTTTCTAAATCAAGAAGGCTTTTTACGCAAGGCATTGGATTTTTCGCTAATCGAATTATCGAACAAACCGCTGTTTAAAACCACCAAAACGTTCGAGTTTCACATTCAGCCGCAACCGTCGTTCAACAAGCAATTCGATTTGTTGCTCAACAATTTAAGCGACAACCATTTCCACGGTTATACCAATTATTTATATTGTGCCAATGAAGCGCAGGCCAACCGTTTCCACGATATTTTTGAATCGATAGATGAAGAGAATCACGAAGACATCCGCAAGCAATACCATACGGTGGTAGCTTCGTTATACCAAGGATTCATCGACGAGGAAAACCAAGTGGCTTGCTATACCGATCATCAAATTTTTGAACGCTACCACAAATTCAGCATCAAAAACGGCTATTCCAAAAAGCAAACCATTACCTTAAAAGAACTGAACTCGTTATCTGTTGGCGATTACGTAACGCACATCGATCACGGTATCGGGAAGTTTGGCGGTTTGCAAAAAATTCAGGTCGAAGGCAAAACCCAAGAAGCCATCAAACTGGTTTACGCCGACAACGATATTGTTTACGTAAGCATCCACTCGCTCCATAAAATTTCGAAATACAACGGCAAAGACGGCACGCCGCCCAAGATATACAAACTCGGTTCCAACGCTTGGAAAGCCTTAAAGCAAAAAACCAAAGCAAGAGTCAAACACATTGCGTTCAACTTAATTCAGTTGTATGCTAAACGCCGCTTGGAAAAAGGATTTGCTTTTGCACCCGACAGTTATTTGCAAAAAGAATTGGAAAGTTCGTTTATTTACGAAGATACACCGGACCAAATTACGGCTACCCAAGACGTCAAAGCCGACATGGAAAAAGACCGTCCGATGGACCGATTGGTTTGTGGTGACGTGGGTTTCGGGAAAACGGAAGTCGCCATTCGTGCTGCTTTTAAAGCGGTGGACAACAGTAAGCAAGTCGCCGTTTTGGTGCCCACTACCATTTTAGCGTACCAACATTACCGAACTTTTAGCGAGCGTTTGAAAGACATGCCGGTCAAAATTGGTTACCTCAACCGTTTCCGAACGGCCAAACAAAAAGCCCAAACCCTGGAAGATTTGGCTTCGGGTAAATTGGACATCATCATCGGAACGCACCAATTGGTAAACAAAAACGTCCAATTCAAAGATTTGGGTTTGCTGATTGTAGATGAAGAACAAAAGTTCGGGGTGAATGTAAAAGACAAGCTCAAAACCATAGCCGCCAACGTAGATACCTTAACCTTAACAGCAACGCCTATCCCGAGAACTTTACAGTTTTCGTTGATGGCGGCACGCGATTTATCCGTAATCACTACACCACCACCAAACCGTTATCCAATCGAATCACAAGTAGTTGGCTTTAACGAAGAGCTGATTCGCGATGCCATTTCGTATGAAATCCAACGTAACGGACAAGTGTTTTTCATCAACAACCGCATTGAAAACATCAAAGAAATTGCCGGTATGATTCAGCGATTGGTTCCTGATGCGCGCGTAGGCATTGGTCACGGTCAGATGGAAGGCAGTAAGCTGGAAGAGTTGATGCTCGGGTTTATGAATGGTGATTTTGATGTTTTAGTAGCAACAACCATTATTGAAAGTGGTTTGGATGTACCGAATGCCAATACAATATTTATCAACAACGCCAACAACTTCGGGTTATCCGACTTGCATCAAATGCGTGGTCGCGTAGGCCGAAGCAACAAAAAAGCGTTTTGTTATTTCATTTGTCCGCCTTATTCCGCCATGACAGAAGATGCGCGCAAACGCATACAGGCGTTGGAGCAATTCAGCGAATTGGGCAGCGGTTTTAACATTGCGATGAAAGATTTGGAGATTCGCGGCGCCGGCGATTTATTGGGTGGCGAACAAAGCGGTTTTATCAATGAAATTGGTTTCGAAACTTACCAAAAAATCATGAACGAGGCCATAGAGGAATTGAAAGAAAACGAATTCAAAGAATTATACGAATCCGAAAGCGATATCGATACCAAAGAATACGTCAAAGAGTTGCAAATTGACACCGATTTCGAGTTGTTGTTCCCTGATGAGTACATCAATAATATTTCAGAACGTTTGAATTTGTACAACGAATTGGGCAACCTTAAAACCGAGGAAGAACTGCAGGCTTTTGAAACTAAGCTCATCGACCGATTTGGCCCGTTACCGAAAGAAGCTAAGGCTTTGTTGAACAGCATTCGCATCAAATGGATTGCCACGCACATGGGTATTGAAAAAATTGTGATGAAACAAGGCAAGTTGATTGGCTATTTTGTCTCCGACCAACAATCGGATTATTACAATTCAAGACAATTTTCAAAAGTATTGCGATTTGTACAACTGCATGGAAACCTCTGTAAAATGAAAGAGAAAGAAACTAAAAACGGTTTGCGATTGTTGCTGACATTTGACAATGTTAAATCCATATCCCGAGCGCTGGAGTTCATGGAATTGATGGCTCAATAATTTGTTACATTCATAATAATAAAACAGAAGTAAAGAAGGCGTTCACTAATAGTGAACGCCTTCTGTTTATATGACCTTATATGACTTATATGGTTCACTCTCAACCTACATCTTCAAAATCTTGAAATTGGTTTCTCTATCGTTAATCTTCAACTTGAAGAAATACGTGCCTTTGGAGAAAGAAGACAAATCGACTTCCGTAGCCAACTCGTTGCCTTTTTGTTGCCACAACAATTGTCCTTGAACATTGTATACCATAACTTCTTGAATAGCATCTTTCGATTTAATAGACACAATGCCATTGGTTGGATTCGGATAATAACTGTAATCTATAAAATCATTCCCTGCCACACCTAACGATTGGATACAGGAAATATTGGCTATCCAACCCGGAGCCGTTACGTATTGATCCGAATAGAATCGGAAAGTTAAAGAACCATCCGCTGCGGTAGAAACTACAGTGCCCGGTGAATTGGTTCCGGTATAACCTCCGGCTAAAAATTCAGGATAAGTAGTATCCGGTCCGTCATAGATATACAAATAATCGTAATCCAACTCCAATTCAAAACTGGTAAAGGTTGCCATCAACGCTTGGTTCGGTTGGTTAGGAATCATGGTTCTAACAAATGACTCCATGTTTGTATGCTGTCCTGATGCTCCGCCCGAATCCGTAAATACCATGCCGCCGCAATAGTTGCCTTCAGTAGCAAATATTTTCTTCTCAAACGTTGGTGTTATACCGGTACAAATTGGTCTCAATCGCACTTCATAATAGCGGTTAGGCAATAGGTTAGTCACAGTATAGGAATTTCCGGTAACCGTTTGCCAAGACGAAGCAGCTGTAATGGACGTTACTGAAATTTGCCAAGTTGTTCTCGTTGGATCCAAATCATTCCATGTGATAACTGCAGAGGTTTGGGTGATATTGTTAATTTGAATTTCAGCAACGGTATTGATACACGTATTGATACAATCGGAACTCAAACAGCTTTTAGCGTTAACAGTACTTGCTATTAATGCGGAAGGTTGTGGTCCGAATCCGTTGGCCAAACTAATGCCAACACCGGATATTAAATGACAATAACTCATGATAGTCCCTTTCTCAGCCGCGGAAGGTATCGGGCCTTGTGCGCAACTGCCTTCGCTGTAACCGGCTTGTTGACCGCAACCGTCAATGGCTGTATTATTGCCGTTCCAAGCACAACCGTGCGTATGTGGCGAACCTAAGGAATGACCGAATTCGTGGGTAATAACTTGTACTGTCCAAGAATAAGTAGGCACTGCTGAATAATTAAAATTAACATCAGAATACGCATAATTAGATTGTCCACAGATAGAATTCAGATAGGCTACTCCGCCCAATCCACCCGGATCTATACCTACTAACATCCCAACATCGCCATTGAAGACCGGTCTGTTTTGCGCAAAAGTTCCCAAATAATCTCCTGAAGTTGAGCCTGATGGCATACTCACGTAAGGATCGGCAGTAGTCCATACAAAAACCGACTTCAAGGCCGTGGTGATACCATCATTGGTAAACAGTGTTTGTACATTATTGTACACCGAAGTCATCCAATTGGTAGCCGTGATCACATTACTGCCGTTTTGGGTGTACAAATTAAAATCGACTTCAAAATAAAAGGTAACACATTTTACGGTATTGGTTTCTCTGGCTGTAATGTTATCTGATTGTGAGATTTCGTAACCTTCTTCTTTGGTATAACAATCCCAATCGTTGGCCACTTTCATTTTGGCATCAGAATATACTATATAATCGATTTGATTGTTGGGTTGTTGTAATTTACCCACTACCAAATTTCCCCATGATTCCCCGGAAAGAATCCCGTTGAATTCGCCATTAAAGAAATTAAAAGAAGCCACCGAATTCACATCGCCATTTACAATCCCGCGGTAGTAAGCGCCTTTTTGATAAAACACGTTTTTTGCCTTATCGGTATCCAAACTAAAATCTTCTGTAAAAAGAGTGACCTTGTACAACAAAACTTCTATGTTTTGTCCTTGGTAAGGAATTTGAAGCTTTAGGGCTTCGTACTGGTTTTGGGCAATTTCATTCACTTTAGACAAATCAACTGTAGCTAAAGTAGCGTCGTTCACCACTTGACTGACTTGAGCGTCTTGTGGATTGGCTTTGGTTTGTAAAACTGTAAACGGTTTAAAGTCGGCGTTGCGTTTTTGCAACTCAAACACCTGTTGCGCTATTCTGTTTTGTGCCGGGAGCAAAACACAATTCAAGAATAAGATGAATAGTAGGATTCTTTTCATAGCAGTAATTTTTTGGAGTAAAGTTATTGAAATTCAGGATAAAACCAATTTTTAACCCTTTTTTTCAGAAATTCTTATCAAAAATGATAGAAAGCATCCGGAATATGGTCGATTTTATAATTATTTTCTTCCTTGCAGATGGCAATAATATCAAAGCGAATGGCAACGTCTAAATCGTTACTCGTTACATATTCATTTACGGCTTTAACCAGCAATTGGATTTTCTTAGGTTTGACAAAATCCTGCGGCAAACCGAATTCGATGGAAGAGCGCGTTTTGACTTCCACCACAGCTAAAGTGTTACCGATTTGTGCAATAATGTCAATTTCGGCTTTTTGAAAAGTCCAATTGGTTTCTAAAATGGTATAGCCGTTTTGCTGCAGAAACTCCACAGCCAATTCTTCGCCTAACTTACCGAGTTCATTATGTTCTGCCATTTTAAGATTGTTAGATTATTAGACTGCTTGGATTGATGAATAATCTAACCTTCTAAGAAGTCTAAGTTGTCTATTCAAATACTACCTTACTCGTTTCAGGCGTGACTTCCATCGTAATTTGTCGCCCGAAAATCAGAGCCCGATTGTCTCGAATATGTCCGGCTGGAAAATTGTAAATGATGGGAATGTTTAGTCCTTTCACGGTATCTTCAATAATCTCTAATGCATTTCTGCCCCATGGGATTTCGTTGTCTTTCATTTCGGTCATGCCGCCCACAATAATCCCTTTCAAACTGCTCAAACAACCGTTGCGCTTAAGGTTCATCATCATGCGGTCGACGTGGTATAAATATTCATCTAAATCTTCTATAAACAAAATTTTATCATGGCAATCAATCGCCGATTCCGAGCCCAACAAACTGTACAAAATCGACAAATTCCCACCTACCAATTCGCCTTTGGCTTTTCCGGTATGATTGAGCGCATCACAGTCTAAAGTGTATTGCAATTTTTCACCAAACAGTGCGGTACAAAGCGAGTTTTTGGCCTCATCCGTTGCTCGAGCCACACTCACCGGCATAATAGCATGCAAAGATTCGATGCCCATACGGTTCAAATGACTGTGCAACACCGTTACATCGCTAAAACCGATAATCCATTTCGGGTTTTGCTTGAATTTGGTAAAATCCAATTTATCGATGATTTTCACCGTGCCATAACCGCCGCGAACGCACCAAATGGCTTTGATGTTCGGGTTGTCCATCTGCTCCTGAAAATCGGCTGCACGTTGGTCATCGGTTCCGGCCAATTGGAAATAATCCAACCCGATAGTATTGCCTATTTTAACCTTCAAACCCCAACCTTCCAGCATGTCGATAGTAGGTTTTAAGTTGTCGTCAATATTTTTTCGGGCGGTAGAAACGATCGCAATGGTGTCGCCCTTTTGGAGATATGGTGGTGTAATCATCTTGCTTTGGGAATAAGAAGAAAAAGTAATTAGTGAAACAAAAATTAAAAGGATTCGCATGAATCGAAAAGGATTGTAAATTGGCTATCCCAAAAGTAAACAAATCCCAAAATTAATTCGGGATTTCGTGGCTAAAAAGTTATTTTTGCAGTCTATTTATCTGAATATGTTAGAAAATCCAAAAAGATATACTATTACGGCAGCATTGCCGTATACGAATGGTCCGATTCACATCGGACATTTGGCAGGCGTTTACGTTCCATCCGATATTTACGCGCGTTATTTGCGATTACAAGGAAAAGATGTAGCCTTTATTTGCGGTAGCGATGAACACGGTGTGGCCATTTCCATGAAAGCCAAAAAAGAAGGCATTACACCGCAAGAAGTCATCGACAAATACAACGCCATTATCAAAAAATCATTCGAAGATTTCGGAATTTCTTTTGACAACTATTCCAGAACTTCCGCTAAAATTCACCACGAAACGGCTTCTGCCTTTTTTAAAAAATTATACGACAACGGCGACTTTATCGAAGAAGTGACCGAGCAATTATACGATGCCAAAGCCGAGCAATTCTTGGCCGATCGTTTTGTAACCGGAACTTGTCCGAAATGCGAAAATCCCGAAGCTTACGGCGACCAATGTGAACGTTGCGGTTCGACTTTAAATGCAACGGATTTGATTAATCCGAAATCTACTATCACGGGAGAAACGCCGATTATCAAGGAAACCAAACACTGGTTTTTACCCTTAGACCGCTACCAAGACTTTTTGCAAAAATGGATCTTAGAAGACCATGCGAAAGATTGGAAAACCAATGTGTTGGGACAAGTGAAATCGTGGTTGGACGATGGCTTAAAACCTCGTGCCGTAACCCGCGATTTGGATTGGGGAATCGACGTACCTGTTGAAGGAGCAGAAGGCAAAAAATTATATGTGTGGTTTGATGCACCTATCGGCTATATCTCGGCCACCAAAGAATGGGCCGCCCGTGAAGGCAAAAATTGGGAAGATTATTGGAAAAAAGAAGATACCAAATTAGTGCACTTTATCGGGAAAGACAACATCGTGTTCCACTGCATCATTTTCCCGGCCATGTTGAAAGCCGAAGGCAGTTTCATTTTACCCGATAATGTTCCTGCGAACGAATTCCTGAATTTAGAAGGCAACAAATTGTCGACTTCCAAAAACTGGGCGGTTTGGTTGCACGAATATTTAATCGATTTTCCGGACAAGCAAGACGTATTGCGTTATGCTTTAACAGCCAATGCACCGGAAACTAAGGACAACGACTTTACGTGGAAAGATTTCCAAGCCAGAAACAACAACGAATTGGCGGCTGTTTTCGGAAACTTTATCAACCGTGTAGTGGTGTTGACCAACAAATATTACAATGGTATAGTACCGACTCCGAATGAACTGACGGAAGTTGACGAACAAACCTTAGCCGAACTCAAAGCGTATCCGGCAGTGATTGCCAGTTCTTTAGAGCGTTACCGATTCAGAGAAGCGCAAGTCGAATTGATGAATGTAGCCCGTTTAGGCAACAAATACTTGGCCGACGAAGAACCTTGGAAGATGGTAAAAACCAATCCGGAACGTGTGCAAACCCAAATGTATGTGGCTTTGCAAATCGCTTCAGCTTTAGCCATTTTATCCGAACCATTTTTGCCGTTTACTTCGCAAAAGTTGTGCAAAATGCTGAACATCCAATTGAACCACTGGAATTTGGCATTCGATCAATGGAACTTGACCAAAGCCGGTCACCAAATTGGTCAAGCCGAAATTTTGTTTGCCCAAATTGAAGATGTGGAAATTCAGAAACAAATAGACAAACTCGAAGCTACTAAAAAAGCCAATATCATGGAGAACCAAGTGGTAGAACCTCAAAAACCTACTTCAACTTTTGAAGATTTTTCAAAATTAGACTTGCGTGTCGGTACCATTTTGGAAGCCGAAAAAATGCCGAAAGCCAATAAATTATTGGTTTTAAAAGTGGATACCGGTATTGACGTTCGCACTATCGTTTCGGGTATAGCCGAACATTTTTCTCCGGAAGAAGTGATTGGAAAACGCGTAACGGTATTGGTAAATTTGGCGCCAAGAGCTTTGCGTGGTGTGGAAAGCCAAGGAATGATTTTGATGACCAACAACAAAGAAGGGCAATTGGTTTTTGTGAATCCTGATGCGGATGGTGTTGGGAATGGCGCTTTGATTAGTTAGAAAAAATAAACGGATATGAACCTAAAAGTAATCGCTTTTGATGCCGATGACACCTTGTTTGTCAATGAACCTTATTTTCAGGAAACCGAAGAGAAGTTTTGCGCTTTGATGAGCGATTATTTGTCGCATCAAGGTTTGTCGCAGGAGTTGTTTAAAACCGAAATTGCCAACTTAGAACTTTATGGTTACGGCATCAAAGGTTATATCTTATCGATGATAGAGGCGGCGATGCGTATTTCCAACAAAACCATATCGATAGAAGTGGTGGAAAAGATCACCGAATACGGTAAAGAATTGCTTCAAAAACCAATTGAATTGCTTGACGGCGTGGAAGAAACCTTGCAAGCTTTAAGTGGGAAATACAAATTGGTAGTCGCCACCAAAGGTGATTTGTTAGACCAAAGAAGAAAATTACACAATTCCGGTTTGGGCCATTATTTTCACCATATTGAAGTGATGTCGGACAAAAAAGAGAAAGATTATGACGACTTATTGAAGCGTTTGGAAATCAAAGCTGAGGAGTTTTTTATGATTGGCAACTCCTTAAAATCTGATATATTACCGGTGTTGAATATAGGCGGACATGCAGTTCACATTCCATTTCATACGACTTGGGAACACGAAAAAATCAATCACAAGGTAGAACATCCAAACTTTAAGGCTTTGGAAAAAATCACCGAAGTTTTACCTCTTTTATTATCCTAAAGTGAAACATAAATTAGACTTGAACGCTTGGAATCGCAAAGAACACTTTGCCTTTTTCAAGCAAATGGAAGAACCTTTTTTTGGTGTTACAGCGCGTATAGATTGTACCAAAGCTTATGCAAAAGCAACGGAGTTGGGCGTGACTTTTTTCACGTATTATTTGCACAAAACCTTGTTAGCGGTCAATGCCGTTGAAAATTTCCGGTATCGCATAATTGATGATGAAGTCTTTGTTTTTGACCGAATCGATGCCTCGGCAACCATATTACGAGACGACAAAACTTTTGGGTTTTCATTGGTAGAATTTGATGAAAGTTTGGCGACTTTTGCCGAAATTACCAAAAAAGAGATTGCCCGAATTCAAGTCACTCCCGGATTAATCACCCGCGATTTCGAAATTAATTTGATTCACTTTTCGGCCGTGCCTTGGATAGATTTTACTTCTTATTCACACGCCCGAAGTTTTACTTGGCCCGACAGTTGTCCGAAAATATCCTACGGAAAAATGACCGACGAAAATGGCAAAAAAACAATGGCGATTGCTGTACATGTTCATCACGGATTGGCAGATGGCTATCATGTTGGGCAATTTTTAACGTTACTACAAGAATTGATGAACGAATAATTTTTCTAAATTTACCAAAAAGAAAAAGATTATGCTAAAAACTAACATCGAAACAGCATTAAACAATCAAATTCGCATAGAAGCGGAATCATCACAAATTTACCTTTCCATGGCTTGCTGGGCTGAGGCTCAAGGTTTGGAAGGTGTTGCGCAGTTCATGTTCAATCAGTCTGATGAAGAGCGTCAACACATGTTAAAATTGGTAAAGTATGTGAACGAAAGAGGTTCACATGCCAAAATCACCGAATTGAAAGCGCCTAAAACCGAATTCGGAACGTTCAAAGAAATGTTTGAAGAATTGTACCAACATGAATTGTTTGTATCTAACTCTATCAATGAATTGGTTCATATTACTTTAGGCGAAAAAGATTATGCTACACACAACTTTTTACAATGGTACGTGGCAGAACAAATTGAAGAAGAAGCACAAGCCAAAACCATTTTAGATAAAATCAATTTGATTGGGGAAGACCGTGGCGGATTGTATTTGTTTGACCGCGACATTCAACAATTGGCTGTAACCAGCTCTGTTGCTTTGGATGCCAAACCCTGAAATTGATTAAATCGGAAAAAGTGAGTAAAAAAGAAAAAAATAAAGACAAGGACAAAAAGCAAAAAAAGCTACTGCTAAAATCGCTCTTGGTTTCAGACGATTGTAAGTCGGAGTGCTGCGAGAAATACAAAAAGTCAGAAGACAAACGCTGCAAAAAATGTCCGATGTTTGATATTTTTAAAAAGCTCAATAAAATAGAAAGCCTTCAAGATTAGAAGGCTTTTTTTATTCAAACCCATTCTTCAGTCACCAACTCTTTGAGTAACGTTACACCAATAATCATGGGAGTCGAATCCTTTCTTAGGGAATCAAAACGGGTAAACTCTAAAAACAAATCTTTTGAGCTTCCTCATTTCAGAGATGAAATGAGGAAGTCAAAAGAAGACACTTTATTTACCTAACAACAAAATGTCATTCGCAACTACTTCGGTCACATAACGCTTTGTCCCGTCTTTGTCTTCGTAGCTTCTGTGGGTTAGTTTTCCTTCCACAACAATCTCCTTGCCTTTGACCACATACTTTTCAATGATTTCGGCAATCTTCCCCCAAGCAGCCACTTTGTGCCATTCGGTATTTTCAACTTTTTCACCCTTGTCATTGATGTAGTAATCATTGGTAGCTAAGGTAAGATTAGCTACTTTTTTTCCTCCTTCAAGGTCTTTGACTTCCGGATCTTGTCCTACATGACCAATTAATTGTACTTTGTTTTTCATGGCATTCATGGCTTTTAAAATTTAATGTTATTGTTATTGTTATTAGATGATTTTGAATTGTCCGGTTTTAAATTCCGACAGTGCAAAGTTGTGACAGCAAGGAAAAAATAATCGGTTTCTTACCATTTACTTTCGACTATAAATAATTGTAATCATTTGCAAATAGAAATATTTTTCGTACATTCGTTTTAATCTTATAAGATTTTATCTACTTTTTATAATTAAAAGGAAAGGATATGGAGAAAAATTGTTTAGAATGCGGCGAGAGAATTATAGGCCGAGAAGATAAAAAATTTTGCGGTGACGGTTGTCGGAATGCCTTCAATAACAAAATGAACAAAGACAGTAACAATTACATGCGCAACACCAATAACAAACTCCGAAGGAATTACAGAATATTGGCAGAGCTCAACTCTGAAGGCAAATCAAAAACAACCCGATTAAAACTCCTCAACAAAGGATTTGACTTTGATTATTTAACCACTATCAGAACCACTAAAAGCGGAAATACCTACTATTTTATTTATGATCAGGGCTATATGGCTATCGAGAATGATTTTTATGTGTTGGTCAAAAAAGATATTTAGTACATTTACCTTGTATTTTACTTCTTTTGCCGTGTAAAAATGGCTTAATAGAAAAAAAGCAAACCACTAACCAGCAATGAAAAACAACCAACCATCACTGTTTAGCTTTTTGTTTTTGGCAGTCCTACTCAGCGGCATATTCTATTTTATGATGCCGCAAAGTTACGATGTCACAGAAGCGCCACTCTCCGAATTTTCGACTAAAAGAGCTCTTGAGATTGTTAAGAACATGTCCGCCAAACCGCATTTTGTAGGGTCACAAAATCATAAAGCTGTGGCCAATTATCTGCAAAAAGAACTGCAAAGTTTGGGCTTACAAACCACCTTACAAGAAGGCTTTACCATGACCGAAAAAGGCACTTTGGTTAAGGCTAAAAATATCATCACCAAGATTAAAGGCACTACGGATTCTAAAGCGTTACTGCTGTTGGCGCATTACGACAGTGCTCCGCATTCGTTTTCTCACGGTGCCAGCGACGATGCTTCGGGCGTGGCCACAATTATAGAAAGTGTTCGGGCGTTTTTACATAACAAATCCACTAACAAAAACGACATTATCATTTTGTTCAGCGATGCCGAAGAAGTTGGTCTTAACGGGGCAACCTTATTCGTAACCCAACATCTATGGGCTAAAAATATAGGATTGGTCCTTAATTTTGAAGCCCGTGGTTCTTCCGGACCGAGCTATATGCTGATGGAAACCAATCAAGGTAATTCGAAAATGTCAGAAGCCTTTAAAGCCGCAAATGCGACATATCCGGTATCGAATTCGTTGATGTACAGCGTGTATAAAATGCTGCCCAACGACACCGACTTGACTGTTTTTAGAGAAGCCGGAAAAATTCAGGGATTTAACTTTGCTTTCATCGACAGCCATTACGATTACCACACTGCTCAAGATAAATTTGAGCATTTAGATCCCAAAACCTTGGCACACCAAGGCAGCTATTTGTTCCCACTTTTAAATCATTTGGCCAATGCCGATTTATCCGATTTGGCTTCCGCAGAAGATGATATTTACTTTACAGTACCGTTTGGTTTCATTAGCTATCCATTTGCTTGGATTTTCCCCATGTTAATAGTTGGCTTTGCCTTGCTCTTCCTTTTTGTATTTATCGGTTTAGGCAAACAAGTCCTTCGAATTGATGAAATCATTAAAGGTTTCCTACCGCTGATTGGAGCACTCATTACGGCAGGTTTAGTAACTTACATCGGTTGGAAATTACTACTTAACTTTTACCCGGAATACCAAGATATTCTTCAAGGATTTACTTATAACGGACAAGACTATTGTTATGCTTTTACCAGCTTAACCCTTGGTATTTGCTTCCTCTTTTACCAAAACAAGGGTAAACGCCATCCCGAAATGAACCAACTGATCGCACCATTATTCATTTGGTTACTCATCAATACCGGTATCGCTTTAAAACTGAAAGGTGCCGGATTTATGATTTTACCGGTATTGTCCTCAGCTTTTATGTTGGGCTTCTATGTTTTGACGCAAAAAACCAATTGGCTGTTAAACGTTATTTTGGCCGTGCCAACCTTACTCATACTGACACCACTAATTCAGATGTTCCCGGTTGGCTTAGGGTTGAAAGTGATGTTTGGCACTTCGATTTTAACTGTACTGACTTTTGCACTTTTACTACCTATTTTCGGCTCGTATGAAAAGAAAGGGATTTGGGCTTCACTTTTTATTCTTTTAGCCATCGGATTGTTCATTAAAGCCCATCAGGAATCGGGTTACACTTACGGTAAAGCCAAGCCAAACAGTTTGGTCTACGCGCTGGATACGGACACCAACAAAGCCTATTGGACTACTTATGATGTGAATTTAGACGAATGGACGAAAGCCTATTTAGGCGATAATCCGAAAAGCGGAAAACCACTAAACACCAACAAGTTGTACAGTAAATATGGTTCCGAATTTACCTTTATGGCCGAAGCACCGATGAAGAACATCGCCCAACCGACCATCGAATTTTTACGCGATACCGTTAAAGGCAACCAACACCTTTACCGCATCAAAATTTCACCGAACCGAACCGTAAACCGCTACGATATCTTCAACAATAAAGGCATCACGATTCACAATTTTAAAGCCAATGGTGTTACGGCAATTGAATTTAAAAGCAATATTTCGGGCAAAACCGACGGCAAATTGCTGAGTTATTACGTGGTAGATAATATTCCGCTGGAACTCGAATTTTCCATTCCGGCCAACCAAAAACTCGATTTAGATTTGGTGGAAAGTTCTTTTGATTTGCTGACCAATCCTCAATTCAGTGTCGCCAAAAGAAAAAGCTGGATGATTCCGACGCCTTTTGTCCTTAATGATGCCGTGATGATACGTCAAAAACTGAAAGCCACCTCAAAACTGGTTTCAGCACCAACACCAACTTACCGACGCTATTGGGTCAAAGACAGCACTTCGGTAACTAAAGAGACACTGCGTCGATGAAAAAAATCAGTATCTTAGGTTGTGGCTGGTTGGGATTACCACTCGCCAAATCACTTATAAATAAAGGTTTCTCGGTGAAAGGCTCTACCACTTCTGAAGCCAAACTAGCCGTATTGGAGTCGGCCAATATTAAAGCGCATTCTATTCGATTGACGGAAAATAAAGTCATGGGCAACATGGAAGCTTTTTTATCGGAATCCGAAATTTTAATTATTGATATTCCACCGAAACTGAGAGGTGATGGTGCGGAGCACTTTGTGACCAAAATTGGAACACTTATTCCCTTTATTGAAAAATCGCCCATCAATAATGTGGTGTTTATCAGTTCGACTTCGGTGTATGCCGATGACAATACCATCGTGACCGAAAACAGCCAACCCGAACCCGACACCGAAAGTGGCAGGCAATTGTTAGCCACCGAAAAATTATTGCAAGCCAACACTAACTTTCAGACCACCGTGATTCGCTTTGGCGGATTGATAGGCGAAAACCGACATCCGATACATTTTTTAGCCGGAAGAAAAAACTTGGAAAACCCCGAGGCGCCTATTAATTTAATCCATCAAAACGATTGTATCGGCATCATCGAAGCAGTCATTGCCCAAAATACTAAAGGCGAAGTGTTCAATGCCGTAGCGCCATTCCATCCAACCCGAAAAGACTATTACACCCAAAAAGCGATTGCATTAGGGTTGGTGTTGCCTGAATTTGAGGAAAGCAAGCCTACTGTTGGAAAAACCATTGTAAGTGACAAAATCAGCACTATTTTGGGTTACACTTTTAAGCACTCAGAGTTATAAAATTGAAGCTACAAGTATAAAAAAAACCTCAAGCTATAACTTGAGGTTTTTTATTTTCTACCAAATCTTCACTCTCTTTTCCGGAGCCAAGTACATACCGTCTCCCGGTTTGATGCCAAAGGCTTGATGGAACGTATCCAAGTTCAACAACGGCACATAAGCGCGGTACATGCCCGGCGAATGTGGATCAGTTTTCACTTGGTTCTTAATCGCTTCATCTCGCATTTTGCTTCTCCAAATAGTAGCCCAAGAAATAAACAAACGTTGTTCCGGCGTAAAACCGTCAATCAAGCCCGGATTGCCATTTTCTTTTAAATACAATTGCAAACCGTCGTAAGCCGCATTAATGCCGCCTAAATCACCTATGTTTTCACCTAAAGTAAACTTTCCGTCTACTTTAGTTCCCGGTAGCGGTTCTAAAGCCGAATATTGATCAGCCAAAGCGGTTCCTAAGGCTGTAAATTGTTTTAAATCTTCATCCGTCCACCAGTTTACTAAGTTTCCATCAGCATTGTATCTTGAACCTGAATCGTCAAAACCGTGTGAAATTTCGTGACCGATAACGGCACCAATGCCCCCATAATTTACCGCTTCATCAGCCTTGTAATCGTAAAACGGCGGTTGCAAAATAGCGGCCGGAAATACAATTTCGTTGTTTGAAGGATTGAAATAAGCATTTACAGTTTGCGGCGACATACCCCATTCGGTTTTATCCACCGGTTTGCCCATTTTTTCTATATTCTTGTTAAAACTCCAGTTGGCAATGTTCATGGCGTTGTCAAAATAGGTTCCGCCTTCTTCCGGACTTTGGATGGCGAGTGCCGAATAGTCTTTCCACTTATCAGGATACCCGATTTTGATGGTCATTTTGTTCAATTTCTCGATAGCGCTCAATTTGGTTTGAGGCGACATCCAAGTCAAATTGTTAATGCGGATTTCATAAGCCTTGATCACGTTCTTAATCATATTCGCGGCTTTGGTTTTCGCCTCAGCCGGGAACATTTTTTCCACGTATAATTTTCCTAAAGCTTCACCGGTAGCGCCGTTAATAACTTGCAACGCTCTTTCTTTGCGAGGACGTTGTTTGATGGCACCGCTCAAGGTTTTGCTGTAAAACTCCCAATTGGCCGTTTCCAGTTCGGTCGATAATTTTCCGGCAGCGTCATTGAGTAAGGTCCAACGCATATAAGCTTTCCAATCTTCCAATTTGTTTTCGGTAAATATTTTTTGCAAAGCTTCCATATAACGAGGTTGCGACACAATTACCGTGTCCACTTTTGGCAATCCTAAACCTGTAATATAACTTTCCCATTGTATGGCCGGCGTTAATTTTTGCAAGTCGGCTACCGTCATTGGGTTATACGTTTTTCTTCGGTCTCTGCGTTCCACTCTGTCCAATCTTGGTTTGGACATGGCAATTTCCAAGGCCAAAATATTCTCGGCATTTTTCTGAGCTACTTGCGGTTTTTCGCCTAAGAAAGCCAACATTCTGGCAACGTGCGCTACGTATTTTTGTCTCTTTTCTTTGGAATCGGCATCATCAGAAACGTAGTAATCTCTGTCGGGCAATCCTAAAGAACCAGGACCAACATTCACCACGTTACGGTTGCTGTTTTTAGCATCGGTACCAACCCCAACGCCAAAAAAGCCAATGCCGCCTTTCGGAGCCATTTCCAACATTAATTTTTGTAAATCGGCTACCGATTTTACTTTGTTGATTTTGTCCAAATACGGTTTTAGAGGTTTGATTCCCGCTTTGTTTCGGGCCACAGTGTCCATAATGCTTCGGTACAAATTGATGGCTTTGCCTTGATCGGTATTGGATTTATAAGCCGGATTTTTAGCCGCTTCTTCCAAGATATTTAAGGCATCTATGTCGGTTTTTTGACGCAATTCGTCAAAACTTCCCCAACGGGTACGATCGGCCGGAATCTCAGTGTTCTTTACCCAAGTTCCGTTAACAAAGTTAAAAAAATCATCGTTTGGGCGAACTGATTTGTCCATTAACGACAAATCGATGCCCGGTTTTTTTTCTTGTGCAATGATAGGTGCCGTGCTCAAAGCAACCAAGGTCACAAACAATGCTTTTGAAATGGTATTTCTTTTCATAGGTTTAAAATAAGTTAGACTTACAAATTTACCGATTATGATGTGACAATCGATTTTTTAACAAAATTATAAGTGTTGATTAGCTGTTTATCGTTACAATTATGATGGTGCTTTTGTACTTTTGTCAAAAAAACCAGATGTTGGATTTTATCAAAAAATACCGGATTTTAATCATCACATTTATACTGTTTTCCATAGTAACAGTTTCCTTGTTTTACAACGCTTTAAAACCACAAAAGACCTTACCGATCTACAATCCGGCCGATGTGAATCCGGAATTGGTAGACAGCACGGTTCAGTTTGTGGCAAAATACCACACTATAGCCGACTTTTCTTTTACCAACCAAAACGGCAAAACCATTACTCAAAAAGATTATGAGGGCAAGATTTATGTGGCCGATTTCTTTTTCACCACTTGCGGTTCTATCTGTCCTATTATGACCACCAATATGATTGATGTTCAAAAAGCGTTTGTTAATAATCCTAAAGTAATGATTCTTTCTCACACCGTTACCCCTGAAATTGACAGCGTTCCGGTATTGAAAAAATATGCCTTAGAGAAAGGTGTAATCGATTCTAAATGGAACTTGGTTACCGGCGATAAAAAAGACATTTACAGTATGGCGCGTAAATCTTATTTGGCCGTCAAACTTGGTAAGCCTGAAGAATTATACGATATGGTACACACCGAGAACTTTGTTTTAGTGGATGCCGAAAGACGCGTTCGTGGGTTTTATGACGGCACGAAGAAAGAAGACATCCAAAAATTAATTGAAGACATTCAATGGTTGTTAACAGAAGATAAAAATTAGTTAAACTGATATTTATCATTCTGTTTTCTTTTTTTATCGCTACTTTTGTAATCTTAATTCAATCTAAATAAGCATTGAAAACTACCGTTGATTTATTAAAAATAGGAGACAAAGCCATCATCACTCATGTGGATTTGGATAAAATTCCGTTGAAACTTTTGGAAATGGGTTGCTTGCCCGACAATGAGTTGGAAATTATTCAAATTGCACCGCTCGGTGATCCTATTTACCTCAATGTAAACAACGGTTCCCATTTGGCCATTCGGAAAGAAACCGCTCATGAAATTGAAGTAGAAATCCTGGAACCGTAAAAACATGAGCCTCCAAAATATCAACGTAGCACTTATCGGAAATCCCAATACCGGAAAAACCTCAGTCTTTAATGAACTTACCGGTTTAAACCAACAAGTTGGGAATTATCCCGGGATAACCGTAGACAAAAAACTGGGATTTTGTAAACTGCCGAATAACATCAAGGCGAATATTCTCGATTTGCCGGGAACCTACAGTTTGAATGCGAGTTCCATAGATGAAAATGTGGTGATTGAATTGTTGTTGAATAAAAACGACAAACTCTTCCCCGATGTAGCCGTTGTGGTTACAGACGTTGAAAACTTGAAACGTAACTTATTGCTTTTTACCCAGATTAAGGATTTGGAAATTCCAACCATTTTGGTCATCAATATGGTAGACCGAATGAAAGCTAAAGGCATTTCGTTGGATATTCCTTTTTTGGAAGCCCAATTAAAAACTAAAGTTGTTTTGGTTAGTACGCGAAAAGGCAGCGGAATTAATGACTTGAAAAATGCGATAGTAGACTATAAAAACCTATCTACAGAACCTTGCTTGAATGCTTCTGTGATTGACCCGGAGTATTTTGACAAACTTCGAACTGCCTTCCCGGATCAGTTATTGTACAAACTTTGGTTGGTGATAACACAAGATGTGAATTTCATGAATTTGGAACGAAAGGAAATTGAAAGTTCCTTTGCCAAATCGCATGCCGACTTAAAGCGATTACAACAAAAAGAAACCATCAAGCGGTATCAGTTTATCAATGATACTTTAAAAATCGGACAAAAAATAGATCTTTCTTCAGCCTCGGATTGGCGCTTGAAACTCGATAAAATCCTGACGCACAAAATTTACGGCTACGCTATTTTCTTTGGGATTTTATTCTTGATTTTTCAATCCATTTTTGACTGGTCAAGTGTACCGATGGAATTTATTGACAGCACTTTTGCCAATTTGGCCAACTACGCCAAAACACATCTGGCACCGGGTGAACTGACTAATCTGATTAGCGAGGGAATTATTCCCGGTATTGGCGGTATCGTGATTTTTATCCCACAGATTGCTTTCTTGTTTTTGTTTATTTCGGTATTAGAAGAAAGCGGTTATATGAGTCGCGTGGTATTTTTAATGGATAAAATCATGCGCCGCTACGGACTATCCGGCAAAAGTGTCGTGCCTTTAATTTCAGGAACAGCTTGCGCAATTCCGGCCATTATGAGTGCCCGAAACATCGAAAATTGGAAAGAACGATTAATTACCATATTGGTTACTCCTTTCATCACTTGCTCCGCACGCTTACCGGTTTATGCCATTTTAATTGCTTTAATCATTCCGGAAAAAAGAGTGTTGGGTATCTTTAGTTTACAAGGCGGCACTTTAATGTTGTTGTACTTGCTTGGCTTTGGGATGGCGATTTTTTCGGCTTATCTTTTAAATAAAATACTTGACCTCAAAACCAAATCGTATTTTGTAGTGGAAATGCCAAACTACAAATTACCGTTGTTTAAAAATGTAGCCATCAATGTGGTGGAGAAAACCAAATCATTTGTATTAGGTGCCGGAAAAATCATTCTCACCTTATCGATTATTTTGTGGTTTTTAGGGTCTCACGGTCCGGCCAAAGGCTTTGACAACGCAGAAAGCTTGGTCATCAAAAAAGTCAAAGCAGAAAACCGTTTGGATGATACTGAATACCTCAACGACCAAATCAGCGCCCATAAACTAGAGAACTCTTACATCGGTATAATGGGGAAATCTATCGAACCGGTTATCGAACCTTTGGGTTACGATTGGAAAATCGGAATTGCAGTAGTTAGTTCTTTTGCCGCAAGAGAAGTCTTTGTGGGAACTTTAGCCACCATTTACAGTGTGGGCAGCCATAGCGATGAAGAAACCACTATCAAAAACCGTATGAATGCCGAAATCCGTCCGGACGGCAAGAAAGTCTTTAATTTTGCAACCGGTGTTTCACTCTTACTTTTTTACGCTTTTGCCATGCAATGCATCAGCACGTTAGCCATTGTAAAAAGAGAAACCAACAGTTGGAAATGGCCTGCCATTCAGTTGGTTTTTATGAGCGGAGTCGCCTACTTGTCTTCCTTAATCGCCTATCAATTATTGCGTTAAGAACATACTGTTTTTGATCTAAAATAATTCTAAAATTTTATTATTTATATTTTGTCTAAATAAAAATACAAAGTATCTTTGCTGCGTTGATTTAATCTAAATAAAAATGCGACGTTTTTCCTTTTTGCTCATCTCCCTGTTAGCAACCTACTCTGTAAAAGCCCAAGACCAATTTGTACCCGAAGCCAATGACACTGTTAAAAAACTGGCTCCGGTTATCATCATTCCAAAACAACAAAGTCCGGAAAGAATGCCTGAAACCAAAGACAATGTTCTGTTTTCTGGCAAAAAAAATGAAGTCTTAAAATTGTCCAACATCAACGGAAACTTAACCAATAACAACGCCCGTGAAATTTTTGCCCGTATTCCAGGTGTAACGGTATGGGAAAACGATGGTTCCGGTATTCAAATCAACGTTGGTGTACGTGGTTTAAGTCCGAATAGAAGTTGGGAACTTAACACCCGTCAAAACGGTTACGATATTTCTTCCGATGTTTTCGGTTATCCGGAAGCGTATTACAATCCGCCATTGGAAGCTGTTGAAACCATCAGCTTGGTTCGCGGCGGTGCTTCGTTGCAATTCGGACCACAGTTTGGCGGTACTTTAAATTATGTTTTAAAAAGAGAAACCAAGAAAAAATTCTCATTCGAAACCCAAAATACCGTGGGAAGCTATGGTTTGATGAGCAGCTACAATGCCCTTGGTGGTAAGTATAAAAAATTCTCTTACTATGTTTATAACCACTCGAGAAGCGCCGATGGTTGGAAAGAAAACAGCGAGTACACCGTGAGAAACACCCATGCTTTTGTGGGATACCAATTTACAGAAGACACTAAACTTTCGGCAGAATATACCAATATGGATTACAAAATGCAACAAGCCGGTGGTTTAACCGATGAGCAATTTAACAATGATCCGCGTCAGTCGCTAAGAGAAAGAAATTGGTTTGGGACGCCATGGAATTTATTCTCGATTCACTTAGAAACTAAAATCAGTGAACGATTGACTTCCGACACTAAGTTATTCGGACTTATAGGCGAACGCAACAGTGTTGGTTTTACCGCTGCACCAAATGTGGAAGACGCTATCAATCCGGCAACTAATGATTACGCCAACCGAAGAGTGGATCGCGATTACTACAAAAACTTTGGTTTGGAAAACCGTAACGTATTCAAATACAAATTGGGTAAAATTGATAATAACCTAGCTTTTGGGGTTCGATTGTACAAAGCGAATACCGAACGCAAACAAGAAGGAAGAGGCACAACCGGATCCGATTTTGATTTGTCGATAGACGGTGAATTTGCACGCGACTTAGATTTCACCACCGAAAACGTAGCGGTATTTGCAGAAAACCAATTCAAAGTAACCGAAAAATTCAGCGTAACTCCGGGTGTTCGTTACGAGTACATCAAATCAGAAGCCGAGGGAAGATTTGGCATCAGCAGCGGTAACGAAGTAGCTTTGCCTCATAAAACCATCTCCAGAAACCAACCTTTATTTGGGTTAGGTTTAGAATATAAATTCAGAACCACCAATCTTTACGCCAACATTACCCAAGCGTATCGCCCGGTATTGTTCTCCGATTTAACGCCTCCGGCTGTAACCGATGTCATCGATCCGAACTTAAAAGATGCCGATGGATATAATGCTGACTTGGGCTTCAGAGGTACTTATAAAAACTATTTGAACTTCGATTTCAGCTTATTCTACTTGAGCTATAACAACCGAATCGGCGGCGTGCGTCAGTTTGTGAACAACGATCCGACACAAGGTACTTACATTTACAGAACCAATTTGGGAGAAACCGTAAACAAAGGAATTGAAGGCTTTTTTAACTTAAACATTACCCGTTTCTTTGAAGTAGAAAAACCATACGGTAACTTAGATTTGTTCGCGTCGGTGAGTTTTATCGACAGTCGTTACACCCATTTTAAAGTGTATACCGCAACAGGAAGCGCACCAAATGTAACCATTACCGAAAGTAACTTATCCGGAAACCGTGTGGAAAATGCACCGAGATACATTCACAATTTTGGTCTTTCTTGGGGTAATAACAATCTATCGGCTACAGTACAATACCGCATGTCTGGTAAAATTTATACCGATGCTAACAACACAAAAACACCATCAGCCAACGGTTTGACCGGTTTATTAGAAGAGTATCAAGTTTTTGACTTTTCAGCCGAATACAAATTCTTGAAAAACTATAACCTTCGCGCCGGTATCAATAACTTGTTAGACGAAGAATACGCCACCCGAAGAGCCGGCGGTTATCCCGGTCCCGGAATTTTAGCGGGCGAAGGCAGAACCTTCTATATTTCTGTAGGCGCCAAACTTTAATACAAAAAAGGTTTTCATTATGGTGAAAACCTTTTTACTTTTATACTATGCTTCAAACGATAGTCACCTATTGCCTAGTTGGATTAGCGGTGTTTTTCTTGATAAAGCCTCTTTTTAAAGGTAAAAAATCAAAGAAAAACTGCGGCAAAGACGACTGTGGATGTCATTAACCCAAAGCCACATCCAAAGTCATCATCACAATGAATCCTCCTATTAAACCTAAAGTGGCGATGTCGGTATTCTTGTCTTGTTGGGTTTCCGGAATCACTTCTTCAACTACCACAAATATCATCGCTCCGGCAGCAAAAGCCAGGGCATACGGCAATAAAGGCGTGAAAAAAGTTACAGCCACAGCACCCAAAACCCCGGCAATCGGTTCTACTAAAGCAGAAGATTGACCGTACATAAAACTCTTCCATCGGCTCATGCCCATACGGCGTAACGGCATGGAAACCGCAATCCCTTCAGGAAAGTTTTGGATTCCGATACCAATGGCTAAAGTTACGGCACCGGCTATAGAAGCTTCCGGAATACCCGCAGCTACTCCGCCAAAAAGTACACCAACCGCCAAACCTTCGGGTATATTGTGTAATGTGATAGCTAGTACCAAAAGAGTCGTTCTTTGCCAAGGCGATTTCATCCCTTCGGTTTCTTTAAAGTTGATGTGCAAATGCGGCAAAATTTTGTCTAAGCCGAAAATAAACATCGCGCCTAACAAAAATCCAACCGCAGCGGGAATCACTTTTACAAACCCTTCGCCTTCGCTCATTTCAATAGCCGGCGAGAGTAAACTCCAAAAACTGGCCGCTATCATCACACCACCGGTAAAACCGAGCATACCATCGAGTACAATTCGGTTCATATTTTTAAAAAAGAAAACAAAAGAAGCGCCCAAAGCGGTCAAAAACCAAGTAAACATGGTCGCGTAAAAAGCCGCTAAAATCGGGTCAATACTGCTAAAATAATCGATTATGGATTGGTACATAGTTATTGAACGTATAAGTTATTGGCAATTTTATTGGAGATGATTTTTTCTTGTGCGTTGATTTCAACAGTTAGCGTATCGTCGAAACTTTCTTTTTCAATGACTTTGAAAACAGAACCTAAAGCGATTTTTTGTTTGTCGAGATATTTCAAAAACTCGGAGGACGAATCTTTCACCCCAACACAATGGTATTCTTGATTCAATTCGGCTTCAGACAACAACAGTTTGGACGTTTTCTTGATTTCGCCTTGTCGGTTCGGAATCGGATCGCCGTGTGGATCAAAATCGGGATGTCCCAAAAAAGCATCCAATTTGTCGATTAATGCTATCGACTGGATATGCTCTAACTCTTCCGCAATCTCATGAACTTCATCCCAAGAAAACTGGAGTTTGTCTACCAAAAAAACTTCCCACAAACGGTGCTTTCTGACAATCATTTTGGCCGATAAAAAGCCATTTTCCGTCAAAGTTACGCCTTGGTATTTTTGATAGGAAACCAAATCTTTATCCGAAAGTTTTTTAAGCATATCTGTCACCGAAGACGCTTTGGTTTCCAACATCCCGGCAATAGCATTGGTATTCACGCCTTTGGGTGAAACTTGTGACAAATGATAAATGACTTTCAAATAATTTTCTTCCGAGGTCGTCATGACAATGGTAATTTTAACACAAAGAAAAGCATTTTATTTTTATGTGTCAAAAGATATTTTTAGTTTTGTCTAAATTTAAATTTTGCCAAATGAAAAAGATGCTGTTGGTTTATGTTTTTATGAATTTCTCTGTTTTGCCTGCTCAAGTAAAAGACACGATTCCGTCTGGAGGAAAATCAGAAGCATTGGAAGAAGTCGTAATCTCAGGCACTTTAAAACCGGTTTCTCGTATGGAAACTCCGGTTCCGGTTGAAATTTACACTACTGCATTCTTAAAGAAAAACCCAACCTCTAACGTATTTGAAGCTTTACAAAACGTGAATGGTGTTCGCCCGCAACTCAACTGTAACATTTGCAATACCGGCGACATTCACATCAACGGTTTGGAAGGCCCGTATACGATGGTAACTATTGACGGCATGCCCATTGTAAGTGCGCTAGCTACAGTTTACGGATTGTCGGGGATTCCGAATTCGTTGATCGACCGAATAGAAATTATCAAAGGCCCGGCTTCCAGTTTGTACGGTAGCGAAGCCGTGGGCGGATTAATCAACATCATCACCAAAAAAACCAAAAATGCGCCTCTGTTTACCGCGGATGTCTTTTCGACTTCTTGGCTGGAAAACAATGTCGATTTGGGTTTCAAAACCAATATAGGTCAAACCGCCGAATCCTTAATCGGACTCAACTATTACAATTACAATAGCCCGATAGACAACAATGGTGATAACTTCACTGATGTAACATTGCAAGAACGAATTTCTGTTTTCAACAAATGGAGTTTCAACCGAAAAAGTGAAAAAGAATTTACCCTGGCCGGACGATTTTTTTTCGAAGACCGCTGGGGTGGCGAAATGCAATGGAATAAAAGCTATCGAGGTGGCAATGAAGTTTACGGCGAAAGCATCTACACTACCCGATTCGAGTTCCTGGGCAAATACCAATTGCCTGTGAAAGAAAACATGTTTGTTTCATTTTCAGCTACGGCTCACGACCAGAATTCGGTGTACGGAACGACTTTGTATTTGGCCCAACAAAAAATTGGTTTCGGGCAATACACTTGGGATAAAAAACTCAAGATTCACAATTTACTGTTTGGTGCTGCCTTTCGCCATCAATTTTACAACGACAATACCTCCGCCACCATTAATGCGGATAAGTCAAATATTTACAGTGTTTTTCTGCAAGACGAAATTAAACTCGCGGAAAAACATCATTTATTGCTTGGTTCAAGATATGATTACAACAACAATCACGGCAGCATTTTTACACCACGCATCGCTTACAAATGGAATCCAACTCCAAATGATGTGTTCCGAATTAATGCCGGTACTGGCTTCCGAATTGTAAATCTTTTTACCGAAGAACACGCTGCGCTTACCGGTGCAAGAGAAGTAATTATCGCAGAAAATCTGGCGCCCGAGAAATCGTATAATGTCAATTTGAATTACCTCAAAAAAATCCGCTTCGAAGATGCTTCGTTCTTGGGCTTTGAATTGTCGACTTGGTATACTTATTTTACCAACCAAATTATCCCAGATTACGACACCAATCCAAACCAAATTATCTACAAAAATCTGAACGGTTATTCGGAGACAATTGGTATTAGTGGCAATATCGATTGGGTTTCTCCTTATGGCATCAAATCCATCATAGGTTTTACCGTCATGGATCCGAAAAACGTACAGAACGGCATAGCTACTCAACCAATTTTAACCGAAAAATACAGCATCAACTGGACGATTTCTTACGATATTCCCAACTGGTATTTATCCATCGACTACACCGGAAGCCTTTACGGACCAATGCGCTTACCACTGTTAGGTCCGCTAGATCCAAGAGCCGAATATTCCCAACCTTGGAGTTTGCAAAACATCCAATTTACTTATAAAAAATTCCGTAATTTTGAGCTTTACGGCGGAATCAAAAACATTTTAAACTGGACACCCAACAAAGGAAATCCGTTTTTAATTGCCCGTGCAGAAGATCCTTTTGACCAAAATGTGACCTACGACACCAATGGAAACGTGATGGCTACACCGTCAAATCCTTATGCGCTGACTTTTGATCCCACGTATGTTTATGCACCCAATCAAGGAATTCGAGGGTTTCTCGGATTGCGATACACGCTATACTAATGAAACACTACCATTACATTTTTACCGGCGCCGGATTATCCGCACTAATGACCGTTTATGAAATGGTACTGTCGGGAAAGTTCAAGGACAAATCCATTTTATTAATCGATGAAGACACGAAAAAATCCAACGACCGCACTTGGTGTTTTTGGGACGACAAAGCATTGTTCAACGACTTAGCTTCCACCAAATGGCAAGCCGCTTGGTTCAAAAACGAATCGTTTGAAAGACGCCTAAATCTTCATCCTTACCAATACAAAATGGTGAACGGATTGGATTTTTACAAGCGTGTTTTCGACTTAATTTCCAAAGAAGAGAACATCACTTTCCTCAACCAAAAAGTGCTCGATTTTCAAGAATTAGGACACCATTGTGTGGTTAAAACCGAAAGTGAAAGTTTTACCTGCAACCAAATTTTTAATTCGATTTTTAATCCGAATCTAGTCGATAATCAATCGAAATACCCGTTTCTGCACCAACATTTCATCGGTTGGTTTATCAAAAGCAAAGAACCGGTTTTTACTGCCGATTGTGCTACCTTCATGGATTTTTCGGTGGAACAACGTGGCAATACGCGATTCATGTACGTGTTGCCAACCTCCGAAACCGAAGCCTTACTAGAATACACTTTATTTTCCAAAGACCTATTGCCAAAGGAAGAATACGAATCGGAAATTCAACTGTATATCGAAAAGTTAGGCATTACAGCCTACGAAATCGTTGAAAAAGAACAAGGCAACATTCCGATGACGTGTTATCCGTTTTGGAAAAACAATTCTAAAAACATCCTAAACATAGGGGCAGCCGGCGGTTGGACGAAAGCCAGCACGGGTTATACGTTTAAAAACACCGTCAAAAATTCGAAAGCCTTAACTGCCTTTTTGTTAAAAGAAAACGACTTAACAAAGTTTCACAAAATCGATAAGTTCTGGTTTTACGATTTACTGCTTTTGGATATTTTAGACCGAAAAAACCACTTGGGATCAACCATTTTCTCGGCCATGTTCCGAAAAGGAAATCCGGCGGTTATCTTTCAATTTTTGGACGAAGAAACTTCCTTTACCGAAGATTTACAAGTCATTTGGCGTTGCCCGAAAAGGCTCTTCATTAAAGCACTTATCGGCAGAATCTTCCGCTGATATCCATTCTGAACAAATGTTAAACTTTATAAAATAGCGTTTCGTTTCCAAAACTTCTCTTTAGTTTTGTGCCATCAAAATAAAAACATGAACACGATTATCGCACAATTACATCATCATCATTCTTGCAACCAGGCGAGTTAATGATGTATTGTAGCTAATCAAAAACATAATTCAAAACCCGTCTGAGTATATCAAGACGGGTTTTTTTATGGATACACTTCGCGATATACTCAGCTTTTATTCCCCATTTAAAAATGAGTACTTTAAAAATTGCGATTCAAAAAAGCGGTCGCTTGAGCGAAAAATCACTCCAACTCTTGGAAGAGTGCGGCATCAAAATTTCCAATGGCGAACGAAAACTCAAAGCCGTTGCCCAAAATTTTCCCGTTGAAATCCTATTCCTGCGCGACGACGATATTCCGCAATACGTGGAGCAAGGCGTAGCCGACATTGGTATCTTGGGCGAAAACGAAGTCTGGGAAAAAGGCAAAGCAGTTACGGTGATTCAGCCACTGGGTTTTGCAGGCTGTCGCATGTCATTGGCCATTCCGAAAGACGAAAGTTATACCGATTTAACGTATTTCGAAGGCAAGCGAATTGCCACCAGCTATCCCAAAATTCTCGTCGATTTTTTTAATCGAAACAACATCCAAGTCTTCATCGAAGAAATCAGCGGCAGCGTTGAAATTGCCACCAGTATTGGTTTAGCCGATGCGGTATTCGACATTGTCAGCACAGGAAGTACACTTTTAATGAACGGTTTAAAAGAAGTGGAAACCGTCGTAAAAAGCGAAGCCGTACTCATTGCTAATCCAAATTTAACCGAAGCAACCCAAGCCATCCTCAACAAATTATTGTTCCGAATCCAATCGGTGCGCGAAGGCAAACAAAACAAATACATCTTGCTCAATGCGCCTAATTCGGCCATCGAAAGCATTTGCGCTGTACTGCCCGGTATGAAATCGCCAACTGTTTTGCCCTTAGTGAACGAAGGCTGGAGCAGTTTGCATTCGGTAATCCAAGAAGATGATTATTGGAACCGCATCGAACAACTCAAAAACTTAGGTGCCGAAGGCATTTTAATCATTCCCATCGAAAAAATGATCCGTTAATTCCCGTAAAACATGAAAACATACCTCAACCCAAGTCAGGAACAATGGCCAACCTTGGCCCAACGCCAAACCGTTGCTTCAGCCGATTTAAATGAAACCGTAAAATCGATCTTCACCGACATCGAAAAAAACGGCAGTAAAGCGGTGAAAAAGTACACCCAATATTTCGATGGTGTGACTCTGGAAAACCTAAAAGTGACTACCGCTGAAATCGAAAAAGCCTTGACCAAAGTGCCGGCCGATTTAAAAAAAGCCATACAAACGGCCGCCGGAAACATCAAACGCTTTCACCAATCACAGCAAGAAATTGCGAAGAAAATCGAAACCACATCGGGTGTGTTTTGCTGGCGGGAAAGTAGAGCGATTAATTCGGTTGGAATTTACATTCCCGGCGGAACAGCACCGCTTTTTTCTACGGTTTTAATGTTGGCCATTCCGGCTCAAATTGCCGGTTGCAAAAACATCATCTTGTGTTCGCCACCCGATAAGAACGGCGAATTAAACCCGGCGATTTTATATGCGGCACAATTGACAGGCGTGACACAAATTTATAAAGTCGGCGGGATCCAAGCCATCGCCGCCATGACTTTAGGAACGGATGAAATTCCGAAAGCAGACAAACTTTTCGGCCCCGGAAATCAGTTTGTTACAGCAGCCAAACAATACGCCCAACAATTAGGTACTGCTATCGATTTGCCGGCCGGTCCGAGTGAGTTATTGGTGATTGCCGATGACAGTTGCGACCCTGATTTTGTGGCTTCCGATTTGCTTTCACAAGCGGAACACGGTGGTGACAGTCAAGTTATTTTAGTGACCAATTCAGAAACCATTGTCGCCAAAGTAACTTCCGCTATCGAACAACAAAAAGCCGTATTACCGCGACAATCCTTAGTCGAAAAAGCTTTGGAAAATAGTCGAGCATTGGTTTTTGAAACTATACAGAAAGGAATCGAGTTCAGCAACTTTTACGCTCCGGAACACTTAATCTTGGCTGTAGAAGATGCAGAAAACATGTTGCCTTTTATTGAAAATGCCGGCTCGGTTTTCTTGGGCAATTACAGTTGTGAAAGCGCCGGAGATTACGCCAGCGGCACCAATCACACCTTACCTACTAATGGCTTTGCCAAAAATTACAGCGGCGTTTCATTGGACAGTTTTGTCAAAAAAATTACTGTGCAAAAACTCACTTTAAAAGGCTTGCAAAACCTGGGACCAACCATAGAAATTATGGCAGAAGCCGAACAACTCACCGCGCACAGAAATGCTGTTTCTGTTCGCTTACAAAAATTACAAAATGGAGACTATAACTAATCTCATTCGAAAAAATATTCTTTCGTTGACGCCATATTCCAGTGCAAGAGATGAATATAAAAGCAATCAAGGCATTTTTTTAGACGCCAACGAAAATCCGTACGGTAATTTAAATCGCTATCCTGATCCGTACCAATGGCGCTTGAAGCAAATACTGAGCAGTCAGCAAAAAGTCGGCATCCAAAACATCTTAATCGGCAATGGCAGCGACGAAATCATCGACTTGGTGCAACGCGTTTTTGGCGAACCCGGCCAAGATCAAATCATCATTTGTCCGCCAACCTATGGGATGTATGAAGTGTATGCGAATATCAATAATTTGGCTATCATTTCCATTCCGTTAACCGAAAATTTTCAGTTGAATACCGAAGCGATTTTAGCCCAAAACGCGAAAATCTTATACCTGTGTTCGCCCAACAATCCGACCGGAAATGCATTAGAAAATCTGGAATACATTATAGAAAATTTCAAAGGTATAGTGTTTCTGGATGAAGCTTACATCGACTTCAGCGAACAACCTTCGTTGGTTTCCAAAATCCAACAGTATCCGAATTTGATTGTGTCGCAAACTTTCAGCAAAGCTCGTGGATTGGCTGCGGCTCGTATCGGTATTGCTTATGCCAATGAAACGATTATTTCGGTGTTGCAAAAAGTAAAACCGCCTTACAACATCAGTCAGCTGAACCAAGAAGCCGCAGTGAAAGCTTTAGCCGATGAAACCCAATTCCAAAACACGGTCAAGGTTTTAAAATCGGAACGGGAGAAACTTAAAAACGCCTTACAGCAACTGGATTTTGTAACGCGAGTTTATCCGTCTGAAGCTAATTTTTTATTGGTCGACATGGAAAACGCTACGGCGATTTATGAGCAATTAATTGAACAACAAATCATTACGCGCAATCGCAGTTCGGTGGTGCCAAACACTATCCGAATTACCATCGGAACACCGCAAGAAAACCAACAATTACTTTACGCACTACAATTAGTTACTATATGAAAAAAGTATTATTTATAGATAGAGACGGGACCTTAATTGTGGAACCGCCGATTGATTTTCAAGTCGATTCTTTGGAGAAACTCGAGTTTTATCCGAAGGTATTTCAATGCTTATCGCGCATTGCTCAAGAACTCGAATACGAATTAGTCATGGTCACCAACCAAGACGGCATGGGAACGGATTCGTTTCCGGAAAACACCTTTTGGCCGGCGCACAACAAAATGCTCAAAGCTTTTGAAAACGAAGGCATCCGATTTGCTGATGTGATTATCGACGTTTCATTTCCCGAACAAAATTTGCCTACTCGAAAACCGGGAACGGCTTTGCTGCAACAATACGTCAAAGGCAACTACGATTTGAAAAACTCCTTCGTCATAGGCGATAGAGTCACCGATATCGAATTGGCAGAAAACTTGGGAAGTCAAGCCATTTTTATTTCGGCGGAAACCAATGAACAAGCGGTTTTAACTACTACTTCTTGGGAAACCATTTACCGCTTTTTGAAAAGTCAGCCTCGAACCGCCAGCGTAAACCGAACAACCAAAGAAACCGAAATTTCCGTTGCCATCAATCTGGACAGCAATGGAAAAAGCAACATCAACAGCGGTTTAGGCTTTTTTGACCACATGCTCGACCAAATTGCCAAACACGGAAATATCGATTTAAATATCCAAGTTAAAGGCGATTTGTATGTAGATGAACACCACACCATTGAAGACGTAGGCATCGCTTTGGGTACCGCATTTTCACAAGCTTTAGGTAGCAAAAAAGGCATCAACCGTTATGGTTTTCTATTGCCTATGGACGATTGTTTGGCACAAGTGGCTTTGGATTTCGGCGGTCGTTCTTGGTTGGTTTGGAACGCCAAATTTACCCGAGAAAAAATCGGGGAAATGCCTACCGAAATGTTCTCGCACTTTTTCAAGTCATTCTGCGACGGCGCGCAATGCAATCTGAATATCAAAGCCGAAGGCGACAACGAACACCACAAAATAGAATCGATTTTCAAAGCCTTCGCCAAAGCGATAAAAATGGCCGTACAAAAAGACGGAACTAATAACATCCCAAGCACCAAAGGAATCTTATGATAGCCATAGTAAAATACAACGCAGGCAATATCACTTCCGTGCAAAATGCACTGGAAAGATTGGGTTATTCGAGTGTAGTAACCGATGACCCGAAACTCATCCAACAAGCTGAAAAAGTCATTTTCCCGGGCGTTGGCGAAGCAAGTTCAGCCATGCAGTATCTTCGTGAAAATGGGTTAGACCAAGTCATCAAAAACCTCAAACAACCGGTTTTAGGTATTTGTCTCGGACAACAATTATTGTGTGCGTTTTCGGAAGAAGGCAACACAAAATGTTTGGGAATTTTTGAAACTACCGTTAAAAAATTTGAACCTAAATTAAAAGTACCACATATGGGTTGGAATACTATTTCGGCATTAAATTCTGTTTTGTTCGATGGAATTTCGAGTGAGGAAAATTTCTATTTCGTCCACAGTTACTATGCGGAAGTCTGCTCTAACACTTCAGGAATTTGCAATTATGTAGTGCCATTCAGCGCATCTATGCAAAAAGGGAATTTTTACGCGACGCAATTTCATCCCGAAAAATCATCACTGGCAGGTGAACAATTATTACTAAACTTTCTACAATTATGAGAATCATTCCGGCCATAGACCTTATCAACGGCAAATGTGTCCGTTTGACCAAAGGCGATTACAATACGCAAAAAATTTACAACGAAAATCCGCTGGAAGCGGCTAAATACTTCGAAGACAACGGCCTACAATATTTGCATTTGGTGGATTTAGACGGTGCCAAATCCAATCAGATTGTCAACCATAAAATCTTGTATCAAATAGCCACCAAAACCAACTTAAAAATTGATTTCGGTGGTGGATTGAAATCGCGTAAAGATTTGCAAATCGCTTTTGAAAACGGCGCACGTCAAGTCACCGGCGGCAGCATGGCGGCTAAAAATCCAACTGAATTTTTAAGTTGGTTGGCCGAATTCGGCAGCGAAAAAATCATCTTAGGTGCCGATTGTATAAACCGAATGATAGCCACGCACGGTTGGTTGGAAACCTCGAAATTGGACGTTGTCGACTACATAGCCAACTATGTTGCCAAAGGGATTTCGACTGTCATTTGCACCGACATCGCTAAAGACGGTATGTTGCAAGGAACATCCGATGAACTGTATAAAGATATTTTATCCCTAACGAACGTAAACCTGATTGCCAGTGGTGGCGTGACTACTTTGGCCGATTTAGCATTACTGAAAACGATTGGTTGCGAAGGCGCCATAGTTGGAAAAGCCTTGTACGAAGGCACTATACAAATCGAAAAATTACTCGAATTATGTTAAAGAAAAGAATCATCCCGTGTTTGGATATTAAAGACGGTCGCGTCGTGAAAGGTGTACAGTTTTTAGCTTTGAAAGATGCCGGAAATCCGGTGGCTTTGGCTTCATTTTACTCTAAAAACGGTGCGGACGAATTGGTGTTTTTAGACATCAGCGCAACATTGGAAGGCCGCAAAACTTTGGTTGATTTGGTAACGCGATTGTCCAAAGAAATCAACATTCCGTTTACCGTAGGCGGCGGGATTCAGTCAGTAGAAGATGCCCAATTGCTGTTGCAGTCGGGTGCGGATAAAGTCAGCCTCAATTCAGCTGCCGTGGCTAATCCGAAACTCATTACGCAAATCGCCGAAGCTTTCGGAAGCCAAAGTGTAGTGGTTGCTATCGACATTAAAAAAGTCGAAAATGATTGGTATGTTTTTATCAAAGGCGGTACCGAATCGACCGGAATTTTAGCCATCGATTGGGCTCAAAAGGCTGAAGCACTCGGCGCCGGAGAACTTTTAATAACCTCTATGAACAACGATGGTGCTAAAGATGGTTTTGCTTTGGAAATTACAAACGCGATAAGCCAAGCTGTTTCTATTCCAGTTATTGCTTCCGGTGGTGCAGGAAGTGCCAATGATTTTATCGAGTTGTTTACCCAAACCGAAGTCAGTGCCGGACTGGCAGCCAGTATTTTTCACTTTAATGAAGTTGCTATACCCGATTTAAAAACCCTTTTAAAAACCCAAAACATTCCTATCAGATGATTTTAGATTTCTCCAAAAACAACGGCTTGATACCAACGATTATTCAAGACTACCAAACCCAACAAGTGCTAATGCTCGGTTATATGAATGAAGAAGCACTCCAAAAAACCCTAAAAGAAAACATCGTAACCTTTTTCAGTCGCAGTAAAAACCGCTTGTGGACTAAAGGCGAAACTTCCGGAAATTATTTGAAAGTCGTTTCCATTAAAGAAGATTGCGACCAAGATACCTTGCTAATCAAAGTAATTCCAAGCGGACCAACGTGCCACAACGGAACGACTTCCTGTTTTGCAGACGAAACTCCACTGCCGTTTTTAAACCAATTGGAACAAGTTATTGAGGGCCGAATCGCAAATCAAAACGCTAATTCTTATGTGGCTTCGCTATTTCAAAAAGGCATCAATAAGATAGCGCAGAAAGTAGGTGAAGAAGCGGTAGAATTAGTCATCGAAGCCAAAGACAACAACAAAGATTTGTTTCTGAATGAAGCCGCCGATTTGCTGTTCCACTACCTGCTGCTACTCAAAGCCAAAGGTTTCGGATTGACCGATGTAGAAACCATTTTAAAAAGCCGAATGAAAAACGGATAAGTTGTTTTTCAGGTTATGCCCGAATAAGAAATCTTTATCATTTCTTTAAAACTTCGGTTTAGAATTCTCCTTATCTTTGCAACTGATTTTATATCTCATATTTAATATCAAATATTTAAAATAAAAATTATGTATCCAGAAGAAATGGTATTACCGATGCGCGCTGAATTAACAGAAGCCGGTTTTCAAGAATTATATACAGCTGCCGATGTAAAAAATGCTATCAAAGCAGATGGAACAACCTTAGTTGTCATCAATTCGGTTTGCGGTTGTGCAGCAAGAAATGCACGTCCGGGTGCTAAAATGAGTTTAGACGGTGCTAAAAAACCGGAGCATTTAATCACCGTTTTTGCCGGCGTTGACAAAGAAGCGGTAGATGCAGCGAGAGAAGAAATGTTCCCGTTCCCGCCATCGTCACCATGTATGGCTTTGTTCAAAAATGGCGAATTAGTACACATGTTAGAGCGTCACCACATTGAAGGTCGTCCGGCAGAAATGATAGCCGAAAACCTTAAAGATGCTTACGCAGAATTTTGCTAAAAAACACGAGCCTTTCTGAAAAGAAAGGTTTTTTTATTTTTTCAGACGCAACCTTTTCGGTTTCCTCGCGTCTCTTAGTTAGATGCTATGAAAAAAGGGAGAAATTGCTATGAAGAAAAGCCCAAACTATTGCAAAATGGTTTGGGTTTTTTTATTGGTGAAATTTGCTACCTTTGCGCCGAATTCTTCCATTTAGAGTTCCTACATATTCTCACTTAAACGTTTATAGCATGCAACTGTATAACACCTTAAGCGCAGAAGAAAGAGCCGAGCTGATTGACCAAGCCGGACAACAACGCCTTACGTTGTCTTTCTATACCTACGCTAAAATTGAAAATCCTAAAAAATTTAGAGACGAATTGTTTATTGCCTGGAATGCACTCGATGCTTTGGGTCGAATTTACGTAGCTCACGAAGGTATCAACGCCCAAATGAGTGTGCCGGCCGAAAACTTTGAAGCCTTTCGCAATACCTTAGAAACCTACGATTTTATGCAAGGCATTCGTCTGAATGTAGCCGTAGAGCACGATGACCATTCGTTTTTGAAATTAACGATAAAAGTCCGCCACAAAATTGTAGCCGACGGTTTGAACGACGACACGTTTGACGTAACCAACAAAGGCGTGCACTTAGGCGCAGCCGAATTCAACCAAATTTTAGACGACCCGAATACCATTGTAGTCGATTTCAGAAACCACTACGAAAGCGAAGTCGGTCATTTTAAAAATGCCATCACACCCGATGTGGAAACCTTCCGCGAGAGTTTGCCAATCATCAACGAACAATTAAAAGATTTTAAAGAAGACAAAAACTTGGTCATGTATTGCACCGGAGGGATTCGCTGCGAAAAAGCTTCGGCTTACTTCAAACACCAAGGTTTTAAAAATGTGTTCCAATTGGAAGGCGGCATCATTAACTATGCGCGTCAAATTAAAGAGCAAAACCTCGAGAGCAAATTCATCGGGAAAAACTTTGTATTCGATAATCGCTTGGGCGAAAGAATCACCGACGATATCGTTTCCCAATGCCACCAATGCGGTAAACCGTGCGACAATCACACCAATTGCGCTAACGACGGTTGTCATTTGTTATTCATCCAATGTGACGATTGTAAAGCGTTGATGGAAAATTGTTGTTCTGCCGAATGTTTAGAAACCACTCACTTACCGCTAGCCGAACAAGTAAAATTGCGTCGCGGCAAACAAGTGGGCAACAAAATCTTCCGCAAAGGTCGTTCGGAGAATTTGCGTTTCAAACACTCCGGCGACTTACCAAACATTCCTTTGGCAAAAGCCCAAGAAACGAAAGACATTCGCCAAAAAATAAAAGTCAAAAAAGTGTTGGTCGCCAAAGCTGAACATTACTATACCAAAGCCGGTGTAGGTTTATTTTTGATGGAAAACCAAGAACTGAATCTTGGCGATACAATCCTAATTAGCGGTCCAACGACCGGAAATCAAGAATTGGTATTGGAAAAAATGATGGTCAACGGACAAGAAAAAACTACCGCGAAAGTAGGAGATAAAGTTACGTTCCAAGTGCCGTTCCGCATTCGTTTATCCGATAAATTATTTAAAATATTAAGCTAATGACTACTTCAGGAAGAATTGAATTGATGGCTCCGGCCGGCAACTTCGAATCACTGCAAGCAGCTTTAGACAATGGTTGTGATTCGATTTATTTTGGTGTTGAACAATTGAATATGCGGGCGCGGGCTACGGTAAATTTCGTTTTAGACGATTTACCCGAAATTGCGCGTCGTTGCAACGAAAAAAACGTCAGAACATATCTGACTTTAAATACGATTATTTACGATCACGATTTATCCATCGTAAAAACCCTTTTGACTAAAGCCAAAGAAGCCGGCATTACAGCGGTAATCGCATCCGACCAAGCAGTTATCATGACCGCCAGAACGATGGGTATGGAAGTGCATATTTCCACTCAGCTTAATGTAACCAATATTGAAACGGTGAAGTTTTACGCCATGTTTGCTGATACTATCGTATTGTCGCGTGAGCTGAGTTTGCGTCAGGTGAAAAAAATTACCGAAGCCATCGAAAAAGAACAAATCAAAGGTCCGAACGGCAACTTAGTGGAAATAGAAATTTTTGGTCACGGTGCTTTGTGCATGGCGGTTTCGGGTAAATGCTACTTGAGTTTGCATTCTCATAATTCTTCCGCCAATCGCGGGGCATGCAAGCAAAACTGTCGCAAAAAATACACGGTAATAGACCAAGAAAGTGGTTTCGAAATTGAAATTGATAATGAATACATGATGTCGCCTAAAGATTTATGTACCATTGATTTCTTAGATCAAGTCATCGATTCGGGCATCAAAGTATTGAAAATTGAAGGTCGCGGACGTGCCGCTGATTATGTCGCCACTGTCATCAAAACCTATCGCGAAGCCATTGATGCTTATTACAATGGGACTTTTACCAAAGAAAAAATAGCCGTTTGGATGGAAACCTTGGCCACCGTTTACAATCGCGGGTTTTGGAGCGGCTATTATTTGGGCCAGAAATTGGGCGAATGGAGCGACAATCCGGGTTCGAGTGCGACACAGAAAAAAGTATACATTGGCAAAGGCATGCATTACTTCCCGAAATCGAGTGTGGCCGAATTCAAAATAGAAGCTTACGATATCAAAAAAGGCGATAAAATTTTAATTACCGGACCAAGTACCGGTGCTCAGGAAATGATAGTGGAAGACATGATGGTGAATGATTTAGCCTTAGAAAAAGCCACCAAAGGAGACAGCTGTACTTTGAAAGTACCGTTTCGCATTCGTTTATCCGACAAAATGTATAAAATTGTAGAAAACTAATGGTCATCGTTACGTTGCAAAGAGACAAATGCATCGGCTGCAACTACTGTGTGGAAATGGCGCCGGGGCAATTTCAAATGTCGAAAAAAGACGGGAAATCAGTGTTGTTGAAATCGGTTAACGCCAAAGGATTTCACACTTTAAAATCGGCCGACCATACTATAGTTGAAAACTGTGAATTGGCACAAAAAGCCTGTCCGGTTCACATCATCGCTGTAAAAACAACATAAAAAAACCGAGTTTTACTCGGTTTCATATTTTTTAGTTTCTTGTTAGAACTATTATAACTGTTTCATCATCACCGTCATCATCAAAATCAGAAATCGTTTTTACTTTTAAAGTTGTTGATGAAAGCTCCGTTATTGGAACAATATCAGTTACGCCATCAGAAGTAATGGAAAGATTGTTGCCTGATTTAGTATAGGTAAAAGGCGCAACATCCAACTCACAATTCCAAACATCTACATTGGCTCCTGAGCCATCTGCATTGAATTGAATATAATCTTTACCACATTCTTCATGGTCATCATAAGGAATAGTTTGCCCTTGTACTTTGTACTCTTTAAAATACCATTTGCCTAATATATCTCCGGAAGTAGTAGGACTGTCATCAGAAGAACAAGACATAGCAAAAGCCGACAAAATCGCCAAGGATAATACGCTTACTTTTTTCATTAAATTTTAGTTTTTATAGGTTAACGGGCTAAAATAGAAAAATTATCTTATAAAAAACAAAATCAAATATTAATTCGAAAGAATTTTAAAAACTTCAAAAAATACTATCTTTACACTTTTAACGTTTATGATTAGTAGCCTCGGTTTTTAAACGAGGCCGTCAACATACCTATATACAAATTATGGCTTGTACAAGTTGTTCAACATCTGATGGCGGTGCGCCTAAAGGATGCAAAAATAATGGGACTTGCGGCACCGATAGCTGCAACAAATTAACGGTTTTCGATTGGTTAGCAAACATGAGTTTGCCCAGTGGAGAAGCGCCTTTCGATTGTGTGGAAGTGCGATTTAAAAACGGTAGAAAAGAATTTTTCCGCAATACCGAAAAGCTTACTTTAAGCATAGGCGATATTGTAGCTACCGAAGCTTCGCCCGGACATGACGTAGGCATAGTGACTTTAACCGGGGAATTGGTTAAAATCCAAATGAAGAAAAAAGGCGTGAATCATACCAGCTCGGACATCCCGAAAGTGTACCGAAAAGCGTCTCAAAAAGATATCGATATTTGGAGTGATGCTCGGGACAAAGAAGAACCGATGAAAGTCAGAGCCCGCGAATTAGCAATTGCGCACAAACTGGAAATGAAAATTTCGGATATCGAATTCCAAGGCGATGGTTCTAAAGTAACCTTCTACTACACCGCTAACGACCGTGTAGATTTCAGAATGCTGATTAAAGATTACGCCCGTGAATTCAGCACCCGTATCGAAATGAAGCAAGTAGGTTTCCGTCAAGAAGCCTCTCGTTTGGGCGGTATTGGTTCTTGCGGAAGAGAATTGTGTTGTTCTACTTGGCTAACCGATTTCAGAAGTGTCAATACTTCTGCAGCGCGTTACCAACAACTGTCTTTAAATCCGCAAAAATTAGCCGGACAATGCGGTAAACTGAAATGCTGTTTGAACTACGAGTTAGACACCTACATGGATGCCTTAAAAGATTTTCCGGATTTTGAAACCAAACTCAAAACCGAAAAAGGCGATGCCGTTTGCCAAAAGCAAGATATTTTTAAAGGCCTGATGTGGTTTGCGTACTACGATAACTTTGCCAACTGGCATGTGTTAAACATAGAGCAAGTCAAAGAAATTATTGCCCAAAACAAGCAAGGCAAAAAAGTGAGTTCTTTGGAAGATTTTGCGGTTGAAGTAATAGCCGAACCGGAAAAAGATTTCAATAACGCCATGGGGCAGGAAAGTTTAACCCGCTTTGACCAACCGAGAAAAAACAAAAACAAAAATAAAAACCGCAATCGAAACAAAGCCAAAACTTCTGATGTCGCCACCAATAATGCAACAAACGAAAGACCAAAACAAAAGCAAAGGCCGCAAGGAAAAAAACCAAATATAATTCAGAAAAAGAATGAAGATAAAAAGTAGCATTCTCTTTATTTTAATCTTTTTTTCGCTCATCTCTTGCGACAAAAAAAGGGTTTTCGACGAATACCAATCTGTGGGGAAATCATGGCATAAAGACAGTATTGTCTCTTTTGATTTGCCGCAATTGGATCCCAAAAAAACATACAATTTGTATGTAAATGTTAGGGACAATGATGATTATCCGTTCAACAATTTGTTTTTAATAGTGTCTTTGGAACAACCCAACAAGCAAATAAAAGTGGACACCTTGGAATACCAAATGACCAATCCGGATGGCACACTTCTTGGGGAAGGCTTTACCGACATCAAAGAAAACAAGTTGTTTTACAAAGACAAGGTAAGTTTTACCCAAAAAGGATTATACAAAGTACACATCAAACACGCGCTAAGACAAACCGGTAAAATTGAAGGTGTAACCTCCTTGAACGGCATTTCAGATGTTGGTTTCCGAATCGAATCTACAGACTAAAAAAATATGGCACAAAAAAGTAATACTCCCACAGTTAAAGATATAAAATACTACCAAAAGAAGTTTTGGCAACTGTTCTTGTATGGTTTAGGAACCCTAATATTGTTTTTCTGCTTGGCTTCTTGGGGATTTTTCGGCGCCATGCCGTCTTTTGAAGACTTAGAAAATCCTGAATCCAATTTGGCTACCGAAATTATTTCCTCAGATGGCGTAACCATTGGTAAGTTTTACAATGAAAACCGTACACCTATCAAATACGAAGATTTACCGCCGCATTTGGTAAAAGCACTCGTATCCACCGAAGACGAGCGTTTTTACGAACACTCCGGTATAGACGCCAAAAGAACTTTCGGAGCTGCTTTAAGATTAGGACAAAGCGGTGGTGCCAGTACATTAACGCAACAATTGGCCAAATTGCTTTTCCACGGCGAAGGATCAAAATTTTTCTTGTTCCGCGTTATCCAAAAAGCCAAAGAATGGATTATCGCGGTTAAATTGGAACGCCAATACACCAAAAACGAAATCATCGCCATGTATTTAAACAAAGCCGATTTCGTAAATACAGCTGTTGGAATTCGCTCTGCCTCAAAAGTATATTTCGGCAAAGAACCGCGCGACTTAACCATAGACGAAGCAGCCATGTTCGTAGGAATGCTTAAGAATCCTTCGCTCTACAATCCGTTGCGTCGTTTGGAAAAAGTAAAAAACAGACGAAATACAGTATTGGACCAAATGGTCAGAAACAAAGTCATCAACAAACAACAAAGAGACAGTTTGGCCAGCCAACCTATCGTTTTAAACTTCCACCCGGAAAGTCACAAAGAAGGAACGGCTACTTATTTCCGCGAGTACCTTAGGGAATACATGAAAAACTGGGCTAAAGAAAATAAGCGTCCTGACGGCAGTGATTGGGACATTTACTCCGATGGTTTAAAAATTTATACTACTATCGATTCTAAAATTCAGCAGCATGCCGAAGAAGCCGTTCAAGCGCACATGAAAAACCTGCAACAAGAGTTTTTTGCCCAACAAAAAGAAAACAAAAATGCGCCTTTCGTTAATATTACCGACGACGAAACCAATCGCATCATGACGCAAGCCATGAAAAACTCAGAACGTTGGCGTGTGATGAAAGAAATGGACAAAACCGAAGAAGAAATCATGGCTTCCTTCGATGTGAAAACCAAAATGAAAATCTTCTCTTGGAAAGGAGAAATCGACACCACCATGACGCCACGCGATTCAATCCGCTACTACAAGCACTTCCTTCAAGCCGGATTGATGTCGATGGAACCGCAAACCGGACACATCAAAGCTTGGGTTGGCGGTATCGATTACAAATACTTCCAATACGATCACGTTGGACAAGGTGCTCGCCAAGTAGGTTCGACTTTCAAACCGTTTGTATACGCCACAGCCATCGAACAGTTGGGCATGTCGCCTTGCGATTCCATCATCGACAGTCCGTTTATGATTCACAAAGGCCGACACAATGTAACCGAAGATTGGGAACCTAAAAACTCCGACCACCAATACCGTGGTATGGTTACTTTAAAACGGGCGCTGGCCTTGTCCATCAATACGGTTTCGGCTAAATTGATTGACAAAACCGGACCGGAATCTGTAGCGGCATTGACCAAAAAATTAGGCGTGAAATCCGACATTCCTAACCAACCTTCTATCGCGCTCGGTGCAGTAGAAATCACCGTGGAAGACATGGTGGCCGCTTACAGTACCTTTGCCAACCAAGGCGTTTACATCAAACCGCAATTCATCAGCAGAATCGAAGATAAAAACGGTGTCGTATTATACGAACCTGTTCCGGATACACACGATGTACTAAACAAAGACATCGCTTATGCCGTAATCAAATTGCTTGAAGGGGTAACCGAAAGCGGTTCGGGTGTGCGTTTGCGTACCCAAAGCGGCGGAAGTGGCGACAATCGTTGGACAGGCTATCCGTATATGTTCACCAACCCAATTGCGGGTAAAACCGGAACTTCTCAAAATCAATCCGATGGTTGGTTTATCGGAATGGTGCCAAATTTGGTAACCGGTGTTTGGGTCGGTTGCGAAGACCGTTCCGCCCGTTTCAAAGGCATTACTTACGGACAAGGCGCCACGGCTGCATTACCGATTTGGGGTTATATGATGAAAAAATGTTACGAGGACAAAGACCTGCAAATCTCTAAAGATCCGTTCCAACGACCGGACAACTTGTCGATTAAGGTAGATTGTTGGTCACCGCCAAAAGCTGAAACCGATTCGACTGCCGTCGACAATCTGGAAGAACAAAGCACCGACGAATTTGAAATGTAATTTTTAGGAGCTGTTTCCCGCTGTCCACTGTATCTTTTATTGCTTTGTAACGCTCAACACAGTCAAAGAGCTTTAATTGTAAAGCAATAAAAGGATGCCGTTACCATCGGGGCTAGACATAGAAAAATCCCATTTACCTTTAGTAGATGGGATTTTTTATTTTCGGCGTTCGCTATTTAATTCCTAAATTTACGGCACAAACTACACTACAATCGATATGATCAATAAAAAAGTGAACTCTGTACAAGAAGCACTGCAAGGCATCGAAGACGGCATGACCATCATGCTCGGTGGCTTTGGCCTTTGCGGCATCCCGGAAAACAGTATAGCCGAATTAGTTCAAAAAGGTACCACCAATTTAACTTGCATCTCCAACAATGCCGGCGTAGACGATTTCGGATTGGGCTTATTGCTTCAAAAACGACAAATCAAAAAAATGATTTCTTCTTACGTGGGCGAAAACGCCGAATTCGAACGCCAAATGTTGTCGGGCGAATTGGAAGTAGAACTCACGCCACAAGGAACCTTGGCCGAAAAATGCCGTGCGGCTCAAGCCGGAATTCCGGCTTTCTTTACGCCGGCCGGTTACGGAACCGAAGTAGCCGAAGGCAAAGAAGTCCGCGAATTCAATGGTAAAATGCACATCATGGAATTGGCTTACAAAGCCGATTTCTCCATTGTAAAAGCTTGGAAAGGTGACGAAGCCGGCAACCTGATTTTCAAAGGAACGGCTCGTAACTTTAATGCACCTATGGCAGGCGCGGCTAAAATCACCATTGCTGAAGTAGAAGAATTGGTACCGGTGGGAACACTCGACCCAAATCAAATTCACATTCCCGGTATTATGGTGCAACGCATCTTTAAAGGAGAGAAATTTGAAAAGAGAATTGAGCAACGTACAACCCGTAAAAGAGAGTAATCATGGCTTTAGATAAAAACGACATTGCAAAAAGAATAGCCCAAGAAGTCAAAGACAAATACTTTGTGAATCTCGGTATCGGGATTCCGACTTTGGTGGCCAATTATGTACGGACTGATATTTCAGTGGAGTTTCAATCTGAAAATGGTGTATTAGGTATGGGACCATTCCCATTCGAAGGAGAAGAAGACGCCGATGTCATCAACGCCGGAAAACAAACCATCACCACTTTACCGGGCGCAAGTTTCTTCGACTCGGCTTTCAGTTTTGGCATGATCCGCAGTCAAAAAGTAGATTTAACCATTTTAGGTGCTATGGAAGTCGCCGAAAACGGTGACATTGCCAACTGGAAAATTCCGGGTAAAATGGTCAAAGGAATGGGTGGCGCCATGGATTTAGTCGCTTCGGCCGAAAATATTATTGTAGCGATGATGCACGTGAACAAAGCCGGCGAAAGTAAAATTCTGAAAAGATGTACACTCCCGTTAACCGGTGTTGGTTGTGTGAAAAAAGTAGTAACTGAATTGGCGGTTATGGAAATTACGCCTAAAGGATTCAAGCTATTGGAACGCGCGCCCGGTGTTTCGGTAGAACACATTATTGCCTCAACAGAAGCTGAATTAATCATTGAAGGCGATATTCCGGAAATGGTGATTTAATCGAAAACCTGTCATAAAACAAACCACAAATTTCAGTTGAAACTTGTGGTTTTTTTATGATTTAAAATTACTGTTGCTTATCTAAATACTCTAACAATACCGGCGAAGCATGGGCAAAACTCGGAGCGGCTTCGGTGATGCTGACGGCTCTTTTTTTGTTGAGTTTGTAAACCAAATCAAATTCGGTAGTAAACAATATGGCCGACAAAAACGGATTATTGATAAACTCCAATAATCTGGGAAACGCCGAATCAATAGTATGGATTTCGACAATTTCTTCTCTTTGGAATTTATACTTCAATTCTAATTTCAAAACCTCTTCTTCAACAATCGGACGCACATAAATGTTCATCAAATCGGTGTTGCCGATGGTTTTGGCTAAGGTCAATTTGGCAAAAGTACCATCCCCCAAACTGTCTTTGACCTGGCTGTAGAATTCGGAAAAAGTTTCGGTAAACAACATCTTATAAATTGGCAAAGAAGTCGTTTCCTTTGTCGTCGGTAATAATAAACGCCGGGAAATCTTTCACCGTAATTTTGCGAACAGCTTCCATGCCTAATTCTTCAAAATCTACCACTTCTACTTTCAAAATATTCTCTTTGGCCAAAATAGCTGCCGGTCCGCCAATAGACCCTAAATAGAAACCGCCGTATTTTTTACAAGCATTCATTACCTCTTTACTGCGATTGCCTTTGGCCAACATAATCATGCTACCGCCGTGACTTTGGAATTCATCTACATACACATCCATACGCCCCGCAGTGGTTGGTCCGAAACTTCCTGATGGCATACCTTCCGGTGTTTTAGCAGGACCGGCGTAATACACCGGATGGTTTTTAAAATACTCCGGCATTGGTTTTCCGGCATCGAGTAATTCTTTGATTTTGGCGTGGGCAATATCACGGGCTACGATTACGGTTCCGTTTAATTTCAATCGGGTTTTGATTGGATATTTGCTTAACTCGGCCAAGATTTCACTCATAGGTCGGTTCAAATCAATTTCCACCGGTGCTTCCAAATGTGGCGGCACTGCCGGTAGAAACTGTTGCGGATTGGTTTCCAACTGCTCCAAGAAAATACCGTCTTTGGTAATTTTGGCTTTGATATTTCTATCGGCCGAACACGAAACACCTAAGCCAACCGGACACGAAGCAGCATGTCTAGGCAAACGAATAACGCGAACATCGTGGGCAAAATACTTACCGCCAAACTGAGCACCAATAGCACTTTCTTGGCAAATTTGTAATACTCTTTGCTCCCATTCTAAATCGCGAAACGCCTGACCGGCCATATTACCTGTCGTTGGTAAGTTATCAAAATAGCCTGCTGATGCTTTTTTTACGGCAGCCAAGTTGGCTTCTGCAGAAGTACCTCCAATGACTAGAGCCAAGTGATACGGTGGACACGCAGAAGTACCAAGGTCTTTTATTTTTTCACGGATGAATTCATCCATTGATTTTTCATTTAACAGCGATTTGGTTTTTTGGTACAAGAAGGTTTTGTTTGCACTTCCGCCGCCTTTGGCCAAAAACAAAAATTCATAACTCGCTCCTTTTTTAGCATAAATATCAATTTGCGCCGGAAGATTAGAACCGGAGTTTTTCTCTTCAAACATGGATATTGGTACTATCTGAGAATAACGAAGATTTTTAATTTGGTAAGAGTTAAAAATCCCTTTCGACAACCATTCGGCATCGTCTACTCCGGTATAAACATTTTCACCTTTCTTAGCCAAAACAATGGCTGTTCCGGTATCCTGACAGGACGGCAACTCGCCTTCTACAGCTACTGCGGCATTTTGCAATAAATTGTAGGCTACGAATCGGTCGTTATCTGTCGCTTCCGGATCGTTTAGAATGTTTTCCAATTTTTGTAAATGCGAAGTACGCAGCATGAATGACACGTCTATCATCGCTTCTTGCGCTAACAACTCTAAGCCTTTCGGATCAACGGTTAGAATTTCTCTATCACCTAATTGTTCGGTTTTTACGTAATCGGAAGTGATTTTTTTATATTGCGTATCGTCTTTCAAAATAGGATACGGATCTTGGTATATAAAGTCCATTTGGTATTTGTTTTTAGAAATGTAAAGTTACGCAAAGTGCGTGACAGCTGAAATTAAATAATTGCTAAATTGGTGTAGTTGTTTCTTAAAAAAACCAACTCGCTACAAAAATCGCAGTAATCACACAAATCAAGTCAACCAAAAGCATCGTGCCCAAAGTGTAACGGGTGTTTTTGATGTTGACAGAGCCAAAGTAAACCGCAATCACATAAAAAGTAGTTTCGGCACTGCATTGGAAAATACAACTCAACCGCGCGGTAAACGAATCGGGACCAAAGCTACGCATAGCATCAATCATAAAACCACGAGAACCGCCTGAGCTGAATGGTCGTAACATGGCCACCGGTAAGGAATCTGTAATTTGTTTGCTAACACCAATGTTGGAAAACGCAAACGAAATCCAATTGCTGATGATTTCAAAAAGACCGCTGTTTCTGAAGAAAGAAATGGCCACCAACATCCCCATTACATAAGGGAAAATCTTGACACCGGTTTGCAAACCATTGTTGGCACCGGTTACAAAAGCATCGAAAATAGTCGTGCTTTTAGCCACAAACTTTTTCTCGTTGATGAAAGAAAACACCAAGGTAAAAGCAATAATAGCCACCAACATCAAGCCGGATAAATTGGCGGTGAAAAAGTTTTTACCTACCAAATCCAAACCGTTAATGTAAAACAACAATCCAACTATAGCGGAAACCACTGTCATTAGTGCCACAATCAAAGTAGCGCTTTTGAAATTGATTTTTTGACGAATCCCAACAATTATCATGGCCGCTATGGTTCCGATAAACGAAGTGATGATACAAGGCAACATCACATCAGCCGGATTGGCAGCATTTTCAGCAGCACGATACCCGATGATTGAGGTTGGAATTAAAGTTAACCCTGCAGCGTGCAAACACATGAACATAATCTGTGCATCGCTGGCTCTTTCTTTTTCCGGATTGATTTCTTGTAAACTTTGCATTGCTTTTAAACCGAAAGGCGTGGCAGCCGAGTCTAATCCGAGGAAATTAGCGGCAAAGTTCAAAGTCATGTACGATATCGATTCGTGGTTTTTAGGCACTGAAGGAAAGACTTTAGCAAATACCGGACTTAATCTTTTAGCCAATTTTTCGGCAGCACCGGAAACAATTAATAACTCCATTAAGCCGCAAAAAAAGGCCAAATAAGCAATAAGCGGGATAATTAAATCAAGTAAACTGTTTTTACAAGTAGGCAGCAACCCATCCGATTTTTGAACACCACTGTAGATTTTAACGGTTTGGTTTTTATAGACATAAGTGGTGTCGGCATTCAATGTGTCTCTGTTGATGACAAATGATTTTTCCTCACTTTTTTGAATACTGTCTTGGATAAACTTAGGAATTTCGTTTAAGTACTTTTCAGATATCAGAATCGGATCGTCTTTTTTTCCGTTTAAAACATAATCGATAGAATAACTATCTCCGGAAAATAAACTGAAAATCACAAAAGCGATCGAAGCCACAAAAATGACCAACCAAAATCTACTTAGAACCATAGTGCTGTTTTTTGGTAAATATACTATTTCTGAAAATGGCAAGAAAAAAATTGTTCCTTTCGAACAGAAAATTTTTAACAACAGAAATAATAATGTCCTGTCGTAAATTAGAAACTATTAAACAATTTATAATTATTTATGTTTATTTCTTAAAAATCGAGCGTAATCCGTTAAGATTTATATATTTGTGGCCTTAAAATGACCACACTATTTGACCACAGATCATGAAACACCATTTACTGACATCATTGACATTATTGTTCTTTGCTTCAACTCTTTACGGACAATCTTCGGAAGAAGTTAAAGTCATCACTGCTCAATATGACATGGCTAAATTAAAAGAGAAAGAAGCCTACTATCGTAAATTAGCTAAAACTGAAAAAGAAAAAGCCCAAGCGCAAGCAATAGCCAAAGGTTGGCCGTTATTTGTAAAAAAAGATGATGGCAATATATTAGAATTAATGCGATTAACTCCGGACGGCTATCCTATTTATTATTCTACAGAAAACGTTAATGCTGCCAGAACTACCCGTGCGAGTTTTTTAAATACTGGTGGCGGCATGGGTTTAAACCTAAACGGACAAGGCATGACAGTTAGAGTTTGGGACGGAGGAAATGTTAGAACTACTCATACTGCTTTTGGAGGAAGAGTAACTTTAGGAGACAACACCAGTACAGGAACCATACAACATGCCACACACGTAACCGGCACTATGGTGGCAAGTGCTAATCCTGCATCGGTTAAAGGAATGGCCTCAGAGGCAACTGCCAGAACGTTCGATTGGAACGACGATGTAGCGGAAGCCCTTGGCGAAGTACAATCGGGGATGCTGATTTCCAATCATTCATACGGAACACCCATTACCAACAATGGCAATGTTTTGCCGTCTTGGTTTATCGGCTCCTACACCTTCGGTGCCAATGAGTGGGATGATGTGGCCTACAATTCCCCTTATTACCTTCCGGTTATGTCAGCCGGAAATGATGGTGGAAACAATGATAATGCTGAACCTTTAGCTTTTGGGTATGATAAACTTGTGGGTGATAAAACCGCCAAAAACACTTTGGTTGTAGCCAACTGTTTGGACGTTTCAGTTGGTACTGACGGGAATGTCTCAGGAAATATCAATATTAATGGGTCCAGTAGTCAAGGACCAACAGACGATTTGCGAATCAAACCCGATATTACCGGGAATGGAACTAATTTGACTTCAACCAGCAGTGGCAGTAATACAGCCACCGCAACTTTAACAGGAACCTCTATGGCTTCACCCAATGTAGCGGGAACTTTAACCTTGTTGCAACAACACTACCGAAATTTAACCACAAATTTTATGCGAGCAGCCACTTTAAAAGGGTTAGCTTGTCATACAGCTGATGATGCGGGTGCAGTGGGTCCGGATGGTATTTTCGGTTGGGGTTTGTTGAATGCCAAAAGAGCTGCTGAGACCTTAACCAATAATGGATTAACTTCATGGGTTTCTGAAGAAAACCTGAGTAACCATCAAAGCTATACGATGACTGTAAACTCTAATGGTTTAACTCCTTTGATGGCCTCGATAACTTGGACAGATCTCCCTGGACCGATTTATAACGGAGCTAACGGAGCGAATGATCCAACTCCTGTTTTGGTTAATGATTTAGACATCCGAATTACCAAAAACGGAACTACTTATTTCCCTTGGAAGTTAGTTAGCCCAACAACACCGGCTGAGAGAACTTCAGACAATAACGTAGACAATGTGGAATTAATCAAAATTGATGCGCCATCTGCCGGAGAATACGTAATAACAGTAACACACAAGGGTAATATACAGTCAGGAAATCAACGCTTTTCTCTGGTAGTAACCGGAATCACTTCTGCTTTTTCATTGAATTCTAATTCTACTGACGCCACGGTTTGTGATACACAAAATGCTGTTTTCACATTTAACTATGCTCAAAACGGCGGTGGAACTACCAACTTTTCGGCTGTTGACTTACCGGCAGGTGCAACGGCAACTTTTTCACCAAGTTCATTAAGCGCTAACGGATTGGTTACTATGACGATCTCAGGATTATCAAATGTGGCTCCTGGCGACTATTTTGTTGGTATTCGTGGTTTTAACGGTACGGAAACCGAAATCCGCTACAAAACATTACGCGTTTACAGTGCAACTTTTCAACCTATCGTAATCAATACACCAACCGATGGTCAAAACGGATTATCTACTTCGGTTAACCTAACTTGGGCCGCTCAAGCCAATGCCATCAATTACCATGTCCAAGTTTCTCAATTCAGTAACTTTTCCAGTATGATAGCTGAGGATTTTGTAAGTACGAATTCTTTTTCACTTACCGGATTGAGTCAAGCTACTCGTTATTTTTGGAGGGTAATCCCAATGAATAATTGTGGTAATGTTGCTATAACCAGCGCCCAAACCTACGACTTTACAACCGGAAACTTGTTTTGTGATGTGAACTTCAGTGCAACAGATTATTCGAATGCGACCATTGCAACGGTGGCAAATTCAGAGGCATTTGTCCCGGTCACTGTGAGCGGCGGATATTCTATTGGAGACCTCAATGTTAATGTTGCCATTACTCACACTTGGGTACAAGACCTTACTATAACCTTAGAAGGACCTGCGAGTTTGGGTAGTCCCGTAATTGTTTTACAACAAGAGGCTTGTGCCGGCGAAGACAATATAGACTGTACTTATGACGATTCGGGAACTGTTCCTACTTGTGTAGGTACTCCGGCTATCAGTGGTAATATCGCTCCGGTAGGCAGTTTAAATATTTTGAATAATCTGATTGCCGATGGCGTTTGGATTTTACGCGTGGATGATCCTTACAATGAAGACGGTGGTGCTATTACCAACTTCAATATTAACATTTGTAGAGTACAAGCTTCTATTTTGGAGATTACTGAGAATCCGCTTGTGAACACTAAAATATATCCAAATCCTACTTCCGGGATGGTAAATATTGAAATTCCTTCTTTGACCGAGAAAACCACTTTAAGTGTGTATGATTTGCAAGGAAGAATAGTTTATACTCAAGAAACCAACCAAGTTGAGAACGTTATCGGTTTGGAAGGCATTCAAGACGGTGTTTATTTGATTCAAATAGATAATACTTCGGGAAGCATAACCAAGAAAATAGTATTGAAAAGAAACTAAAAAAAGGAGGTCATAATGACCTCCTTTTTTTATACATGTAAAATTTCCTCTTCTATTAGCAAGTCTTCTCTCCTGAGTCGCAAGAAAATTTGTGCCACTGCTATGACGTCTTTTTCACAGTAAGTAACGATACGATCTATGTCTTTTTCTACATAAAAAACATGGGCTACTTGACTGCCGTCGATATCGCCTTTGGGAGACGGAATACCCAGAATTTTGGTCAACAGTTTTAAAGAGGTAAAATGCTTGTAATCGCCGAATTTCCATAATTCCAAGGTGTCCAAATGCGGGATTTCCCATGGCTTTTTCCCGAATAGATTGAGCTTATTCGGAATGGCAATTTGGTTGATAATCATACGGCGAGCAATAAACGGAAAGTCGAATTCTTTGGCATTGTGACCACACAATAAATGCTGCGCACCGTTGAAATGCGTGTCTAACAAATTGGCGAAATCCTTAAGAATCTTTTTTTCTTCTCCAAAAAAGGAAGTTACCCTAAAATTTCTGATGTCGCTTTTGTTGGCAAAATAGCCTACGGAAATACAAACAATTTTACCAAATTCGGCCCAAATTCCGGCACGTTCGTAGAAATCTTCCGGCGTGTATTCGTCGCGTCTTTGGTATTGCGTTTTTTGCTCCCAAAGGAGTTTCATCTCATCGTCTAAAGCCTTGAAATTGTCTTCTTCGGGAACGGTTTCGATGTCAAGAAAGAGTATATTATTGAGTTGTATTTTTTCAATCATAATAATTTTTTTAAGAAATAACTGATTTAAAAGTACGGATTTATTTTAAAATGAAAGAAAAATACTTAAAAAAGTGATTGCTGTTGGTTTGGACTTTCGTGTTCCAACAACCATTTTTTGCGCCACAATCCACCGGCATAACCGGTTAATGAACCATTAGTACCGATAACACGATGACACGGAACAACGATCCATAATGGATTTTTCCCGTTAGCCGATGCGACTGCTCTAATGGCTTTGACATCGCCTAACTTTTTGGATAAATCCAGATAAGACATCGTTTTGCCAAACGGGATGTTCAACAATTCTTGCCACACTTTTTGTTGGAAATCGGTGCCTTGTGGATTGATCTTAAAATCGAATGCACTGCGTTTTCCGTCAAAATAGTCGTTGAGTTGTTTTACAGCTTCTTGCAAAACAGAGGGAATAGTATCAGAAACTTCACCTTCATCCGAAACGGAAATCTCAGCTATACCATCAGTGTCGCCTACGATTTTGGCGACGCCTAACGGTGTTTTGATGAATATTGTTTCCATTGGATAAAATTAGTGATTTAACCCCAAAGCACACGAAGAAGACAAAAGGTTTCTAAGATTTATTTCGAAAAACTAAGGATGTATTGTTCCAAAGCTTTTAGTTCTTCATCACTCATTTTTTTGGTAATGGCGAAGTTGGTCTTCATGGTTTCGTACTGACTTGGAACAACTATTGGCTCGGCTTCTTCTTTGAGAAAGGCTACGATACTACCTTTATTTTCCTTATAGATTTTGGCGATTTCGGCTATGCTTGGTCCGATGACTTTTTGGTCGGGCAAATGACAAGCCGTACAAGTTCCTTTGCCTTCAAATAATTCTTGACCGGAAACGGCTACAGCGGTTTCATCGTGTTGGGGTTGATTTTCCGTTGGCTCAGCTTCCTTTTTACAAGAAGCGAAAGTGATAACCAATAGCAGTAATATTATCTTTTTCATAGTGTACAAAAATGCAATACATATTATAATTAGCCCCGATTGGCGCTAGCTACCGTGTAGCGCGGAAAGCGGGAATAGGGATAACTGATAAATCCCGAACCTTTCGCTTCGCCAATTCGCTATCGCTCGGGTCGCTCCTACTTTTGATTCAATAAAATCGCGGCCTCTTTGGCAAAATACGTCGAAATCAAGCTGGCTCCGGCCCGTTTGATGCACATAAGCTGCTCCATCATGATTTTGTCGTGGTCGAGCCAACCTCTTTCGGCTGCGGCTTTGATCATGGCGTATTCGCCTGAAACATGGAACACCGTAACAGGAACGTTAACCGCGTTTTTGACTTCACGAACGATATCCAAATACGCAATTCCGGGTTTTACCATGACCATATCGGCGCCTTCTTCTACGTCCATTAAAGCTTCTTTTACGGCTTCGATGCGGTTGGCGTAGTCCATTTGGTAAGTCTTTTTGTCTTTCGGAACGACTACATCGGCTTCTTTTGGCGCACTGTCCAACGCATCGCGGAACGGTCCGTAAAAAGCAGAAGCATATTTGGCTGAATAACTCATAATCCCAACATGTTGAAAACCTGCAGCATCTAAGCCTTGGCGTAAACGTAAAACGCGGCCGTCCATCATGTCACTTGGTGCTACAAAATCGGCTCCGGCTTGGGCGTGGGAAACCGCCATTTTCACTAAAGCATCATTAGTAGCATCGTTGGCCACATCGCCGTTTTCGATGATACCGTCGTGGCCGTAAATGGAATACGGATCTAAAGCCACATCGGGCATGACTATCATTTCCGGACAAGCGGCTTTAATTTCACGAATGGCGCGTTGCATCAAGCCGTTGGGATTCCAAGCTTCTTTACCGGTGTTGTCTTTTAGACTTTCATCGACTTTGACATAAATATTCACGGCACGTATGCCTAAAGCGAATAATTCCTTCACTTCTGCCACGGTTAAATCCAACGAGCGACGGTAAATGCCCGGCATGGATGGAATTTCGGATTGGTAGTTTTCGCCTTCGGCTATGAACATGGGAAACATGAAGTCGGCCGGACTTAAAGTAGTTTCGCGGACTAACGAACGAATACTTTCGTTGACGCGTAATCTTCTGCCTCTTTGTAGTGGGAACATATATTTAGCTTTTAGCTGTTAGCGATTAGCTTTCAGCGTTATTTAATTTTATTATTAATCCGTTGAGCATTTTTTTGACTTCTTCTATTTGTTTCAGAAGGATTTGGCCTTGCTCTTTTTCCAGGAAATTTAATTCTATACTCAAAAATATTTGATATTCTAATTCATTAGCTGAACCGAACGAAATGTAAAGGAATCGACAAAAATCTTTATCAGAACTTCTGCCGCAACCTTCTGCAATATTAGTTGGAATAGATGATGAAGATCTCTTGATTTGACTAGTCAAACCAAACATTTCGTCTTTCGGGAAAGTTGGCAGCACTTTGTAGACATCTAAAGTTAGCTGATGTGATTTCTCCCAAACTGAAAATTTTTTATAATCTCTCATCTCATTTACATCTGATGGCTAATAGCTAAAAGCTGACAGCTAAATTACCCAATCAATTGGTGACTCTAATACTTTAATTAATTTCTCTTCTTCGCTGCCGGCTACCGGATGATGGTCGTACACCCATTGCACGTGTGGCGGTAAACTCATCAAAATCGATTCGATGCGACCGTTGGTTTTTAAGCCGAAAAGCGTGCCTTTGTCGTGTACCAAATTGAACTCGACATAACGCCCGCGACGAATCTCTTGCCAGTTGCGTTGGGCTTCGGTATACGGTAATGCTTTTCTTCTTTCTACTATCGGCACATAGGCTTCGCAGAAACTGTTGCCGACTTCGGTTACGAAATTATACCAATCCTGCATACTCATTGTTTCTGTGGCTTTGCAGTAATCGAAGAACAAACCGCCGATACCACGGGCTTCGTTACGGTGAGCGTTCCAGAAATAGGCATCGCATTGTTTTTTGTATTTCGGATAAAACTCCGGATTGTGTTTGTCGCAAGCAGTTTTACACGTTTGGTGAAAATGTTTCGCATCTTCTTCAAACAGATAATAAGGCGTTAAATCCTGTCCGCCTCCAAACCAGGAATTGATTACTTTCCGTGAGCCTGTGCTGAGCTCTGTCGAAGTATCATACATTTCGAAGTAGCGCCAATTGGCATGCACTGTCGGCACCATTGGATTTTTAGGATGAATAACTAAACTCAATCCGCAGGCGAAAAAATCGGCTTCTCCAACACCAAACATCTTTTGCATGGTATCGGGCAATTTGCCGTGAACGGCAGAAATGTTAACGCCACCTTTCTCGAAAACCTGACCGTTCTCGATGACACGAGTTCTGCCACCGCCGCCTTCCGGTCGCTGCCATAGGTCTTCGCGGAATGTCGCTACGCCATCAACAGCTTCCAAAGCAGCACAGATTTGGTCTTGAAGGTTTTGGATGTAGGGGTAAAATTGGTCTTTCATTTTGTTAGCTTTTAGCTAAAAGCTGTCAGCTTACAGCTATTTATATTCTTTCACTGCTTCTACAAACGCCTTGGCGTGGTCTACCGGAATGTTAGGTAAAATACCGTGGCCTAAGTTTACGATATAATTGTCTTTGCCGAATTCGTCTATCATTTGGTGTACCATTTTTTTGATAGTTGGGATAGGCGATAGTAATCGACTTGGGTCGAAATTACCTTGTAAAGTGATTTTACCGCCGGTTAAATAGCGGGCATTTCTTGGCGAGCAAGTCCAATCTACGCCTAAGGCTGATGCTTTGGATTTGGCCATATCATTTAAAGCAAACCAACAACCTTTTCCGAATACGATGACTTTGGTTTCCTCAGCCAACGCTTCAACAATTTGGTTGATGTATTGCCAAGAGAATTCTTTATAGTCTTCCGGAGACAACATGCCGCCCCAAGAATCGAAAATTTGAATGGCGTTACAACCGGCTTTTACTTTTTCTTTCAAATATAAAATGGTTGTATCGGTGATTTTTTGCAATAACGTGTGCGCCGCTACCGGATTGGAGAAACAAAATCCTTTGGCCGTATCGAAACTTTTGGAGCCCTTGCCTTCTACCGCATAACAGAAAATCGTCCATGGTGAACCGGCGAAACCAATTAACGGCACTTCGTCGTTCAACATTTCTTTGGTGAGTTTAACGGCATCCATCACATACCCTAAGGTTTCATGAATATTAGGCACAAAAACCTGATTGACTTGTTCCATCGTGCGAATGGGATTCGGTATAATCGGTCCCAAATTGTCTTTCAATTCCACATGGATTCCCATCGCTCTAGGCACTACTAAGATATCCGAGAACAAAATGGCGGCATCCGGTTTTACAATTCGAATGGGTTGTACCGTAATTTCGGCCGCTAATTCCGGGGTTTCACAACGGGTAAAGAAATCGTATTTATCGCGTAACGCTCTGAATTCGGGTAAATACCTACCGGCTTGACGCATCATCCATACCGGCGGACGTTCTACCGTTTCGTTGTTTAAGGCGCGAAGGAATAAATCGTTTTTAATCATAATTATTATTTGCTTTGGGTGTTGCCCAATTATATTTTATTAAAAAATGCTATACTTTTTGCAATCGTACTTTCCATAGTAGGTTGATTAGCGGTCACCACTTTGTTGGTAATGCCTCTCAACGCTTTGGCAGTGGTGCTTCCGATGCAGAAACAAACCTCATCTTGCAATTCATTTTCTTTCAAAAAACTTTGCACGCCAGACGGACTGAAAAATAAAATCCCGTTCAAATCACCGGCGGCTTTGTGCGGCGTTAATCGGGTTTCATACACTTCCACTTCTTCGAAAGTGATACCGGCCAAGCGCAAGGAATCGGGTAAAATATCTCTTCTCAAATTCCCGCAAAAGAACGTAAAACTACTCTTGCCGTATTGGTTACAAATGATTGAGGCCAATTCTGAGGCGTAATCTGCGCCGGCTATGACGTCAAAGCCGTTAGTTTCCAGCATGGCTTTAGTCTTTTCGCCTACACAAAAACATTTTTTGGTTTTGAGTTCCGTGGCTTTTTCATTTTCCAATATACTTTCTACCGCATTCTGACTGGTAAAAATCAGGTAGTCATTACTGCTTTTCAAGTCGAATGATTGGTTGACCACATCGATAAAATCGGCTTCATCAATCGAAAAATTCGCATTCAACAGCAGTCGCTTTTGTTGGTCTGTAAGCATTTTGGTTGACAATACGCGAATTTGATTTTCCATCGTTACGCTTTTGGTTTGAGCTGTTTTTTAATTTCTTCCATCAATTCGCTTCCACCGTTATCGAGTATTTCTTTGGCAGCATAAAATCCTAACTTTTTCCATTCGGATATATCCACTGCTTTGATAATTTCGAATTTTTGTTGGCCGTCTAACGAAAGTAAGCAGCCTTGAAACTCGATTGTGTCATCGTGCTGATTGTATTGGGCCAAAGCTCCGATAGGTGCTGTACATCCGCCTTCCAAGGTTCTTAAAAATTGTCTTTCGATGTAAGTACAAATCTCGGTTTCGATATCATTTAATTGCGAAATAGCGTCTACAGTAAAATCGTCATTACCCATCGCAACCACTACCATAGCACCTTGCGCCGGCGCGGGAATCATCCAATCGAGGTTGATAAAAGTAACCGGTTTTAAGTTGATGCGCTCCAAACCTGCTGCGGCAAATACGGCGCCACTCCAATCGTTATCTTGTAACTTTTGCATGCGCGTATTCACGTTACCGCGTAAATCTACCACAGTATGATTAGGATATTTATTGAGCCATTGGGCTTGTCGGCGTAAACTTCCGGTAGCGATGGTGGCTTTTTCGTTTAAAAAATCGGTGTTGCCTTTGTGGACTAAAATATCGAGTACATTGGCTCTTTCCAAAACGGCAGCTTGCACAATTCCAGTAGGTAACGCCGTTGGCACATCTTTCATGGAATGCACAGCAATATCAACCTGACCGTTAATCATGGCAATGTCTAACGTTTTGGTGAAAATTCCTGTGATGCCCAATTCGTATAAAGGTTTGTCTAAGATGATATCACCTTGTGATTTCACGGCTATTATTTCCGTGGAATAGCCTAAATCGTTGAGTTTTTTTTGAACGGTGTGGGCTTGCCAAAGGGCGAGTTCGCTATCGCGAGTACCTATTCTGATTGTTTTGGCCATTTTATTTGGAAGTCGTTTCTATCTGAAAAATTTTCTCAATCCATTCAATACTTTCATCCACCATTGTATTGTCATCTTTTAAATGATTGGCAAAATGATTGGTAATTTTTTGGATGATGCGAGCGCTGATTAACTCGGCTTGTTCTTCATCGAAGTTGGCCAGTTTTTTTCGTTGCACATTGAGCTCGCCGTCTTTAATGGAATTGAGTTTTTCTTTTAAGGCGTGAATGGTAGGCGCAAATTTGCGTTGTTTGGTCCAAGCGATGAATTCGTCTTTGATTTCTTCGATGATGGCTTCGGCCGCAGGAATGTGTTTTTTGCGGTTTTCCAAAGTTTCATCAGTCATTTGTGATAAATGATCCATATGAACTAAAGTAACACCTTTCACATCTTGCACATTCTCGTTCACATTTTTCGGAATGGACAAATCCAAAATCAACAACGGTTTTTTCAAATTCAAAATAGCTTTGTCTACGGTTGGATTTTGGGCGCCGGTGGCCACGACTAACACATCGGCCTTTTGAATTTCCAACTGTAAATCGACATAATCTTTTACAATTACATCCAGTTTTCTGGCCAAACGTTCGGCTTTGTCTTTGGTGCGATTGATGAGTGTGATTTGCTCGTGTTTGGTATGTTTGACCAAATTTTCACAAGTATTTCTACCGATTTTACCGGTTCCGAAAAGCAAAATATTTTTGTTAGCGATATTTTCTACATTGTTAAAAATGTAACGCACAGCAGCAAAAGAAACGGAAGTCGCTCCCGAAGAAATTTCGGTTTCATTCTTAATGCGCTTGCTGGCCTGTATCACTGCGTTCACCAAACGCTCCATAAAAGCATTGGCCAAATGACGGTTTTTGCTTTCTACGAAGGCCGATTTGATTTGACTGATGATTTCAAAATCGCCTAAAATCTGACTGTCTAAACCGGTTCCGACACGAAACATATGGGAAACGGCTTCTTGATTTTTATACACATAAGCTACCTTTTGGAAGTCTTCCACGGTACCTTGACTGTTTTCACAAAGCAATTTGATGAGTTGGAAAGGATGCTGGGCGAAACCATAAATTTCGGTACGGTTACACGTTGAAGTCACGATGAGTGCTTCAATACCTTCGGCTTGTGCCTGGGCTAAAACGTTGCTTTTGCCGTTATCATCTAAGCTGAATTTACCTCTCATTTCGGCATCGGCTTTTTTATAACTCAAGCCTACCGCATAAAAAGTACTATGCTTTGATATGTTTCCGTGTTCCATAAAATGCTCTTTCCCTAAAAGTAAAACAAAGTTATTGCTATCGATTTTATAAAAGTAACGCTAAAAGAACTTTTTGTGTCGCTCAATGTTATTTTTAAACGCTTTTGTCTTTTTATCGTTATTTCTTTTAAATTTGTAATGAAATCAAGCGCTCAGAACATATTTATGTAGATTCATTCTAAATAAGGTTTGATTTCACTTCCAAAACATATACGAAAAAATATCGCTATGGGTTCTAAAGAAGAAATAAAAATTGACGACGACTTTATTTTGATTCGTTTTCAAAACGACACAGAAGAAGTAACCACTTTTGAACGTCCGGTGACTATGGGCTTGATTCAGTTTCATTTTGGCTTGAAAGGCGGCGCGAAATTCATCTTTAACAAAGGCAATTACACGCTCGATTTGAAAGAGGAAAAATGTTTGCTGTTTTACAATCCCGTAAAAGAATTGCCGCTCAATGTGCAAATCGAACCTAAATCTTGGTTGATTACTATTTTAGTTTCCATTAAAAAATTCCACGGTTTGTTTACGGATGACGCTGAACACATTCCGTTTTTGAGTCAGGAAAACAAAGACCGTAAGTATTATGATGAAAGTGATATTAGTCCGTCGATGGCCATAGTGCTCAATCAAATGTTCCATTACAATTTAAATCCGTCGATTAAAAACCTATACTATAAAGGCAAAGGTTATGAATTGCTGAGTTTGTTCTTCAACCGCAACGACGATCCAAACGCCGAACAATGTCCGTTTTTGATTGATGAAGAAAACGTCCTGAAAATCAAAAAAGCCAAAGAAATCATCATTGCCAATATGGCCGAACCGCCAAGTTTGGAAGAATTGGCCAATCAGGTTGGATTAACCTTGAAAAAACTCAAAATGGGTTTCAAGCAAATTTACGGCGATACGGTTTACGGGTTTTTATTCGATTACAAAATGGATTATGCGCGTCAGTTGCTTGATTCCGGTTCGTATAATGTGAATGAAGTTGGCCTTAAAATCGGCTACAGTACCGGCAGTCATTTTATCGCGGCTTTCAAAAAGAAATTTGCCACAACCCCAAAAAAATATTTAATGAGTTTACAAGCCAATACCTAATCGAATTGATTTCGTATATCTCATCATCAATAAAGAATTTAACAAACGAAAAACAAAAAAAGAAGTTTCATTACTTTTATCAAAAATAAAATTGCCACAAATGAAAGGAGTATTATTAGTCAATCTTGGTTCACCCGAAAGTCCAACAGCCAAAGATGTCAAGCCGTATTTAGATGAATTTTTAATGGATAAATACGTGATTGACGTACCGTATTTACTGAGAGCCTTGTTGGTAAGAGGTATAATTTTACAAACCCGTCCAAAAAAATCGGCGGAAGCGTACAGTCAGATTTGGACCGATGAAGGTTCGCCGTTGATTGTGATTTCCAAGAAAATGCACCAAAAAGTGGAAAAATTAGTTGATGTTCCGGTGGCTTTGGCCATGCGTTACGGTTCGATGACCATTCAGAAAGGCTTACAAGAGTTGAAAGACAAAGGGGTAACCGATGTGATGTTATTGGCTTTGTATCCGCAATATGCCATGGCTTCGACTACGACCATTTGGGCTTTGGCTGATGAATTGCAACAAAAGCATTTCCCGGAAATGACCATCACCAAAGTACCTGCTTTTTACAATAAACCCGATTTTATCAATGCTTTGGCACATTCTATCAAAAAACATTTAGAAGGCTTTGAATACGACCATTTATTATTTTCCTACCACGGAATTCCGAAACGTCATATTCGCAAGACGGATGTGACCAAATCACACTGTACTATTGATAACAAATGTTGTGTAACGGCTTCTCCGGCGCATGAATTTTGCTACCGTCACCAATGTTACGAAACTACGCGACAAGTAGTTGAATTGCTTGGAATTCCTGAAGGCAAATACAGCCAGACTTTCCAATCGCGTTTGGCCGGCGACAAATGGTTAACGCCTTACACCGATGTCGAAATCAACAAAATGCCTAAAAAAGGTATTAAAAAATTAGCCGTAGTGACACCGGCTTTTGTGGCCGATTGTTTGGAAACATTGGAAGAAATTGCCATGCGCGCCAACGAAGAATTTATAGAAAACGGTGGCGAAGAATTTTTTGCCGTGCCTTGTTTGAACGATGAAGACGAATGGTGTCAAGTCGTAGCCAATTGGGTAAAAGATTGGAGTAAGTAAAATGGAACTCTACAACTACATCAAATCGTTGCACCTCATCTTTGTGATCACTTGGTTTGCGGGTTTGTTTTACATTGTACGCTTGTTTGTATACCAAATTGAAGCCAATGAAAAACCTTCGCCTGAGCGAGAAATTTTGCTCAACCAATACAAAATCATGACTTATCGCTTGTGGTACATCATTACTTGGCCGAGTGCGGTGTTAGCAACTTGCTTTGCTATTTGGTTGTTGTATCTCAATCCGGCTTGGTTACAAATGTCGTGGATGCATGTGAAGCTGGGATTTGTAGTGTTGTTGTTCGCTTACCATTTTAAGTGCCATCAAATTTATAATCAGTTGCAAAAGGACGAATTTAAATACAGTTCCAACTTTATGCGGTTGTGGAATGAAGGTGCTACCATTATCCTATTTGCTGTAGTTTTTTTAGTAATTTTAAAAAATGCTTTCAACTGGATTTACGGTGTAATCGGCATCTTTTTGTTTTCGATATTGATTATGTTAGGCTTTAAGTTTTACAAACGAATTCGGGAGAAAAAATAGTGACCACTGAACACTAAAAAATGCTAAACATCAAACTATCCATGCTATCGCTTCGTACCAGGATTTTCCTGTCGATGATTATATTGATAGTTATTGCGTCGGTTTTGATGGCTTCGATTTCGATTATTCAATTTAAAAACGAAGCCAAAGATTACCACCAAGAGCGTTTAGACCGAAAAGAATTTGCTATCAAAGAACATATTAATTATGTCCTTTCTACAACAACTTATCCGTTGACACCCGAAAATCTGAAATTGATTTTTAAAGATAAAATCCACGAGTTGTCCGACATTCATAACTTGGAGATTAACATATATTCGCTGGAAGGCAAACTGGTTAAATCGTCTAAATCAACCTTTTCAGTAGATAAAGTGGCACCGCCCATTCCGAACTACATCTTAAAACTAGTGCAATCTTCGGTAGACAAACGATACGTTGACATCAAAAATATCGACGGCGTCAAAAACCGCTCTTCTTACAGCCAGATTAAAGACGACAAATTCAAGCCTTTGGGGATTTTAAACATTCCCTATGTGGAAGACGACGGCTTTTACGAAAAAGAGCTGCGTCAGTTTTTATTGCGCTTGAGCCAGGTGTATTCGTTCATGTTGATTATTGCCTTTGCTTTGGCTTATTTTCTGGCAAGTTACATCACGAAATCGCTTAAAACCATTTCAGATAAAATCAACGAAACGAGTCTGAATCAGAAAAACGAAAAAATCGTCATCGAAGCCAACAGCCGAGAAATCAATTCCTTGATTAACGCCTACAACCAAATGGTTGACAAATTGGAGGAAAGTGCCACCATGCTTGCCCAAAGTGAAAGAGAACAAGCTTGGCGTGAAATGGCAAAGCAAGTCGCCCACGAAATCAAAAATCCGTTGACTCCGATGCGTTTGACAGTGCAAAGTTTCCAGCGAAAATTTGACGCCAATGATCCGAATTTGAAACAAAAGCTCGACGATTATTCTAAAACCTTAATCCAACAAATCGATACCATGAGCGCTGTGGCTTCGGCCTTTTCCAACTTTGCTTCGATGCCGGCGCAACAAAACGAAACCTTGAATGTAGTGGAAGTGGTAGAATTTTCGTTGGATATTTTTAATGAAGATTTTATCCGATTCGAGAGCAATTCGGAAGAAATTATTACGGTGATGGACAGAACGCAACTCATTCGAATCATTACCAATTTGGTCAAAAATGCCATTCAAGCCATACCCGAAGAACAAGAAAACAAAGCCGTTTTGGTTTCGGTTAATGCCGAAGAAGATCATGTTATCATTGCTGTAAAAGACAACGGAATCGGGATTAATACGGAAAACACCGAGCGTATCTTCGAACCTAAATTTACCACCAAAACCAGCGGTATGGGATTGGGATTGGGAATCATCAAAAACATTATTGAAAATTATAAAGGAACCATTACTTTTGAATCAGAACCGGGAAAAGGCTCAACCTTTATGGTGTCGCTTCCTGTGGTAAAATAAAAATCAACCGCAGAGTCGCAAATTAACCTTAGTCATTACATCAATCTAATACATAAAATATGAACTTCGAAAACATACTGGTCGCCATCGACAACGGCATCGGACAAGTCACTATCAACCGTCCGTCTAAATTAAATGCTTTAAACAAAGCCACAATCCAGGAATTGCATGACGCTTTTGAGAACTTGGAAAACAATGCAGCAGTAAGAGTGATTATTGTGACCGGTGAAGGCGAAAAAGCGTTTGTAGCCGGAGCCGATATTTCGGAATTTGCCGAATTCAGCGTGGAAGAAGGCGCGCAATTGGCGGCACAAGGTCAGGAATTGCTATTTGATTTCGTGGAAAAATTAAGAACGCCGGTTATTGCAGCGGTCAACGGATTTGCGTTAGGTGGCGGATTAGAATTGGCCATGTCTTGTCATTTCAGGGTAGCTTCCGATAATGCCAAAATGGGATTGCCTGAAGTATCTTTAGGCGTAATTCCGGGTTATGGCGGAACACAACGTTTGCCGCAATTGGTAGGCAAAGGACGCGCTATGGAAATGATTATGACCGCCGGAATGATTGATGCCGAAACCGCTAAATCATACGGATTGGTGAATCATGTAGTACCACAAGCAGAATTGTTAGAATTTACTAAAGGTATTGCGTCGAAAATCATGCGCAATTCGCCATCGGCCATTGGTAAAGCGATTAAAGCGGTGAATGCCAATTACAAACACGATGTGGATGGCTTTGACGTAGAAATCAGAAACTTCGGAAAATGCTTCGGCACCGAAGATTTTAAAGAAGGTACAACGGCATTTTTAGAGAAAAGAAAAGCAAGTTTTACCGGGAAATAAAGAGTTGTAGTCGCAGTATTCAGTCTCATAAAACGGAATACTGCGACCATAAACTAACTTTCCCCTTCCCATTCCGCATAAAACTGCGAGAGGAAATTTTCCATAAAACGATGGCGCGCTTCCGCAATTTTCTTTCCTGTAGGCGTATTCATTTTGTCTTTCAACAACAATAATTTTTCGTAGAAATGGTTGATGGTAGGCGAATCATTGGTCTTATATTCTTCTTTACTCATACCAAATTTTGGCGGAATAGCCGGATTGTAAAGCGCTCGGTTTTTAAAGCCGCCGTAATTAAAACAACGGGCAATACCTATAGCGCCAATAGCATCTAAACGATCGGCATCCTGAACAATTTCTAGTTCTTTAGAGGAAAACGTTCTTTCGAAATTACCGCCTTTAAAGGAAATGTTTTCGATGATATTGACCACGTGAACAATGGTGGCTTCGTCTACATTTTCGGCTTCTAGAAAAGCACGAGCCGTTTTAGGACCAATTGTTTCATCGCCGTTATGGAACTTGCTATCGGCTATATCATGTAATAAAGCGCCCAGTTTCACCACAGTCAAATCGCACGATTCTTCTTGGGCAATCAACAAGGCATTCTTATACACGCGTTCGATATGAAACCAATCGTGTCCGCCTTCGGCCTGCTCCAGCTTAGTTTTGACAAAAAGAATGGTTTTATCTATAATGGACATGTTGTTGAATTTAAAAAAATCCTTTCGCGGGAAAGGATTTTAAAGTTTTATCGCACTAATGCCGGTTGTACCCATTTGAACACCTTGGTTTCATCGGGTAAGACCAAACGCTCAGAAATCTTGGCCATTCTTTCGGGTAATTTCATCAAATAATCTCTGGCCTTTTCAGCTTCTGCAGTTAGGTTACCGATTTTATCGATTTCCCATTTTTCGATAAGTTTTTGCATAATATCCACATAATCGGAAGCTGTATACACGCCAATTTTTTGCGCTGAATTCGAAAACTCTTCAAAAGCCGTACTGATTTTTTCTCCTGATTCTCTCAAGAAATGAGCCGGCATGGTGATTTTTTGTTTCATCATGTATTGAAAGGCCAACATCATTTCGCTAGGATCCACTTTGAAAATTTGGTTCACAAATTCGGAGTAAGCATGGTGGTGACGCATTTCATCGCCGGCAATTAGTTTGCACAATTTAGATAGCTTTTTGTCGCCGTATTGTTTGGCAATTTGAGAAACCCTGTTGTGGGAAACATAAGTCGCCAATTCTTGGAAACTCGTATACACAAAATTTTTGTAAGGATCTTTTCCGGTACCGATATCGAAACCATCGTTGATTAAATGTTGGGTGGTAACTTCTACTTCGCGCATGTTCACTCTTCCGGAAAGGTATAAGTATTTGTTGAGCAAATCGCCGTGGCGGTTTTCTTCTCCTGTCCATTGGCGCACCCATTTCGACCAGCCGTTTCGGCCTTCGTTGTCTACACCTTCTACTTCCATTAACCAGGATTCGTAGGTTGGTAAAGCTTCTTCGGTTATGGTATCGCCAACCATTACTACCCAAAAATCATAGGGTAAGTCTTTAGCGATTTCTCTTAATTCTTTGACTTCTTCCATAAAATTGTCTTCCTCAGAATTGGGAAGTAAATCAGATGGTTGCCATATCTTTTCCACTGGAATTAAAAACTGATCGACAAAGCTGTCGACTTTCTTTTCGAGGAATTGCATGACTTCAAGTCGGATGTTTTTTTGAGGCATTATTTAATTTTTAATCGATTGTTTGACTGCGTTTTCGGTCTTTTCCATCAATTCTTCAAAAGAAAAATCTTTAACGACTAGCGGTTCATGAATGATAAACTCCAAGCGAGTACCTAAACCCATTGGGAAAGCACCAAATTTAACCATTTTCCACGAGTTATTGATGGTAATCGGTACAACATAAGCCGAAGGTGCATATTTACATAAGATTTTTAGTCCACTTTGCGCAAATTCTTTGGGAGTTCCGTTTTTGCTTCGGGTGCCTTCAGGGAAAATAACGGCTGAGCGTTGGTGTTTTTCTATATATTCTGAAAGTCCTTTGATAACCGGAATAGCTTGTTTGGGATCTTTGCGATCGATTAAGACTGAACCGCCGTGTCTCAAGTTATAAGAAACACTCGGAATGCCTTTGCCTAACTCTTTTTTACTGACAAACTTGGCGTGAAAACGTCTCAAATACCAAATAATTCCAATAATGTCAAACAGACTTTGGTGGTTGGCCACAAAAATAATCGGTACATTTTGCGGAATGCGCTCTCGATTTTCAAAGGTGTAAGTTGTTCCTAAGAGATTAGTACACTTGACCAAGAAAAAATTCAGATAATCTACACTTTTTTTGTGCGCCTGGTATCCGAAAAGATTAAAACAAATCCATTGTATCGGATGAAAAATAACCAAGGTCAATCCGAAACACAAATAGTATACAACAGAAATCGGGTAAGAAAGTAACTTTTCCATGCTTGTCAAATAGACTGCAAAAATAGGTAAAATAGCCCGGTAGAATACATCGAATAGGAGAAAAAATCGGAATAAAAACGATCAAAACATACACTTTTTGTACACTTACATTGGGTTGAATAATAGTAATTTTAGTAAAAAGAAACCAAGGTCTTGCCGGCAAACGAATTTGTTCAAAACTCCTACCGTCAGAACAACATAACAACAAAAAAAGCATTATTTTTATGCCACTAAATTTTTAAAAAAATGAGTTCAGAAAAAGAAGCCAAATTAAAAGCCTTACAACTAACCCTTGATAAACTAGACAAAGCCTACGGCAAAGGAACCGTAATGAAAATGGGCGACAGAGCGGTAGAGGAAGTAGAAGTTATTCCTTCCGGTTCGTTAGGTTTGGATTTAGCATTGGGTGTAAACGGCTATCCAAAAGGAAGAATTATTGAAATATACGGTCCGGAATCTTCGGGTAAAACTACGTTAACGTTACACGCTATTGCCGAGGCTCAAAAAGCAGGAGGTATTGCTGCTTTTATTGATGCAGAGCACGCTTTCGATCGTCATTATGCTGAAAAATTAGGCGTTGACATTGAAAACTTAATCATTTCCCAACCGGATAACGGAGAGCAAGCCTTAGAAATTGCAGAAAACTTAATTCGCTCGGGAGCGATTGATATTGTTGTGATCGACTCGGTGGCTGCATTGACTCCGAAAAGTGAAATTGAAGGCGAAATGGGCGATTCTAAGATGGGGTTGCATGCTCGATTGATGTCGCAAGCTTTAAGAAAATTAACCGGAACCATCAGCAAAACCAACTGTACGGTATTTTTCATCAACCAATTGAGAGAGAAAATAGGTGTCATGTTTGGTAATCCTGAAACCACTACCGGTGGAAATGCGTTGAAATTTTACGCTTCCGTTCGTTTAGACATTCGCAGATCGTCTCAAATTAAAGAAGGTGAAAACGTAATCGGAAACAGAACCAAAGTAAAAGTGGTGAAAAACAAAGTAGCGCCGCCGTTTAAAACCGCTGAATTCGACATCATGTATGGCGAAGGTGTTTCTAAAACCGGAGAAATTTTGGACTTGGCTGTTGAGTTTGAAATCATCAAAAAAGCCGGTTCTTGGTTCAGCTACGGCGATACCAAATTAGGTCAAGGTCGTGATGCTGTAAAAGCACTTATCAAAGACAACCCGGAATTGGCCGATGAGCTCGAACTAAAAATCAAAGAACTTATCAAAGATTCTGACAATTAAAAATCTACGTCTCGTTTCAAAAGCGAGACGTTTTTTTATTACTTTAAACGCAACCATTTTCCAATACGATCATCTGAAACAAAAAAGAATACCATCATGAAGAAATTACTTTCTGTTGTAACCTTAGTCTTTTTACTCAATTCTTGTTCTCCGGAATCAGACACTCGATATTCCTTAGAATTATTGCCGGTTGAAAGCGTTGACATTCCTACGGAAATGACTTTGGGCGAAACCTACCAATTCAAAATGTATTATCGCTTGCCTACAACTTGTCATTCTTACAACACTATTTATTATCACAAAGATTTAAACGTAAGAACCGTGGCTGTTGAAAGCTTGGTCAGAGAACAAAATAATTGCCAGGAAGTGACCGAAAACAACTTGTACGAGTGTACGTTTGATTTTGTAGTCACCAGCAATGGCTCTTATGTTTTTAAATTCTGGCAAGGGAAAGACGAGCAAGGCAATGACATTTTTTTAGAATACGAAATACCGGTACTCAATTAAACCTATCAATTTTTGAAAATTGGATTTAAAGGAACTCATTAATGATTGCAAGAATAACAACCGGAAAGCACAAGAACAATTATATCGATTGTATTCGGGAAAATTGTTCGCTGTATGCTTAAAATATTCGCGCAATTATGCTGAGGCGCAAGACAATTTGCAAGATGGTTTTCTGATTATCTTTCAAAAAATAGGGCAATATTCCTTTAAAGGTTCGTTCGACGGTTGGCTGAAAAGAGTAATGATTAACAATGTACTCCAACAATACCGCCAACAAACATTTTTGAGTTTGGTAAACGAAGACATCGCGGAAGATTATGAAATTGAATTGGATGACGATGATATTTCTTTAGATTATCTGCTGAAAATCATTCAAGAATTGCCCGACCGCTATCGGTTAGTTTTTAACCTTTATGTCATCGACGGCTATTCGCATGCGGAAATAGCAGAAATGCTAAACATCAATATTGGTACCTCAAAATCCAACTTGGCAAGAGGTCGAATGATATTAAAAGAAAAAATTGAACAGTTAAAAAACGAAGAAACAAATAAGTTTCCTTCTGCAAAATGAGAGAAAGAAAGAACATAGACCGCCTTTTTCAGGAGAAATTCAAGGATTTTGAAGTCAATCCTCCTGAGGTTGTTTGGGATGCTATTGAAACCCATCTGGATAAAAACAAAACCAGAAAGATTATACCGTTATGGTGGAAACTCGGCGGCATTGCAGCGGTATTCCTTATCGGCTTTTTAATACTACAAAATGGCTCTAATCCAAACCAAATTCCGTCAAACCAAGTGACTGTTGAAGAAAACAATACCAACAAAAACGAGGCAACAAAATCCGATACCAACATTCCAAACCCTAACACTGTAACGGCAAAAGACAAAAACCAACAGCCGGTTGTGGTGAACAACAACGCTCCTAAAAATAGTTCGACAGCAACGGCCAAAGAAGCTGCCTTTGTAAACAATAATCGTCCACAAAACGCAACCAAAAAATCACCTGTTCAACATTCGTTCGCAAACAAAACAATAGCGGAAAGAAATGCGGCAAAGGCGAACAAACACAAAACGGATACTGCATACAATGCTGGCCATCAGAACGAAATCAATGGGTTGACGGAAAACAATAAGACTGCCATAACCGCCAATGAAGATGAAACTTCGAAGTCTAAAGAGCACACTACTGTTTTGGATCGTTCTAAAGAAATTTCGTTAGAATCTTTAAAAGGAAGTCCTAAAGCCATTGCTGAAACTGAAGCAAAAACGAGCCCAAAAGACAGCGCTAAAACCAACGAAACGCCTAAAAATCCTCTAGAAGAATTGTTAGCCGCTAAAGAAGAAAACAAGAAAAAACCGGAAGGCAAAACAAGTAAATGGCAAATCATTTCCAATGTCTCTCCTATTTTTATGGGGGCGTTAGCTAATGGTTCCGCAATCGATTCTACTTTGGCCGGAAACAGCAAGTCTTTCAATACCAATATTGGATTTGGATTGGGCGTAAGTTACGCGGTAAGTCCGAAGTTCACTATCCGAACCGGATTGAATAAAGTGAACATGAACTACAACACCAACGATGTGTTTTATTATGCCAGCATGGAAACGCGCGGTTTGAGTGGCTTGAGTCCTTCAGGACCGGGTTACTCCATACAAGTTGAAAATGCTAACGGACCAAGTCCATCCGCTGTCGCTGGCCCTTCAGAAACCGATTTGTTGAATTTTGAGCAAAACATAGTACACAAAAACAGAGGGTATATCAATCAAGAAATCGGCTATTTAGAAATGCCGGTTGAAATGACTTATGCGCTTGTGGCTAAAAAATTCGGCTTAAAAATTATAGGCGGCTTCAGCACCTTGTTTTTACAAGACAATTCTATTGCTGTGGTATCCGGAAACCGAACTACGGTTTTGGGTGAAGCTAACAATCTGAACAATATTCATTTCAGCACCAACATAGGATTGGGAGTAAAATATGATTTACTAAAGTCTTTCGAATTTCATATTGAACCAACATTCAAATATCAAATCAATACATTTAATAATAACGCCGGAAACTTCAGGCCTTACCTGTTTGGGGTTTACAGTGGCTTTAGTTATAAATTCTAGTTTGTTACTTGTTTAAAATTAGTTAAGTGGTGTTATTGCTTTCGAGTAATAACTGAAAAGAGTTCCTTATATCGGAACTCTTTTTATTTTTGGTCATTTAGTAAATCTCGTAACAGCAACTCCCTAACTTCATTTTTAAGTGTTTTTTTGTACTCCGGATTTTGGTTTTTAGTCTCAAAAAAGCGATGCACTTTAACCCGCATCAAACCGGGACTTCCGCTAAAAAAGGTATAGGAAAACAATCGTTTGTTATCGAAGAAAGTCATAGGAACTATAGGAATTTCATGGTCTATGGCCAAGCGAAAAGCGCCGTCTTTAAATTCGTCTAACACCACGCTTTCATCCGGCACGCCACCTTCGGGAAAAATGCAAATACTTAAACCTTGGTGTAATCTTTTCTGCGCTCTTTCAAAAACAGCCATACGGCTTTTAGAGCTGCTTCTGTCCACTAATATACATGTACGTTTGTAGAAAAACCCAAAAAGCGGAATCTTTGAAAGCTCTTTTTTTCCCACAAAAACAAACGGATTTCGGATAACCGAAAGCATCAACATGATGTCTGTCATGGAAGTATGATTGGCTACAAACATATAACTCTTCCCTTCTTCGGGTTGTTGTTCAAAGTCGACTTTGGTTCGGAATCCCATCCCAAAAAGGATAAACTTGGCCCAAATTCGCGCCATGACAAAAAAGTACGGATACCATTTTTCTGAAAGTATGGAAACCAACAGAAACGGGAACATGACAATGATGGGAATCGCCATTAAAATATAAAACCAAATGCGATACAGTATCCAAAAAATAATTTTGATGCCTCTCATGTTGTCAAAAGTAATGAAACGTATGCAATTTTTGCTACAAAGGCTTAACTTTGCGGGAAGAAAATTTATTGAAAATGCCAAAAATACTAACCGGAGTTCAAAGTACCGGAACACCACATTTAGGAAATTTGTTAGGCGCTATTTTGCCTGCCATCGAAATGTCGAAAAACCCCAACAACGAATCGTTTTTGTTTATAGCCGATTTGCATTCGGTGACCCAAATCAAGAACGGGACCGAACTTCGCCAAAACACTTACAGTACAGCGTCGGTTTGGTTGGCTTGCGGTTTAGATGTGAACAAGGTGATTTTCTACCGTCAAAGCGATGTGGTGCAAACGACGGAATTATCATGGTATTTAAGCTGTTTTTTTCCTTTTCAACGCTTGACTTTGGCGCATTCATTTAAAGACAAAGCCGATCGTTTGGAAGATGTGAATGCCGGTTTGTTTACCTATCCGATGCTTATGGCAGCCGATATTTTGTTGTATGACGCCAATTTTGTTCCGGTAGGCAAAGACCAAATGCAACACATCGAAATTACCCGTGACGTGGCTTCCCGTTTCAACCACCAAATGGGCGAAACTTTTGTATTACCGGAAGGCAAAGTACAAGAAGAAACCATGTATGTTCCAGGTACTGATGGACAGAAAATGAGTAAATCCCGTGGCAACTTCATTAATATTTTCTTAGATGACAAAGCGTTGCGCAAGCAAATCATGAGTATTGAAACCGACAGTACACCATTAGAAGAACCGAAAGATCCGGAAACTTGCAAAATTTTTGCGATTTACAAATTGATAGCTAATGCCGAGCAAATTGCCGAAATGAAAACCAAATACGCTAATGTGAACAGAGATTTTGGTTACGGTCATGCCAAACAAGCTTTATTTGAATTGATTTGCGAGCGTTTCAAAACCGAGAGAGAAAAGTACAACTACTATATGAACAACTTAACGGAAGTAGATGCTTTACTAAAACAAGGTGCTGAAAAAGCCGGTATAATTGCCGATGGCGTTTTGCAAAGAGTTCGCGTGAAATTGGGTTTTGAATAAAAGCTAAATCGCCTCAAATAATTTTCCGGGCAAAGGTCGAACCATGCCTTTTAATTCCATATTAATGAGCGTTGACGACACTCTGAAAATCGGATACTCGCATTCGAGTGCGATGATATCCAAGAGTTGTTTTCCGTTTTGCAATAAGAAATCGTAGATTTTTTGTTCTTCAGCATCCAACGACACAAAAAGTTGCTTTTGAATGGTTTTAGGCTTTTCCTCTTCCAATTGCCAGTTCAAACTGTAAATTAAATCGGCTGCGGAAGTAATGAGTTGCGCTCTTTGGGTTTTGATCAACTCATTGCAACCCTGACTGTATTTGTCGGTTGTTCTTCCGGGTACGGCAAAGACATCTCTGTTGTAGTCGTTGGCCAAATTGGCAGTGATTAATGACCCCCCTTTTTCGGCACTTTCAATCACAATTGTGGCTTCGCTCATGCCGGCTACTATGCGATTTCGTTTGACAAAATTCTCTTTTTCGGGACTGGAACTGCTCCAAAATTCGGTTAAAAAACCACCGTTTTGCTCCATTTTGGCCACAAACTTTTTATGGCTCTTGGGGTAAATCTGATTTAATCCGTGTGCTAAAACACCAACGGTTTGAAGTTGCAATTCCATAGCAGTTTGGTGCGCTACAATATCAACGCCGTAAGCCAATCCGCTTACAATGATAGGATTGTAAAACGACAAATCTTCCAGCAGTTTTTTGCAAAATTCGGTACCGTAAGCGGTGATTTGTCGGGTGCCAACTATGCTGATAAGTTTCCGATTGCGAAAGTCAAAATTACCGTTGCCAAACAACAAAACAGGTCCGTCTATACAGTGTTTCAATCGTTCGGGATAAGCTTCGTCTGTAAAATATAAAACCCGAACACCTTCATGTTCTATAAATTGCATTTCGGCAGTGGCTTTTTCAAAAATGGATTTGTCTTTTAACTTTCGCACCAAAACATCACCTATACCGTCAACAGTCCTCAGTTGATTGGGCTTGGCTTCAAAAACAGCAGCAGCTGAACCAAAGGCATTTAGCAACTTTTTGGCCATAATATCGCCTACGCCTTCTACCTGGAGCAGTGCTAAAAGATGAAATAGTTCGTTTTGATTCATATCAATAAAATACTACAAAAATAGGGGTTTTTTTATTCGGATTGTTAATAAAAATTGTGAATAATTTTTTGATACTACTATTGTTTCTCTAAATTTGTCGATATGAAGATTGAACATCACATTTCCCAATTATTATATCGCTATCAGTGTGTTACCGTTCCCGGATTTGGTGCTTTTTTAACCGAATTCCAGTCGGCACAATTGGATGAAAGTTCACATTCTTTTTATCCGCCTAAAAAATTGATTTCCTTCAACCCGTTTTTAAAAAATAACGATGGTTTGTTGGCGAATCATTTGGCGCAGGCTGAAAAAGTTGCCTACGAAACAGCTGTACATGCCATTCAAAATGAAGTATCGGTTTGGATGAATCGCATCCAGGAGATGGGTCGCATTTCTTTAAAAAACATAGGTGAGTTTACGCTGAATGCCGAGAGAAACATCGTATTCGTTCCGGCCGATCAAATCAACTATCTCAAAGAATCTTTCGGATTGAGTCCGTTTATGTCGCCTGCCATAAAACGCGATGTGTACAAAAAAGAGGTAGAAACCATCGAAGAAAAAGCGCCTATTGCCTTTACTCCGGAAAAAAGAAGCAGATACAAAGCGTTAAAATATGCCGCTGTTTTTGCCTTATCCCTGGGTTTAACCGGAGCTTTGGGCTATAAATTATACGACAATTACTTGAATCAAATAGAGCAAGAAACGCTGTTAGTTCAATCCAATGTCCAGAAAAAAATCAACCAAAAAATTCAGGAAGCTACCTTTTTCATCGAAAATCCGTTACCGAGTGTTACTTTAACGGTACCGAATGAAAAAATGCCTTACCACGTTGTAGCCGGAGTTTTCAGAATAGAAAGCAATGCCGACAAAGCTTATAATGCCTTACTAAAATTAGGTTTCAAAGCCAAAAGACTACCACAAAACAAACATAGTTTATTCCCGGTATTGTACGGCAGTTTTTCAAGCTATGCTGAAGCACAAGCCACAGTGAAAGACATCCGAAAATTAGACAACAAAGACGCTTGGTTACTGATAGAAGAATTATAAAAAAATCCCGATTTCTCGGGATTTTTTATTTACTGTAATTACCTTTGCAAAAAAAAAGCTATGCACCCGAAACATCCTTCTGAGTCTTTAACTGTATTAACCGATTTGGTATTGCCGAGTGAAACCAATCCGTTGAACAATCTTTTTGGTGGTGAATTATTAGCCCGTATGGACCGCGCTGCCAGTATTGCCGCCAGAAGACATTCGCGCAGAATTGTGGTAACCGCCTCAGTGAACCATGTGGCTTTTAATCGTGCTATTCCTCTGGGAAGCGTGGTAACCGTAGAAGCTAAAGTATCACGCGCTTTTACCTCTTCCATGGAAATATTTATCGATGTTTGGATAGAGGATCGTGAATCGGGCAACCGAACTAAGGCCAATGAAGCTATTTACACTTTTGTAGCGGTAGACGAGATGGGACATCCTGTACCGGTGCCGTTGCTTGAGCCGGAAACCGAGTTGGAAAAACAACGTTACGACGCTGCCTTAAGAAGAAAACAATTGAGCTTGGTATTAGCCGGAAAAATGAAACCAAACGATGCTACCGAACTGAAAGCTTTATTTGTATAAAAAAGAAAAGACCCAAAAGGGTCTTTTCTTTTTATCTTCCTGACAACCATCCGGTTGGATTGAAAAATGTAGTATTTTGAAGGACTAAGAACTTCAGTACTGTTTTACCGTCAGAATCAGTTCTGATTTTACCCAAGACTTGTTTAGCGGAAACTTTATCACCCACACTTACGTTAACCGAACTTAAGTTTTGGTAAATGGTGAAATAATCCCCATGTTTAACGGCTACAGCTTTTTTAAGCGGTGTTAACTGCTGCACCTGGGTAACTTCTCCGGCAAAAACCACACGTGCCGTTGAGCCGCTTTCTGTAGAAATTTCGATACCGCTGTTGTGAACCGTTAAAGTTCGGAATACCGGATGTGGTTGGTCTCCGTAGCCCAAAGTAATGGCGCCTTTTTCTACCGGCCAAGGCAATCTACCTTTGTTGGCTTTAAAGTTATCCGAAACGATTTTACCTTCCGGAGTTAAAATAATCTTACTAGAAGATTCGATCGCTTTTTTCTCTGCTGCCGTTGTTTTCGGATTGGCTTTAACGTTGGCCGCTGCCGTTTTTCTGTTGGCTGCCGCAATGGCCTCACGAATCATTCTTTTAATTTGATCATCTATACGTTTGGTTTCTTGCTGCTTCTTTTTGATTTCAGCCGCAATTTTTCCTTTTTCTTTTTTGATTTGATTGGCAATTTTTTCTTGCTCTTTCTTTTCTTTTTCGAGCTCTTGCTTCTCTTTCTCGTTCTCTGCAATCAATTTTTCTTTCTCTTGCTTTTGAGCACCGATTTTAACATTGTAATCTTCCAATTGCTTGGTTTTTCCTTTGATTTCTTCGCCTTGCATTTTGCGGTAACTGGCGTATTGCTTCATGTATTGCGCTCTTTTATAGGCTTGCAGGAAGTTTTCGGAAGACAATAAAAACATGGCGCGACTTTGCTCTGAGCGGCTTTTATACGACTTAACAATCATCTGTGCATAATCTTCGCGCAACTTTTCTAAATCGCGATTAAGCTGATTGATTTTCAATTGATTGATGTAAATATCATTGGTGAGCAACTTGGTTTGCTTTTCGGTTGTTCGGATGAGTTTTTCTTTGAGACCGATTTTTTCCTTTTGAATCAACAACTGATTTACCACCGATTTCTCTTTGCTCTTAACCGATTGTAATAATTTTTCCTTTTCTTGGATTTCGAGCTGGATTTTGGCTTTTCGTTGCTCTAATTCTTCTTGTGTAGGCGGTTGGCTCCACATGGGTGTAGCAAAACAAAAAAGCAATAAAAAGAAAAAGAATTTAGGCATGATATCAGTAAATTTTGGCTCGACTAATTTATAAAAATTCTGTCATATCCGTCGGGTACGCTGTACGGAAAAGACAATTCTTCGTTAAAGGTAACCGAATTGTAATCGATGGCTATTTCGGTTTTGCCTTTCTTCTGCGTGGCATTGATGAACAATCCTGCCGGAAGAATGGCGGTGGCGAAGGTTTGAAATTCGGAATAATTGACGGTAAAAGCTCTTTCTTTTTCCGGCTGCACTACTTCTTGCTTTTTGAGCAGGTAATTTTTAGACTCGAAGAAAAAAGACTTTTCCGTTTTGTTCACGGTAGCATTCAACTTGTAAAAACTATCGGTGACTTCCGAAAGATATTTTTGTTGCGTCAAATCGTCTATCGGTTGTCCCAACAGCATGTTTTGTATTTTATTGAAATCCAGATCGGTGCCCAACCATTCGCTCAATGAAGCGTAATCACCTTCAAAATAGGTTCCGTTGATTTTTTCATAGTACTTCACTTCTTTAGGTGTAATCAAGGCTTTGGCCATGGTAATTCCTAAGAAACGAATGCTGACTAAGATCTTTTCGTCTTTCTTGATTTTGATTTCGGCCGAAATGCTTTGCGATTGTCTGTCGTCGCGGTATTTCGCGCTGGAACGTATGTATAACGTGGAAAAATCTCTTTTATTGTTGTAATGGTTTTCGATTACTTTTTTAGAAGTCAACTCGTTTTCATCGACTACATAAGGTGTAACCGAATTGGTGTTGACCATTCCTGCTTTGGTTTTACAAGAGGCTAAAAAAAGAGCGGCTATGATGACAATCCAATACTTCATTATGGCTTTTGTTTGTTAATGAGTTCGTTGGCTTTGGTAAAGTACTTTTCTTTTTTCTTGATATCGCCTAAACCATTGTAGGCCTCGCCGAGTTGAATGTTGAAGTTGATTTCCAAAGCTGTATCGTCAATCACAAAATCCAAGCCAGTTTCCAATATGTCGGTAGCTTTTTTAAACGATTTAAGCTGATTGTAAGCCAATCCGGCGTAATAATAAAATTGAGGCTGAGTCGGGAAAAGCTGTGTCAACTCGTCTGCCTTTTTAGCCAATGCCTCGAATTGATTGTTTTCAGTATAGGCTTGTAACAACAGTAGTAATGATTCCATGTCTTCGGGTGCATTTTTAAGATGCATCTCGAAGTATTTTACCGCTTTGGGCCAATCAGCTTTACTAACATAAAACTTAGCAATTTCTTTGGCTACTTTGACTTCTTTATCGTTGTCAAAATAGGCAATGGCTTTGTCCAAGTCTGTTTCGTATTTCGGATTATTTTTAGCAAATAACAAAAACTCGTTTAAAATGCGATGTTTGATTTTTGGGTCGATTTTTTTACTCGGCAGCACAATATTCATGGCTTTTACCGCATTGTCTCCATCGCCGTTATTCAAATGAAATTTAAACAAACTTACTTGCGCCCAATCGGAAGTTGGGATTTCTTTTTCCAACTTTTTGGCAATTTCCAAGGCTTTTTCTTCTTGATTGCTTTGAGAATAGAGATAAATCAGGCTAATGTAATTTGACTCATCTTTTGGAAACTTTTTGATTTGGTCGAGCAGATTATTTTTTTCCGCCGTTTGGTACTTGGCATCGCGCAAAATGTCGGCTTTGTACAAGTCACGTTTGTCTGACCTTCCTACTTTTTCATTCAGCTCGTTGATAAGTTCCAACGCTTTATCGTATTGCTGCGTGTTCATGTATAGCGACGTCAAATCTTCTTTATAATCGGCTTTGAATTCGATTAACTTTTGGACGATGATTATTGCCTGATTGTAATCGTGCGTATCATAACAAACGTCGTACATGCCTACCCAAGCCCAACGGTTTTTCGGATCCATTTGGGTTACTTTCTCGAAATTGTCGTAGGCGTCTTTGTATTTTTTTTGCGCCAGGTAATTTTTACCCAATTCAAAATACACTACAGCATTATTAGGTTCGAGTTCTTGGCATCTTTGCAAAGCTTCAATGGCTTTGTCATAGTTCTCGATGCCTTTTTGCTTGAGAGATTCGTAAAAGAAATTTTGAAATTTATCGTCTACAGCCGCAACGTCCTCCGGCTCGGTTTGCGCCAAAAGAAGCGTAGGAACGAATAACATTCCGATAAGCCAACTATACATTTTAAATCTCATCCTTTGTCTTTTTATTCTAAAACTGAATAATCGCCTAAGCTGATGCTGGTAAAATCACCGTCAAAATTCACGTGATTGCCTATCATCGCATTATTCAGTTGCGCATTTTTAATGTGTGCGTGTGTTTGGATCAAGCTATTTTGGATTTTACTATTGGTTATATGCGTGCCTTTTCCTAAAGACACATTTGGTCCAATTACCGAATTAATAACTGCCACATCTTCGCCTATATAGCAAGGCGGAATTACCGTAGCATTTTCCAATCTTACGCTGTCGGCGATTAAATTTTCGCCGTCCTCGTGTAAAAACCCTAACATTCTGGAATTGGTTTCGACAGTTACTTCTTTGTTCCCGCAGTCCATCCATTCGTCTACTTCACCCGGCACAAATTTCATGCCTTTTGCCATCATTTGTTTGATTCCGTCGTTAATTTGGTATTCGCCGCCGTGGATGATATTGTTATCTAAAACGCTTTGCAACTCGTTTTTCAAAACACCAACATCTTTGAAATAGTAAATTCCGATAACGGCCAAATCCGAAACAAACTCTTTCGGTTTTTCGACTAACTCTACAATCTCATTGGCTTCATTTAAGTTGATTACCCCGAAAGCTTCCGGTTGGTCGACTTGTTTTACCCAAATCACGCTATCGGCAGATTGGTCTAAATTAAAATTGGCGCGAATCAAGGTATCGGCATAAGCAATCACGGCCGGTCCGCTTAAAGAATCTTTGGCGCACATAATGGCGTGACCGGTACCTAAAGCTTCATTTTGGTAATAAATGGTTCCTTTTGAACCCAATTTTTCAGCTATGGCAATCAAATCTTCCTCCACTTTTTTCCCAAAACTTTCGTGGATGATAAAGGCAATTTCTTCAATATCTTGATTGAGTACTTTGGCAATGTCTTCCACCAAACGGTGAACGATAGGTTTCCCGGCAATGGGAATTAACGGTTTCGGAACGGTTAAGGTATGTGGACGAAGGCGTGAACCGCGACCGGCCATTGGCACTATTATTTTCATTTTTTATTTAATTTAAACGCAAAGTTTGCAAAGGTATTTCGCAAAGTTCGCAAGGTGTTTTACTTTGTTTTCTGAATACTGTGAACTGAATACTGATCACTATTTTACTCCTGTACTGCCAAAACCGCCTTCTCCACGCGAGGTTTCGGAGAGTTCTTGAACTTCAATCCACTCGGCGCGTTCGTGTTTGGCAATAACCAATTGGGCAATTCTTTCGCCGTTTTCGATGGTGAAATCTTCTTGCGATAAATTTACTAAAATCACTCCAATTTCTCCGCGATAATCGGCATCAACCGTTCCGGGTGAATTGAGAACCGTGATTCCTTTCTTGGCAGCCAATCCGCTTCTTGGGCGAACTTGGGCTTCATAACCCAACGGCAATTCAATAAAAAGACCTGTTTTTACAATGATTCTCTCCAGCGGTTTTAAGCCGATGGATTCGGTTAAATTGGCTCTCAAATCCATTCCGGCTGAGGCTATGGTTTCGTAATTCGGCAAATCGTGTTGCGATTTGTTGATGATTTTAATCGTCATTTTACTTGGTTTTTCTTTTAACAATTCGGAGTAATGTTTCCTTTTCGTTTCGGTAGATAAAATATAAAAATAAGGCCAACAAAAGTATTTTTACCCCATAGTTTTCCCGCAATGACGGGATATAAAATGAAATGGCTGAAAACACTATGGAAAGCGATAAATATTTTAAAAGGGTTGTAATATCGTAAGGAATAGGATATTGTTTTTGTCCCATTTGATAGGAAATCACCATCATGGTTCCGTAAGCAGCGATAGTCGCGATGGCAGAACCGTAATAGCTCAAACCTTGCTTGATAAGAACATAATTGAGTACGAGTGTTACCAAAGCACCCACAATGGAAATATAAGCGCCAATTCGGGTTTTATCAATTAATTTGTACCATACCGATAAGTTGGTGTAAATCCCTAAAAAGAAATTCGCCAAAACAATCAACGGCACTACCTTAATGGCTACCCAATAACTGTCTTCCGGCACCAACGGCAATTTTAATAAATCGATAAACGCAATCACAAAAAAGCTGATAAACGACCCAAAAATCACAAAATACTTGGTAATAGTCGCATACGTTTGTTGGGCATTTTCGTTAGCGGCATGACTAAAAAAGAACGGTTCAATTCCCAAGGTGTAGGCTGTTCGGAACAAGACCATAAACATACCTATTTTGTAACAAGCTGAATAAGCACCGATATCTGACTTGGACACTTTCATCCAATCCAACAAAATTTTATCGAAATGTTCATTGATAGCAAAGGCTACCCCTGCAATTAAAATGGGTAAACCGTATTGCATCATTCTTTTCCATAGGTTGAAATCGAACTTCCAACTGATCTTGAGATAATCGGGAGATAAGACCACAAAAGTCAGCAGACTGGCTATTAAATTGGAGATGAAAATGTATCCCACTTGAAAGTTTTCGTAGTATATGGTATTGAAAAACCCTTCGGTATCCATTTGAGCCAATCGGGGCAACAGTAACAAGAAGAATAAGTTAAGCAGCATATTCAACATTACGTTACCTATTTTGACAACCGCATAAACGATAGGTCTTTGTGTAGCTCTCAGCTTAGAAAACGGCAGTATGACTAAAGCGTCTAGGGCAAGAATCCAAAGTGTATAGGTGATGTATTCTACTTTAATTCCGGACCAATCCGACAAGGTATTGCGATAGATTAACGATAAAAGTAAAAAAAGAAGCGAAGACCAAAACAGCGAGACTGTTGCTGTGGAAATTACCCGTTGCTTATCGGATTCTGTATTGTAAAAACGGAAAAAAGCCGTTTCCATGCCATAAGAAAGTATGACGTTGAAAAACACCAACCAAGCAAAAACAATGGAAACATCGGCAAACTCCTGTTTGGGCAATTGGTCTACGTAGAGCGGATTCAATAAAAAACTAATCATTCTGGGCAGCACTGTTGCCAGGCCATAGATTAGGGTTTGTTTGAAAAGGTTTTTATAAAGGCTCAATCCGAGAATTATTATGGTGTTGAACAAAAATAACTATTAAATCTGTTCCAAAAAAAAAGAGCGAACAAATGTTCGCCCTTTCCTTGAAATATTGTGTAAAACTATCCGTTTAAGGCTTCCGCTCCACCAACAATTTCCAAAATTTCTCCGGTAATTGCCGCTTGACGCGCTTTGTTGTACGTTAGTTTTAATTGGTTTCTTAAATCGGTTGCGTTGTCAGTTGCTTTGTGCATTGCGGTCATACGAGCACCATGTTCAGCAGCAAAAGAATCGCGTACAGATTTGTACAACTGTGTTTTTAATGACTTTGGAATAAGTGTTAATACAATTTCCTCTTTTGACGGTTCAAAAATATAATCTCCGGCAGAAGCATTTTCAGATTGAATCGGTGCTAACGGTAAAAATTGCTCGGTCATTACCAATTGAGTAGCGGCATTTTTAAATTGATTGTAAACAATTTCAATTTTGTCGTATTCTCCGGCCACGAACTTATCGGTTAGCAAGTTGGCAACTTCTGCTACATTTTCAAAGGTAAGGGAATCAAATACATCACTTCTGTTGGCAATAACATTATGTGTTTTTCTCAAAACATCATTTCCTTTTTTACCAATAGCAAATACATCTACTTGTTTGCCGGCATAAGCATCAGCAACAACTTTTACTTGCTTGATAACGTTGGTATTGAAAGCACCACACAAACCACGGTTTGAGGTAACGGCTACGATTAAGACTTTATTTACCTCACGTTGTGAAGTGTATTGTCCGCCTGCATCACCATCTAAAGTAGCACTAACACTTTGTAATAATTCCGTTAATTTTTCGGCATAAGGACGCATCGCTGTAATAGCATCTTGTGCTTTTTTCAGCTTAGCGGCAGAAACCATCTTCATCGCTGATGTGATTTGCATCGTCGACTGAACGGAAGTAATTCTATTACGGATTTCCTTTAAGTTTGCCATAGTTAATTTGAAAATTATCAGATTTGAAAATTTAAAAATGGATTACATCTTCAAATTCTCAAATCTTCAAATTGTTATTAGTTATATTTTGCTGAAATTTCTTTAGCTGCTTTTTCTAAAACGTCAGTAATATTATCATCTAACTTACCGGCTTTTAAAGCATTCAAAGTATCTCTGTGTTTGTTGTTCAAGTACTCGATATAATCTTTTTCGAATTCTTTTACTTTGTTTACAGGAACATTTCTCAACAAGTTTTTAGAACCAGCGTAGATAATAGCCACCTGATCTTCTACTGTAAACGGATCGTTTACGGCTTGTTTCAAGATTTCAACGTTTCTTCTACCTTTTTCGATTACATTTAGAGTAGCAGCATCAAGGTCTGAACCGAATTTAGCAAACGCTTCCAATTCACGGAATTGTGCTTGATCCAATTTCAAAGTACCAGCTACTTTTTTCATCGATTTAATTTGTGCATTACCTCCAACACGTGATACCGAGATACCTACGTTAATCGCCGGACGAACCCCTGAGTTGAACAAGTCAGACTCCAAGAAAATTTGACCGTCGGTAATTGAAATTACGTTGGTTGGGATATACGCAGAAACGTCACCTGCTTGTGTTTCAATAATTGGTAAAGCTGTTAATGAACCGCCACCTTTTACGATTGGGCGTAAAGATTCCGGTAAGTCGTTCATGTTTTTAGCAATATCATCATCGGCAATTACTTTACAAGCTCTTTCTAATAAACGAGAGTGTAAGTAGAATACGTCTCCAGGATAAGCCTCACGTCCCGGTGGTCTTCTTAACAACAAAGACACCTCACGGTAAGCTACCGCTTGTTTTGATAAATCATCATAAATAATCAAGGCCGGACGACCTGAATCACGGAAATACTCTCCGATAGCAGCACCTGCCATTGGAGCATATACCTGCATTGGTGCAGGGTCAGAAGCGTTGGCAGCAACAATTACTGTATAAGCCATAGCTCCTTTTTCTTCTAATGTTTTAGCAATACCTGCAACTGTTGACGCTTTTTGTCCAACAGCAACATAGATACAAAATACCGGTTGACCAGCATCGTAGAACTCTTTTTGGTTCAAGATCGTGTCGATACAAACCGTAGTCTTACCTGTTTGACGGTCACCAATTACCAACTCACGTTGACCTCTACCTACAGGAATCATGGCGTCGATTGACTTGATACCAGTTTGTAACGGCTCGGTTACCGGCTGACGGAAGATAACTCCAGGAGCTTTTCTTTCCAATGGCATTTCGTATAAGTCTCCTCCGATTGGACCTTTACCGTCGATTGGCTCACCAAGGGTGTTTACTACACGACCTACGATTTGCTCACCCACTTTTAAAGACGCAATACGTTGAGTTCTTTTTACGGTTGATCCTTCTTTGATACCGGTTGAAGGTCCTAAAAGTACTACCCCAACATTGTCTTCTTCCAAGTTTAATACGATAGCTTCCAATCCGTTGTCGAATTGTACTAACTCACCGTATTGTGCGTTTGATAACCCGTAAACACGAGCGATACCATCCCCAACTTGAAGAACTGTTCCTACTTCTTCTAATGTAGCACCGGATTGAAATCCTTCTACTTGTTTCTTTAATATTGCTGAAATTTCAGCAGCTTTAATTTCTGCCATAATATATAATCTAAAAGATTAGTTTATTTTTAATTTTAAATTTTCGTTATTGTACTTATTGATAAAAATAGTCAGTTTTTCTTCGTCAATATTTCCGTTTTCATCCACCAACTTAGATTTATAGATGGCTTTAATTACATCCTTATGATCCATGTCTGTGAATATTTCCTGCCCGCTTTTCAAAAATCTTACTGTGAACACGAACTCTTTTTTTAAAGGAGACATTCCGTATTTCGAAGGATTTGGAGTTCTGTAATAAGCGTCATTTCTTACTTGGTATTCTGTACTTAATACCGTTACAAATTCAACAGCTGACAAAGTTGAGAAAGTATAAGTATCTCCCTGTCTTTCGTAGTTGTAAACTTCAACATCATCGATGATTACTTTGTCTTTTTTCAGCTTTACTTTTTGAGCGAAAGCAGAAAAACTGAGAACAAAGAACAATATTGTAAATACCTTTTTCATGGGTGGTTAATTTGAAAATTCTCTTCTTAACTCTTGCAATCTGTTGGCTACAGATGCATTGTATTGTTTGTCGCCGATTCTCAAAATGAAACCACCAATAATGCTTGGGTCAACTGTATTTTGAACCGTTATTTTTTTGTTTGAAATGGTAGCAATTTTCTCTAACACTTGTTTTTCCAATTCCGCTGTAATAGGAAAAGCAGTCGTTACTTTGGCTACTTCTACACCATTCATTTCATCGAACTGAGCGTTGAATTGTGCAGCAATAGCAGCTAAAATTTCAAATCTTTTGTTTTCTTGCAACAATCGAAACAACGAATTGGTCTCAGGTTGCACTCCAGGGAAAATTTCTTTCACGGCATTCATTTTCACTTCTGAAGAAGTAACCGGGCTTGATAAAAAATCGCTCAATTCAGTATTCCCTTTGACAGTAGCTGCTACAGCCAACATATCATCGTTTACTTTAGTGGCGTTTCCACTGGAAACCGCTGTTTCTAATATTGCTTTTGCGTATCTAATCGCTGCTCTTGACATACCGATTAATTTAATTTTACGTCGCCTAACATTTTCTCAACCAATTTGGTTTGAGCTTCTTTGTTAGACAATTCATCTTTCAATAATTTCTCGGCGATGTCTAATGATAAAGTAGAAACTTGCGCTTTCAATTCGGCCATAGCGGCATTTTTCTCACTTTCAATAGAAGCCTTAGCTTGCTCGATCATTTTTTGACCGGCTACTTGAGCTTCTGTCTTAGCATCGTTAACCATTTTTTCTTTGATTTCACGAGCTTCTTTTATCATCGCATCACGCTCTAATCTTGCTTCAGACAATAATTTCTCATTGTCTGATTTTAAGTTTTGCATTTCTTTCTTTGCATTTTCTGCAGAAAGCAAAGCGTTTTTGATTCCTTCTTCTCTTTCGTTAACCGCATCTAAAATAGGTTTCCAAGCAAATTTTTTCAAAAGGAAAATTAGCCCAACGAACAATATTGTTTGCATGATAAACAAACCTATTGAAAACTGTCCAAATAATTCTTCCATTATAATATGTCTTTAGTTTAAATGATGTTTAATAGTTAACAAAAGCTACAACCAACCGTTGCAGCTTTTGTTTGTTTTTTTAGTTTACTGCGAATAATGCAGCGAAACCGATACCTTCGATAAGAGCCGCAGCAATCAACATCGCTGTTTGGATTTTACCAGTAGCTTCCGGTTGACGTGCAATAGCGTCCATAGCTGAACCACCGATTTTTCCGATACCGATACCAGCTCCGATTACTACTAATCCTGCTCCAATGATTTTAGGAATTTCCATAATGTATATATATTTAATTAAACATTCAATTTATTAATGATGAGCAGCTTCATGGTGCTCATCATGGTGATGCTCCTCAACAGCGGCCCCGAAATAAAGTGCTGCCAACATGGTGAAGATATAAGCCTGTAATAAGGCAACTAAGATTTCCAATAAAGATAGTACAAAAGCCAAGAAGAACGACAACGGACTTCCGATTGGACTGTTGAAAGTATACATCAAAGCAATCAAACTCATCAATACAATGTGTCCCGCTACCATATTAGCATACAAACGAATCATCAATGAGAACGGTTTGATGATGGTTCCTAACAATTCGATAGGCGCCAAAATAAACTTCATCGGAACCGGAACACCCGGCATCCAAAAAATGTGTCCCCAATAATCTTTCTTAGCAGTAAACGTGGTAATCAAATAAGTAATTAAAGCCAATGAAGCTGTAATAGCAAGGTTACCGGTGATGTTTACCCCTAGTGGAGTCAATCCGAACATATTTAAGAACCAAATAAAGAAGAAGATGGTTAATAAAAAGCTCATGTATTTTTTATAGTGCTTCTCCCCAATATTAGGAATAGCAATATCGTCTCTGATGTAAAGGATGATTGGCTCGAAGAATCTTCCGGCACCTTTGGCAATAGAACCGTTTTTCTTGTATGACTTTCCTAAACCGGCAAACACCATGAACAAGATCAAACCAACAACTAAAATCATAAAGATGTTTTTAGTGATTGAAAAATCGATAGGCTTAGCATTGGTTACATGCCCTTTTGCGTCTTCGGTGAAATTCCCATCAGCGTCTGTTTTATAAACCAAACCATCATGGTGGTTGATTTTATAGTAGTTTCCATTAGACTCGGCTACTGCTTCTCCATGCTCAAATTTAGAAGAAGAGAAAACGTGTAATCCGCCATCCCATAAAATTACAGGTAGTGGAAATCCAACATGCTTAGGATGCTCTTCACCTCCATAAGTAAAAAGGGTAAAATCGTGAGAATCCATCAAGTGATGCTTGATGTAGGCTTTTCTTTCTAAATCGGCTTTTTGTTCTTCTGATAAGTTAGCAGTTTCTCCGTGTGCTTCATGAGATTTTGAGGCAACTTCGTGAGTTGCTTCAACGGCTACGTGAGTAGAATCTCCGGTTGGATTTGCAATACTAATTAATGGAAAGAAAGCTACTAAAGCAGCGATTATAAATTGGAGTGGTTTTTTTGAAAACACCATATCTGATAATTAGCTAAGATTTTATTTCTCAAATTTGGTGCAAAAGTACAATATTAATTAATATTAAAAAGTATCTGTTTTATTTTTTTTGACAGAAATGACAATTAAAAGCAGATTTATTGTTTATTATTTAAAATTCTGATAGTTACATAGGTCTCCATTGCCAAAAAGTAAATAAAAATGATAAAAAAACTCATTTTTTCGATTGGCGTTTTTTCCAAGTTGGCAGCCAGTATCGGTTTGAGGAAAATATAGGCAATACCCATTTTAAGTGTAGTTAGTAATAAAAAGGTATAACCAACTGAGTTGATACTCTTTTGTTTGACCAAATCTAAAACTAAAATTAAGAACGCAGAAAAGAAGAAAAAGAACAAATACAACAACTCCAAAGTATACACGAATTGGTCTTGATACAATTTCGGAACCCAAAAATAAAAAGCAGTTTTATGAATCAAATACCCGATTGTTCCCAGAACTAATAAGGTAAAAATGGATTTGAATTTTTGTAAATTCATGTTATTGGTCGGATTTATTGATTTCTTTGAGTTGTCGGTTGAGATTATAAAAAGCAATGGCTACACCAAGCAGAGTTAGCAACTTAACATAAAGATGTTGAGGATTAGTATACTTTTGATCGAGCCAATCTCCAAACTTAGCAAACAAGAAAACGATAACACCCATTTGAATCGGAATGTTCACCAGGGCTAACCACTTGTTAGGCGCTTTGTTCTTCTTTGGTTGGTCCATTAGGCGCAAGGTTTTTTACATGCGGTTTCATCACACAAGAAGCACTGAACTCGGCTCCTGGTTCAACCGAGAGTTTACCGCAAACTACCTCTCCGATGATGTGCGATCTCGATTTTACATTGAGGATTTCCTGCACTTGGATTTTGCCTTCAAATCGGCCTTCAATATCGGCATTTTTACAAATGATGTCGCCTTTAACGCTTCCGGCAGGTCCAATTACGATTTTCCCTTTGGATTGAAAATTGCCAATCAAATGGCCGTCTAAACGAAAGTCTGCCGGAGAATTGATATCGCCGGTAATAGTGGTTCCTTCTACAATTCGATTGGTTTTACCCAATAAATCGGTGTATGATTTCGGACTTTTTTCAAACATGACTATCCTTTTTTACCCGGAGTTCCCATTTGCGGTGACGGCGGTAAACCGAACTCGCTGTCTTGGCCTTCCATTCCTGAAGAAGATGGTTTTACCGGTTGGTTATTCTGTTGCTTGTTTTGTACTTCTTTTTTAGGTTGGTCCTGACTCTGAACCGGCTTTTGCTCTTGTTGCACTATCGGCTTTTCAAAGCTTCCGTCCCAATTAGGTTGCGTTGGCGTAGCGGTTAAATTCCCTGCCAAGAACTCGTCTATACTTTTCTTGATTTGAACTATGGTATAGTTTTCAGCCGAAATAACTATTGCCTTTTCTTGCACCTTGTACTCTTTATAGTCTTTCAAAATGGCAGTAATTCCGTCGGCTAAATCTTTAGAATTCAAGCCGTGAATCACTATAAAATTATCCGTCATCGTATAAATATCCAACGAAACAGACAATTTTTCCAAGCCTCTTTCTTTGATGAATTTCGCAATTTTTTCACGCAATACTTTCGTCGGCTGGTCTTCGAAATCTTTAGTCGCATATAAAATTTTCCAGTTCTTAGAGTCTAAACTCGAAAGTTGTAAAGCTTGCAATTTTGGCAAATCGACAGCAATCATACGTTCAGCTCTTTTACCTTCTTCGCTGTTCGGATAATTGAGCGCTACAAAATTTAGGGCTTTCCCGTATTCTTCTAACCCGGATAACTTGCCGATTAAGTTGGCCTTTAACAGTTCCAACTTCGGCACAATCTCGTCGCCGGTAAAGCGATCAATAGCACCGTTAATCTCTGCCAATACCGTTTTATATTCGTGGTTTTGATAGCTTTCGTACAAGTTTTCGTAAACAGATTTAGGTGAATCTCCTGACTCAGCCATTTGACTGTTCGGATTGGCCAAAATTTGTGCATATCTTGAATTCGGATACATCGAAATGATTTGCGATTTCATGGCTGCAGCCTTGTCTTTGTCGATTATCTCATACACTTTATACAAGTGATACATCGACGGCAGAACCAAGCGCTCTTCCGGATTGTTTTTAAGCAGTTGCTCTAGTTTATCGGCGGCTCTTTGGTATTCTTTGAATTTTTCTTTGTAGATGATACCCAACTGATAGTAAGCAAAATTTCTTTCCTTGCTCAAGCTATCAATTACGGTAGGATTCGTAGGCAATTGTTGGATGTAAAAATCAGGCGTAAATCGTTCTTCTGCTTTGGCGACATCTTTGGTTTCTTCGGCAAGTTGTTCTTCTTTAGCATCGTTATCTTTGCCTTTTAAACTACCGTTAGCCGCCGAATTTCTCCAATTGTCCTGCAGTGTAACCTTGCCCCATTTTTTCTGAAACTCTTTTTGACCAAAGGCCACAGTAGTTGGATTGTAAAAATAGAACGAACCCTGATTGCCATTGGAATTGGATTTCGTGTTTTCGGTTGCAGTGGCTTTTTTGCTGTTATCTTGGACTGAATTGCCGGAATTTCGTTCCTGATTTTCCTTGATTTGCGCTTCTTTCTCGGCTAATTTTAAAGCAGCAGCTTCTTCTTTTTTAATTTTCTCGATATGCTTTTCAAAATAGGCTACTTTGTCTTCGTTAGACATTTTGTACAACGAAATAATGCTGTCGTTTCGCTGTGCAATGCCTTCATATTTGATAACATCTTCTAAGTTTTCGCGCTTCTTTTTAATCAAATTGAATTCGCGGGTTCTGGGCTTCAAGTTAACTAAAGTACTGTCGAAATACTTTCCGGCAGTTACATATTTAGCGCGATTGAAATAAATATCGGCTAAATTTCTGTAGTTTGAAGCCGTTAAATAAGTGTCTTGAGATTTCTTCTTAAGGGAAATATTGTAGTGCTTTTTCGCCTGGGCAATGTTTTTGTTTTTGTCGAAGAACAAAGCTACTTGGTGGTGCAAAACATCCAAATACGGTCGGTTTTCACGATCTTCGATTAAATCGTTGAATTTTTTCAAAAAGGCAATCGTATCACCTTGGGCATAATCAAACTGGCCGGCTTGTTTGGCATGCGCCTGAATCACATATTGACGAGCCGCTTTGCGATTCATATCGATTACTTCTTGGTATTTGGCAAAAGCACTGTCTTTGTACCCTAAGCTTTCGTACAGCTGTCCGAGTATAAAACGATAACGCGCTTTTTCTTCGTTGGATTTGGTGAATTCCGTGGCCAATTTAATTTTGGCTACAGCGCTGTCTTTTTGCTCCAAGTTCAGAAAGGCTTGCGCCAAAGCAGCATTGGCATCAGCAAAAATTTGATCTTTGAACTTGATTTCTTTCAGTAATTTGGTTAGGTTGTTAACAGCAATGGCATCGTTTTCCAGACGCATATTGGTTTTTTCACGCCAAATCTTTACCTCGTATATTTTATCGCTCTTTGGATATTTGTACAATACGTAGTTGAAGGCTTCCAAAGCGGGAACGAAGCGTTGTTCGTAGTATCTCGATTTGCCTAACAACAAATGTGCTTCATCCATTTGCGGGTTTTTTTCCGACCCTTGGATGTACATAGAGTGTTTTTGAATGGCTTTAGTGGCTTTTTCCTCGGCTCTTTGAAAATTGGCATTTCGGGTATCGCCGGGCAACATGGCGGCTTCATTGACTTGCATTCTTTCAATTGGAAGCAACTCCCAGAAGTTGTCTTTGTTTTGCAACTTAACATCTTCAATCCCTTTATCCAAAGCCATTTGCCCATTGTACAATATGTTGTACTCGGTACTTAAAGCATGAGAATTGCGGGAAAGGAAAGTGTTTTTTTTAGTAGAACAAGCTATTAAAAAAATAAACAATCCGGTATAGAGAAAATATTTAAGTGTATTGGTTTTCAAAGCGAAACGTATTTTTAGTATAACGTCAAATTGTTATAAATTGTATAACTAACTGGTAAAAATACGTTTCTTTTTGATATGGCAAAAAAATTACACCGCAAAAAACGCTTCCAATTCTTTCAAGGTTTCCGGCGAGGTTTGAATGTCTTTCACCACTTCACCCAAATGCAAGGCTACAATTCGGTTGCAAACCTCAACGGTGTGGACTAAATCGTGACTCGAAACCAAAACCGTTCTGTTAGGATCATCGGCCAATTCTTTGATGATTTTTTTCAAGCGATTAACGGTCGTAGGATCTAAATTAGCAAAAGGTTCGTCCAAAATTACTACTTCCGGATCACCAATTAAAGCCGCGATAATACCGACTTTTTTCATGTTTCCTTTAGACAAATCTCGAAGGTATTTTTTACTGTTCAGGATTTCACCGTTAAAGAACTCTTCGTGTTTGGCCAACAATGCATCCACATCGGCTTTGTTTTGACCGCGCAAATCTCCTATGAAATAAAAATATTCTTCAGCCGTTAAATAGCCAATCAAAAAACTTTCGTCTATAAAAGCAGCGGTGAAAGGCTTCCAAGCTTCACTGGTATTTACCTGAATAGTGTTGTTAAGAATATGCCCGGAACTAGGTTGAATTAAATCGAGTAACAAACTGAAAAAAGTAGTTTTTCCGGCTCCGTTGTTGCCCACTAAACCAAAGCTTTGTCCTTTGGGAATTTCTAGATGTTCAATGTTTAACACGCGAACACCGTTAGTATATGTTTTTGAAAGATTAGTAACTTGTATCATGTTTCTTTTTTTTAGTAGTGATGAATTAATTTTTTTGTTTGTAAGCCGCAATGGTAGCGTACTTCTCCGATTTGTAAATCTTTTCAATTTTATCGAATACATAGTTGCGGAAGGCAAAACCTAAAACTCCGGCTGCAGCCACTAAAACCAAACCTGCGTTAGGCGAAATCAAATAGTACCCAACAGTATACAATCCCATAGGCACCAACATTTTAGGCAAGGAAATTAACATGGTTTTCATGTTAAACGCTTGCTTATCGCCAAAAGCTTGTTTGGAAGTAGTTAAATCGATAGGTGTTTTTACAAAAGCGCCGCCCAACATCACCAAATGCGAATTCACCCCGATGTTGAAAATGGCACCGGCCACAATAATCAAATAAGTGTGCAAACCGAAATACAAATAGAATGAGGCAATCAAGGTTGAAATTACGGTGCCAATAACCATCAGCCACCATTTAGAACTGATGTACTCGCGGTATTGAATGTTTTGACTCATCATGAGTTGGTAGTAAGCACTGTCCCAACTCGGCACAAACTGTCCGAAAGTGAATAAAAATCCGCCCGAAACAAAAATCCCGGCAAAAACCTTCATCCAAGGATTATCATACGCTTCTATAGATTGGGTAAAAAACAGCAACCCGTAAAAAATAAAGATAAAGCTCATGATTAAAGTAGTTCTCGAACGTTTGTTGCGTTTGAGCAATCGAATGTCATTTTTAAGGAATGTTCCCAAAGTACCAAACTGATCCAACCAAGTGAAATTTTCGGTTTGGGCAACCTCACTTTTCTTGGCTAAGCCATCGTCTAAATTGAGTCGATTTTTAAAATAATTGTAAGCGCTGTAATAAGTACCAACAACTAAAAGTACTGCAATCAAAAACCAATAATTGGTGTCATACATGTTTTGGAAAAACACCTTACTGTATGTTGTTATATCGAAAACATTGTAATACTGAGAAGCGCCTAAAGCGGCCAAAAGTGCCAGAGCGATATAGAAAACTGTGTTTTTACTGTTGACCAAAATGTTCAGGAAATTATTGGTGTAAATCAACGCCATCATGGCCAAATGCCACAAAATAGCTTGGTAACCGTAACCTTTGTACAACAATACAACCGTGAAAGGCACAAAGAAAAAGGCATGGAGTATGTTGAAAAAAGAGATGGTGGTTTTACCCAAAGTATAATGCACAATAGTGCTTCGGTTGATGGGCAATATCAACAGCGGTTTGATATTGGTTACCGGCATTTTCTGTAGAAAATATCGAATTACCAAATCGAATAGTATGTAATAAATCATGAATTTGTTGATGGCTGCGAGCGGTTCCAGTCCTTCATCTTCTAAAATGAAAAAGACGGCGGTTCCGAGGATAGCAAAGCAAGCCATAAAATACAATGCTCCTAATCCCATGATAATTTTTAGGGCGAGATTAGTTCCAAAAGAAGCCGAGCGGGTAAAAGATTTCCACTCCAGCCTGATAAAATGTTTGAACATGTTGCTTGGTTTTAGGTTTTGTGTGTTAGTTTCTAAAGATAGCAAAAAGTTACAACTTAGTTTACAAAATTGTACTCGGGATAAGTCTCTTTTAGGAAAGTTTCGGCCTTAGAAGGAATTAAAACCAAGACGACATATTCGCCTAAAGCCATGAAAATTATAAAAAAGCTAAAAAAAAGTAAAGCCCAATCGCTGTAGTTTTCGCCTTTGACATTTAAGGCGATTTGCATGGGCAAGTTCATCAATCCTGTGATAGAACCGTAGCCGAAAATAATCTCTTTGAGCAACCATTTCTTTCCGGTTTTTTGGCGATTCTTTTTGTTTTTTCTGGACAACCAAAAAATCCCGACAAAAAAGGAAACGACCAAAACCACAAAAGCCATTTGGACTATTACAACATCTTGTTGGAATAACTTTAAGGCGTAAAAAACAATACCGATAGTCGCTAAGGTTCCTATAATTTTGGGCCAACGGAAAAAGTTTTTGAGTTCATTCCAAACCAATTTATGGTACTTTTTTTGCAGCGCCGCTTGGCGTTTTTCAACGACCTCCATAAATCCGAAAACACCAAATTTTTTAAATTCAATTTGAAGCGCTTCCTCAAAAGAGCGTTTCGAATTTTGCTCCCATTGTGCTTCTATAGCATTAGCCAAATGGTCGACCAACTCGGTTTGTAAATCGTAGTATTCTACATAATGTTGGCGCGTAAAAGCATAAAGCTTTTCGATTTGTTCGGCGGTGAGTTTTTTAGGATTCATCAATCAAATTAACTTTTTAGTGTGTTGTTTTGCCACCCAATAAGAGTAATAATACATGAGCGATAAGGCGAAGAAGAATGAAAAAACGGCAACGGCATAAATGTTATCTGCTTTTCGAACCAAATGGATAACCAAAAACAGGTATATCATAAAAATCATATTGAAGCTTCCTACCAATGAAAAAGTGTACAATCTTCTTTTCGAAGTAAATAAAGAATACAATTCAATCAACGATAATGGTGCCGGAATTACAATGGGTAAAATATCGAAATAGGTTAAAAACCAATCTTTCCCATGAACAGCAATCAAATAATAAAAGGCCAATGAGGCTATTGCATAAAGCAAAACGAATGGCAAAGAAAAAACGGTTTTGGCCACTTGTTGTAGCCCGTTTTTAGAATACTGTTGGGTTAACAATTGGTTGGTCTTTTGGATAAACTCTTTGTTAGATTCCATAAACTCGGAAATCTTCTCGTCAAAAGTGCCTTCCGAAATTTCAAGTTCAGAGGCTAAATGATCTAAAATTTCCAAACGGATGTCTCGGTAAATCAACCCGTATTTTTTAAGGAGTATTTTATCGATTACAGCTATGTTTTCCTTACTCAACGTCATGGTTAATTGGTAATTTTAGGTTGTACCAAAGCTTGCATATTTCGGATAAAATCTTCCAACTCGGCCAAACGATTAACGGTTTCCGCTGTACCTTTTTCGGTGAGTTTGTAGTATTTGCGAAGGCGATTGTCTACGTTTTCAACTTCAACTTCAAGCACACCATCAGCTTCCAATTTGTGTAAAGCCGGATACAGTGCGCCTTCGGTGATTTTCAATTCGCCTTGGGTGATTTCTTTTACTTTTTGGGTGATTTCGTAGCCGTACATTCGGCCGTTTTCTTCCAAAAGCTTCATAACTATGGTAGTCAGACTGCCTTTGTACAATTGTGAATTTTTCATCCTACTGCATATTTAACGAACAAATATACATAAGTTTTTTACATACATAAAAATCTTAGGTATAAATTATTTTTTTCTCAAAAGTGTTTCGTTCGCTACCTTTGTCAAAAATACTACTCCATGTCCACTTTCTATAAATTATACATTAAAGAAGTAAAACGCGAAACGCCAAGTGCCATTTCAGTGGCTTTTACCATTCCTGCCGAATTACAATCGGCTTACCAATTTACCGCCGGGCAATATGTAAATCTCAAATTAACTTTAGACGGCGAAGAAGTGCGTCGCGCTTATTCGGTTTGTTCATCGCCTAACAGTGGTGAATTGCGTATTGCTATCAAATCTGTTAAAAACGGTCACTTTTCAAAATTTGCCAACGAACATTTGAAAGCCGGCGATCTTTTGGAAGTGAGTCAACCCGAAGGAAGATTCACGTTTGAGCCGAATAATTCTAATCAAATAAACTATGCAGCTTTTGCAGCCGGTAGTGGCATTACCCCAATAATGGCTATCTTGAAATCGGTTTTAGAAAACGAACCCAACAGTACCTTTGTATTGGTTTACGGGAATAAAACTCCGGCAGAAACCATCTTTCACGACGAATTACATGCCCTGCAATTACAGTATGTAGGCCGATTTTTTGTGCATTTTGTGTACAGTCAGACTAAAGTAGACAACGAACTATTTGGTCGTATTGACAAATCAACCGTTAACTTCGTACTACACAACAAACACAAAGAAAAAACGTTCGATAAGTTTTACTTATGCGGTCCGGAAGAAATGATTAACTTGGTTTCCGGGGTTTTGAAAGAGCACAATGTGGCCGAGAAAAACATCAAGTTTGAATTGTTTTCTACGTCATCAGCAGCGGATAATTCGGCGGCAACTTCTCAAGAAGGCCATACTAAAATCACTGTTTTGGTAGATGATGAAGAAACCTCTTTCGAAATGTCGCAAAAGCAAACCCTATTAGAAGCCGCTTTAAAACAAGGCATCGATGCGCCTTACTCTTGTCAGGGTGGCATTTGTAGTTCTTGTTTGGCGCGCATTACAAATGGCGCAGCAGTGATGAAAAAGAATTCGATTTTAACCGATAGTGAAGTCGCCGAAGGATTGGTTTTAACTTGCCAAGCGCATCCGACTACGACAGAAATTTATGTGAATTTTGACGACGTATAGTCTTTAAAAAATAAAATACTGTTTTAAAATTCCAATTTTGTTTAGGCAAGATTGGAATTTATTTTTGCTACCACAGCATCAACCGGTATGGTTCTCATAGCGTCTTCATAGCCTGGAACCATTTTGTTCCCGTAAACAGAAGTAGGCAAAAGCGGGTATTTTTCTCGATCGGCAGTCAAGCAATTTTCTAAAGGTTGGTTGAAAGGTTTGAATCCGGCATACGGATGTGTCGCGCCCCAAAGCGTTACTACTTTAACACCTAACATGGCGGCAATATGCGAATTTCCGGAATCCATAGACAACATGACATCCAAATTAGAAATCAACTGAAGTTCTTGTTGTAATTTGAGCTTTCCGGCCACCACTATTACATTGTCTACATTAGCCGATAGCGCATGCAGCTGTTCGGTTTCTTTTTTACCTCCGCCAAAAAGGAAAATTTTGTTGCTGTTGTTTTCGGCCAATTTATGGATGGCTTCCTGCATCAAATCGAGCGGATAAACTTTGCTTTCATATTGGGCGAAAGGAGCAATCCCAATCCAATTCGTATTCCCTTTTTCTCCGCAAACTTTGAAAACTTCTTCCGAAGGCTTCACTTTCTCGGGGAAATTCGACTGTGTTAAATCGATATCGAATCCAAGGTTTTTAAAGGTTTCCACATGGCGTTCTACCATCGATTTTACCGGTTGAAAGATTTTATTTTGCGCTCGAGTCAAGGCTTTTTTTTCTGCACGGCCTTTGTCGGAGTAAGCCACTTTTTTGCCACTTAAAGCGAAAAGATTTCGGATGACAATAGAGCGTAAAACATTGTGTAAATCAGCTACCGCGTTGATGTTGCGCTTTTTTAAATCGGCGTACAGTTTGAACAAGCCCATAGTGCCTTTGTGTCTGCCGTTAAGGTCAATCGCAAAAAAGGTAACATTCGGAATGCCTTCAAAAAAAGGTTGAAAAAAAGGTCGGGAAACCACGGTGACTTTAACGTGCTGATTTTGCTGAACCAAAGCGCGTATAACAGGAACCGTCATCGCAACATCGCCCATGGCAGATAATCGGATGACGGCTATATGTGTAGTTTGCGTTGACAAAAGTTTGTCGGTTATTTTTTGTTTTGGTACAATACCGGATTTAATTCTTCGTCGTTGTACATTTTCATTTGTTTGTACACTTTCATGTATTTGTCGCCGTTTTCAATATCGGTCAACAAATCGTTGATAGAAACAAACATATCGCTTTTTTGATCCAACAATACGTTTAGTTTTTCCTGACATTTGGCTCTGTGTTCCTCGGTAGCTTCAGCACGATTGGCTTCTTCGCTCATGTGGTAAATTTTCAACGCTAAAATCGACAAACGATCGATGGCCCAAGCCGGACTTTCGGTATTGATTTTGGCCTCAGGTTTAACTTGAACTTCCTTGTATTTCTGTAAAAAATAGCTGTCGATGTATTCCACCATATCCGTACGCACTTGGTTGGAAGCGTCAATTTTTCGCTTTAAATCCAAGGCGGCTACCGGATCAATATTCGGGTCACGGATGATGTCTTCGTAATGCCATTGCACAGTATCAACCCAATTTTTAGCATACAACAAATACTCTATAGTTCCTTTGGCGTATGGGTTTAAAGTAGGTTGGTAAACATCGTCAATAATGTGATAATCTTTGATACATTGTTCAAAAATCGGGAAGGCAAATTGTGAAAACATAACGCAGTTTTTATTTTATTTCTTAGTAATCAACCAAAAGGTCTCGGGTGCAAAGATAGTTTTTTATACTTTTACCTCAACAAAATTTAAGTCGTCCATGCACATTCATTACATTTCTGAGCAAAACAGTATTCTCAACCATTTTTTGGCCCAAATTCGTGATGTTACCATCCAAAAAGACAGCATGCGTTTTCGAAAAAACATTGAGCGTATCGGTGAAATCATGGCGTATGAGTTGAGTAAAACGCTTGAATATAAAGATATTGATGTTCAAACACCACTAGGTATAAAACACACCACCACTATTGCGGATCATGTGGTTTTATGTTCCATTCTTCGCGCCGGATTGGCTTTGCATACCGGTTTTATGAACATCTTTGACAATGCGGAAAACGGATTCGTATCGGCTTACCGCCATCATTTCAATAATGATGATCAATTTGAAATTTTAGTAGAATACCAAGCGGCGCCTTCTTTTGAAAATAAAAACCTCATTTTAATTGATCCGATGTTGGCCACCGGACAATCGATAGTAGCCGTATTGCATAAATTGCATTTGGAACAAAAGCCGAAAGAAATCCACATAGCCGTAGTCATTGCCGCGCCTGAGGGCATTGCTTATTTAGAAGAAAACTTGCCGGACAATTGTCACTTGTGGGTAGCCGCTTTAGATGATCGCCTGAATGAGAAAAACTACATCATTCCCGGATTAGGCGATGCAGGAGATTTGGCTTATGGCAGTAAATTATAATTGCGCAAGAAAGGCGGTAAAACTCCCTACAGTTAATAAAAGCAATACAATTTCCTGATACATTTTGTTTTGGGAGTATTCGATATTGTTTGTCGTCATTACGGCTAAAGGGAAAAACGTAAACAATAACATCGCGTTATTTTTTTCGGGAGAAAGGATAAAAACGATACTGCCAATCAGAAATCCGAATACCATTTTCTTATAAGAAGCTTGTAAAATTAATGGCCTGTTGGTTAACGTAAATACCATCGACAATAAAAAATACAAGGCGACCACTACGTAAAAAGACAAGGCTGCATTTTGGAAATTGTTCGTGAAATAATTCCATTCCAAATGCATTTGGGCCTGGAGAACAATATGGTCAATCCACGATTTATCTATCAACAAAGCCGCCACCAAAAAAACCACAGCGGTAGCCACAAAAGCCACAAACGGCAACAACCAATTTCGGTAATCGCGCGACACATGAAAAATAATCGAAATGTAAACTAAAAGCACGAAGAGAATACACCAAAAATGGAATAGTGAGGCGATAAAAATCCACATCGAAGCATCAAAAATTTTCTCTTTTGGCGCTTTTAAAGTTTGCAACGAAATGAGCCTTCTCATCGCTAAGAGCAGAAAGAAATTGGCAAACAACAAGTTGGAATGGCTGAAAACTGATGGAAAAAGCATCAAATACAACAAAAAAAAGAAAATGGCATAACTGCTGTTTTTGGTCAGCCCATTTTTCTTTACTATAAAATTGACCAAGAAAAAACAAACCAATAAAAGAATGATTAACAAAACATTAGCCGAATTTCCACCAGCCGTAACAGATTGACTTAACAAGCTGTTTTGGTAAACAAAAAAGGAAGCCAAAAGCAAAAGAAACACCAAGACATAATTAACGATGCTTGATTTTTTAAAAATGCTTGTAATCATGAGGATATTTTATACATTTGTGGTGTAAATATAACATTTTATACAATGAAAGCATTTTTCGAAGCTATTCAAACTTTATTTGTAGACTTTTTATTCAAACCTTTAGATTGGTTACGCGAATTAGAATTGAGCAACTGGTGGTTGGCCAACATTGTAAGCTGGACTTTAATCATTGTTTGCTGCAAATACATTGTGTACTGGTGTAAAGAGTTGAAAAAGCACCAAGCCAACAACGAAGAAAACCAAGATACAACGGCTCACTCTTTCTTAAGCTAAGTCGAAGCCGATATCTTTCCTGAAATACATCTTATCAAAATGTAACTTGTTTATGTTTTGGTAAGATTTTTTTATGGCTTCTTGGTACGTAGTTCCAAAAGATGTCACGGCCAAAACCCTTCCGCCATTGGTCATCACTTGGCCATTTTCTAATTTCGTTCCCGCATGAAATACTATCGAATCCGAAATGTTTTCAATACCGGAAATGGCAAATCCTTTGTCGTATTCCTCAGGATATCCGCCCGAAACAACCATAATCGTAGTGGCGCTACGCGGATCAATAGTCAAAGTAACTTCATCGAGTTTTTGTTCGGCTACCGCTTGAAACAAGGCCACTAAATCCGACTGGATTCTCGGCATAACCACCTCAGTTTCCGGATCGCCCATTCTCACGTTATACTCAATCACCATGGGTTCGCCTTTAACAATAATCAAACCGATAAACACAAATCCTTTGTATTCAATACCGTCTTTTTGCAAACCGGCAACGGTTGGTTTTACGATTCGGCTTTCGATTTTCCCCATCAACACTTCATCTGCAAACGGCACCGGTGAAACAGCCCCCATTCCTCCTGTATTCAATCCGGTATCCCCTTCTCCTATTCGCTTGTAATCTTTGGCAGTTGGCAATAACTTGTAATTTTTCCCATCGGTTAGCACGAAACAACTCAATTCAATTCCATCCAAAAACTCCTCGATAACCACTTTGGAACTCGCTGCGCCAAACTTAGCGTTCACCAACATATTGCGCAATTCGTTTTGGGCTTCTTGTAAATCTTGCAAAATTAAAACACCTTTACCGGCCGCTAATCCGTCGGCTTTTAGCACGTATGGCGGTTGTAAAGTGGTTAAAAATTCACAACCTTGCGCTACGGTTTCAGCTGTAAAACTGGCATACGCTGCAGTTGGGATTTGGTGTTTGACTAAAAATTCTTTGGCAAATTCTTTACTGCCTTCGAGTTGAGCACCTAATTTAGAAGGACCAATTACCGGAACGTGGTTGATTTGATTGTCGTTTTTAAAGAAATCGTAAATCCCATGCACCAAAGGATCTTCGGGGCCAACCACTACCATATCAATGCTTTCGGTAAGGACTAATGCTTTAATCGCTTCAAAATCCGTTGGATTTACTGCAACATTTGTTGCTATACCCGCAGTACCGGCATTTCCGGGTGCTACTAATAGCTTTTCACAAGACGGGCTTTGTAATAATTTATAGGCTAAAGCATGTTCCCTTCCTCCGGAACCGAGTAGTAAAATAGTCATGGTGTGTGTTGTTTGTAGTTGTGGCACAAAAGTAGTTTGTTTTTGATGGATTTTAAAGTCATTCTTTTAAAAATTTGTCGCCGCAACGCTTTGCTTTTCTTATTTTTGGTGAAAATTGTCAGCAGTGTTTCCACTATTTCATTTCTCGCTTTGGTTGAAAGGCTTTCCTATAAAGAAAGCACAGGTAGCATTTGACCATATCCAAAGTATTGCTGAAGAGGAATATCCTCAATACATCGCTCAAAAAAGAAATGAAATTGTAGCATTTCACCTCAAGCACAATGCTTCTTATAAGGCATTAGTCGGAAATGCGAATCCGGAAGCTTGGGAATCACTCCCGGTGATGACCAAGAAGGATTTTCAAATACCTTTACAAGAAAGGCTTTCCACAGGATTTACAACTAAAAACGTCTATGTAAACAAAACCTCCGGTTCGAGCGGCGATCCTTTTATTTTTGCTAAAGATAAATTTTCGCATGCCTTAACTTGGGTCAATATTATCGACCGTTTTGGTTGGTTTGGCATCGATTTTAACCAATCATTGCAAGCCCGATTTTATGGTATTCCGTTGGATTTTATTGGCAACCGCAAAGAACGTCTCAAAGACTTTCTAAGCCATCGTTACCGGTTTCCCATTTTTGATTTATCGGACAAAGTGTTGGAAGATGTATTACGCCAATTTGGACGAAAACGCTTCAATTATATCAATGGGTATACAAGTTCTATCGTTTTATTTGCCAAGTTTTTACAGCGAAAAAAGATTGTACTAACCTCCGTTTGTCCCTCTTTAAAATGTTGTGTGGTGACCTCCGAAATGCTTTTTGAAAACGATAAAATTTTGTTGGAAACCCAATTTGGCGTTCCGGTGGTTAACGAATACGGTGCTTCCGAATTGGATTTAATTGCATTTCAAAATCCGCAAGACGAATGGCAGGTAAACAGTGAAACCCTGTATGTAGAAATTTTAGACGAACATAACAATGTACTGCCAAATGGTGAAGAAGGTCGTGTAGTGATTACTTCACTCTACAACAAAGCGCATCCGTTTATTCGGTATGACATAGGCGATATCGGAATTTTAGACGAGCAAAGTACCGCCAAAAAACCACTGCTGAAAAAACTCATCGGCAGGACCAATGATGTAGCACTTTTGCCCAGCGGTAAAAAATCGCCGGGACTGACTTTTTACTACGTCACCAAAAGCATTATTGAAGACGATGGAAATGTGAAAGAATTTGTCATTAAACAAACCAAAATTGATACTTTTGACATAGAGTATGTTAGTGAAAAAGCTTTGACTTTAGCCCAAATTCAAGCCATTGAAAAAGCCATTACTACGTATTTGGAAAGTGGATTGACCTTTAATTTCCTGAGAAGAGAAACCTTAGAACGCAGCAAAAGCGGAAAACTGAAACAGTTTGTTTCGTTACTAAATTAACACTATGAAAATTACTATTGTAGCCGGTGCAAGGCCGAATTTTATCAAAATTGCTCCTATCATTAAAGCTATTGAGAAAAAACAAAACGAAGGCATTGACATCACTTACCGTTTGGTACACACCGGTCAACACTACGATAAAAACCTCAGCGATACTTTTTTCGAAGAGTTGAATATTCCGCATCCCAATGCCAATTTGGAAGTAAAAAGCGGAACGCAAGCCGAGCAAACCGGAGCCATTATGGTGGCTTTTGAAAAAGAGTTACAGCAGCATCCATGCGATTTGGTGTTGGTGGTTGGCGATGTGAATTCAACTATGGCCTGTGCTATAGTGGCCAAAAAAAGTCATATCAAGGTTACCCACGTTGAAGCCGGAATTCGCTCCGGAGACATGAGCATGCCGGAGGAAATTAATCGAATTGTAACCGACAGTATTACGGATTACTTTTTCACCACTTCGACCACGGCTTCGGAAAACTTACTCAAATACGGTGCTAATCCTAACGATATCCACTTTGTGGGCAACGTAATGATTGATACTTTAACCCAAAACTTAAACCGAATCTCAGCCCCTGTTTTTTGGGACGAATTCGGACTAACCACAGGAAATTATATTGTTTTAACCTTGCATCGCCCGGCTAATGTGGATGAAGCGCAATCATTACTCACTTTGTTGCAAGGTATAGATGCCTTGGCAGGTGAGAAGAAAATAATTTTTCCGGTACATCCACGTACCAAAGCCATTTTAGGCGATAGGTCGCTTGCATTGAAAAACACGCTGATGGTGGAACCGCAAGGCTATTTGAACTTTATGTTTTTGGTAAAAAACAGCTTTGCCGTAATTACGGATTCGGGTGGAATATCTGAAGAAACCACGGTTTTGGGCGTTCCGTGTTTTACCATGCGCAACAATACCGAAAGACCCGAAACGCAAACCATCGGCACCAATACTTTGGTAGGAACGTCTATAGAAAACTTAAAAAAACTATTCGGTGATTTTTTAAAGAATGGCCCGAAACCGGCAGGCATACCGGAACTCTGGGACGGAAAAGCATCAGAACGCATTATTGAAATCCTCTTGCAAAAGTAATGGAAGAAATTCTCATTATATCCAATTATTATCCGCCCGAAAAAGGCGCTGCTGCCAATAGGATTGAGCAATTGGCGTTGAAGTTGCACCAAAATAATTATCGTGTTTCCGTGGTTTGTCCGTTAGGAAATTACCCTAAAGGCGAACTCTTTCCGGAGTACAAAGGGAAATTTTCGGTGACTGAAAACAGGGATAACATTACCGTAAAAAGACTATGGATTTATCCGAGTGTGAGTAAGAATATTTTTGTTCGGATTGTTTCGGTCTTGTCCTTTTCGTTGTGTTTGTTGGCTTATTTGCTATTTCGCAAGACACCGAAAAAAGTGGTAGTACAATCGCCGCCATTATTGTTATCGTTTCTGTCGGTCATGGTTTTATCGCTTAAAAATAAAAAAATCATCCTCAACATTTCCGACTTATGGCCGTTGGCTGCCATAGAGCTTAAAGCAGTTAAAGCAGGCTCGTTTTCGCATAAAGTTTCATTGTTCATGGAACGTTTCATTTACAAAAAAGCAACGGTTATCATTGGGCAATCCGAAGAAATCATCACGCACGTCAAGACGCTTTTCCCTAGTAAAAAAGCGTTTTTGTACCGCAATTTCCCCGATCATAAATCGGATGCCTTTACCTTGAAAACCATCGAAAACGAACCGACAAAGCTGTTTTTTGCCGGACTTTTGGGGATTGCCCAAGGCGTTTCCGAATTGTGTAAGCAAATCGATTTAAAAGACTTGAATATAGAATTGCATTTGTTTGGTGACGGTGCAGAAAAAGCGGCGATTGAATCACTCATAGCCGATGGAAAAAACCCTAAAATAGTATACCATGGCATGATGGACAGAAAGGTATTGCACGAAACTTTGCAGACTTTTGACATCGCTTTAGTGCCTTTAAAAACCCGAATTTACGGTTCAGTTCCTTCCAAAATTTTTGAATATACGGCGCTGGGATTTCCGGTCTTGTACTTTGGCGGCGGAGAAGGCGAAACCATCGTGGAAGAAAACCATTTAGGTTGGGTTGCAGCGGTAGGAAATTTTGAAGCGCTGAATCAAAAACTAGTGGCCATTGCCCAACTTAACAAAGCCGATTTGGCCCTCATGAAAACGCGCATTTTTAATAAAGCCCAGCTTGCTTTTGACTTAGATAATCAGTTGAAAGATTTGATTGAGAAAGGTATTTTTTAATACGCTTTGTCTTCTCCTTTAAAGATATTAATCACCGTTTGGATGATGATTTTCATGTCCATAAACATAGACCAATTTTCGATGTAAAACACGTCTAACTTGATGCGGTTTACCATATCTTCTTCGGTTTCAATTTCGCCTCGGAAACCTTTTACCTGAGCTAGTCCGGTAATCCCGGGTTTTACGTAATGACGCACCATATACTTTTTGATTCTGGTGGCGTAGGCTTTGTTTTGAGACCATAAATGCGGTCTTGGACCAACTACCGACATATCTCCTAAAAGGACATTGAAAAACTGTGGCAATTCGTCGATACTGGTTTTGCGCATAAACTTACCCATTTTGGTAACTCTTGGGTCGTTTTTGGATGCTTCTTTTTCCGTGAATCGATTCACCTGCATGGAACGGAATTTATAGCAAAAGAATTCTTTTTCGTCCAATCCCGGTCGGCCTTGCTTGAAAAAAACAGGTCCTTTAGATTCCAGTTTAATCAAAATGGCCAATATGGGAATGAGCCAAGACAAGAGAAAAACAATCACAAAAAGGGAAAAAACTACGTCAAAAGCTCTTTTAATGCCTTTGATGAGCGGATTGTGCAATTGGGTTTTTTGGAGCGATAAAACGGGAAATAATTCGTAATAGTCAATCTTCAGATTTTTAGAGAAAATCTCTTTAGTATCCGGGATGAACTTGATGGCTTTTTTATGTTCGTCGGCAAATTCGACAAGGTCTTTTAGTTTTTCGTTGGAAATCTCATTCAGAGAACAATAGATTTCATCTATTTTATTGTCGATGACATATTTTTTGATATCTTCTACGCGACCTGAAATTTCCGGATTTTGCTTCTTATCTGAAAAATAACCGTAAAATCGATAACCGTAATCCTTTCTGTTATCAAACACTTCTTTCAAACGTATGGCTTCAGCCGTATAACCGATAATAATGGCATTACGGTAATTACTCCCGGTAGTTATTCGGTACTTTTTAAGGTAAATGAAAAGAAAACTTTTAAAAGCAACTATAATGATAAAACTCAGCGTTACGAAATAGGCTATGACAGTTCCGCTAAAAATGGCTGTTTTGGCGAAGGGGAAAAAAGCAATAACCACCAGCAGAAATAGGCTGAATTGCTTGATGAGTTTGGACAAGATTTCTACAGGAGTTGTAAAACGAAAAACCTCATAATACCCAACAATAGCGGCAATCAAAAGCCATGTAATGGTTTGATAAACGACATAATTAACTTCTGAAACGTTCAAATCTCTGAAGAAAAACAGGCTTAAAACCGTTAGCGTAATTACATCAAAAAGCACACTGATTGGTCTGATGTACTTTGAGTATCTTCCTGTTTGCTGTGCAACCATAAATACTAATGGATATATCCTTTAAAATCTTTATGTTCTTCTTTTAAAAGCTCTTCACTTGAAAGCGATTTAAAATAGTCATACGTTAATTTCATCCCTTCTTCACGAGACACTTTGGCTTCCCATCCCAAAATTTCTTTGGCTTTGGTAGTATCGGGTTGGCGCTGTAACGGATCGTTTATCGGTAGCGGATGGTAAACCACTTTTTGATTGGTTCCGGTAAGTTTGATGATTTCGTCAGCAAAATCTTTGATGGTGATTTCATCCGGGTTACCAATGTTAACCGGATAAACATAATCCGAGTGCAACAAACGGAAAATCCCTTCCACCTGATCGGTTACATAACAGAAAGAGCGGGTTTGACTTCCGTCACCAAAAATAGTTAAGTCTTCCCCTCTCAAAGCCTGACCAATGAAAGCCGGAATTACACGGCCGTCGTTGAGACGCATTCTTGGACCGTAGGTATTGAAAATCCTGACAATTCTGGTTTCTACGCCATGAAAAGTATGGTAAGCCATGGTGATTGATTCTTGGAAGCGTTTGGCCTCATCGTAAACACCTCTTGGTCCAATGGTATTTACATTGCCGTAATATTCTTCGGTTTGCGGATGCACCAATGGATCTCCATACACTTCAGAGGTTGAAGCAATCAGAATTCTGGCTTTTTTAACTCGCGCCAAACCCAATAAATTATGCGTTCCTAAAGAACCTACTTTAAGGGTTTGTATCGGAATTTTTAAATAGTCTATCGGACTGGCCGGTGAGGCAAAATGAAGTATATAATCTATTTTTCCAGGAACATGCACAAACTTGGTTACATCGTGGTGGTAAAATTCGAAGTTTTTTTCTTTGAATAGATGCTCGATGTTTTTTAAATCTCCCGTGATTAAATTATCCATTCCAATCACAAAGTATCCTTCGGCAATGAATCGGTCACAAAGATGAGAACCTAAAAATCCTGCGGCTCCGGTAATTAATATTCTTTTCATAATTTTTGTTCTGTTTTGGGACCTTGAAATGGAATGCCCGAATTAAAAAGGCAGTACATTATGGTGAAATATACCACCCCTCTTTGTCTCCATAAAAATGATTCCGTCAAAAATAAACTTATCATTAGAAATGCAAAAGCAAAATGGGTAAAATCTTTTGACTGAATGCCTTTTTTTAATGTTAGCGTAATGATAATAATCAAAAGCAAGAAACCAAACACGCCCAGCTCGGCAAAATTCTGAACATACTGATTGTGGAAGTTCTTTTTTTGGTAACCTTCTAAAGAGGCATTACCTTGAAAAACGTTGTAAATTAATCCCTTGGCTTCTATTTTAGGATAAGAAGCATTGAGTCCGTAACCTTTCCAAAAAATAGCATCTTCATCCAACATTTCCAGAAATAATCTGAATTGGTAAACCCGAAATGCTGTCCCCGGGAAAAAGTCGTTTTCATTGAACTTGTCTTTCGTCCACGCTTGTTTAATGCTGACATTGAAAAAAGTACTGTTCTTTTCTTTAGAAATAACGTCGTTAACCGTGCTGTTGGTCATAATGGTTTCGTATTCCCGATGCAAATGGTCTTTAATTTTCCCTATGAATCCTAAGGAGAGTAAAAGCACTGTCATCACTATTAAATTTTTCATTCGCATTTGCTTAGAAACTTTGGCGAAGGCTAAAAAATAAATGATGATTAATCCGAAAAAGGCAATAATGATGTTAACCGAAGAGAGCAAAAGCACCATTAGTAGTAAAATGGCCATGGCTACATAGTCAAAGGTTTTTTTGGTACTCTTGGCTAAAAACCAAAAAAAAGAGACCGCCATATATACCGAAACGTGGATGGCATTGACATCTTTGGTCACTAATTCGTGGTAAAAAAAGACATCCGAATTTCCCGTTAGAAAATACCTTAGCGTTGCTTTTAACAGATAAAACAAGGCGAAAATTAAAATACAATGACTGTAGTATTTTAGAACAGTAGCTTTTTTCTCTTGTGAAATACCGCCAAAAAGCCAAAAAAACAGCGGAATTAAAAGCAAAGAAAGCTCTTTTGACAAGGCCGGTAAGGTTAAACTTCGATCAATACTCCACCAAAAAGACAACGCCATTAAAACGTACAGCAGGATGGGAAACAACAAGTATGACTGAAAACGAATTTGTGCTGTTTTGAGACGGATAAGCGTATACAATCCCAACACCGCAATAGCAATGGAATTGACAATATAGGGAAAAGGAATACTGAGTAAAACCAAAAGGACTAATAAGGCCTGCTTTTCTCCTTCAAAATCCTGTTTTATAGTTTCAGAAAAGTTTTTTAAAACGTTGTTCATGCCCTGATTGTTCTTTCGTTGTTTACTTTAGGAAAACAAATATCTTTTATTGGAACAAGGCAATTTAGGTTTTTTATTTTGTATATTGAATTTTTGGGACGAAATCTTTCATAGTGAGACTTTACTAAAGTCCGCCGTTTAAAGAAAAAACCTCAAAACTAATTAGCTTTGAGGTTTTCCATTTGTTTTTCTTTAACCTGAGCGTTTATCCACTCATAAGTCTTTTTCATTCCTTCCAACAAAGGCATTGACGGAGCCCAATTGAGTTTTTCGAGTAACAGTTTGTTATCGGAATTTCGGCCTCTTACTCCTGTTGGTCCTTTGATGTTATTAATAGTTAGCGTTTTACCTGAAATAGCTATGGCCATATTGGCAAAATCATTGATAGATATCATTTCTTCAGAACCGATATTCACCGGACCTGTAAAATCAGAATCCATTAAGCGAAGTATAGCCTCGATGCACTCATCGATGAAAAGGAAAGAACGGGTTTGTTTTCCGTCGCCCCAAACTTCAATCGAAGTGCCATTTTCGGCTTCAGCTGCTTTTCTGCACATGGCTGCCGGAGCTTTTTCTTTGCCTCCTGTCCATGTTCCTTGTGGACCAAAAATATTGTGAAATCTGGCTATTCTGACTTCCATCCCATAATTACGGTGGTAAGACAAATAAAGTCTTTCGCTGAATAACTTTTCCCAACCGTACTCACTGTCGGGAGCGGCAGGATAAGCGGAATCCTCTGAACATTTAGGATTATCAGGATCCATTTGGTTGTATTCAGGATACATACAAGCCGAGGAAGAATAGAAAATTTTCTTTACTCCTTCATTTTGAGCAGCGCCCAAAACATTGAGGTTACAAAGCGCGGAATTACTCATTACATCTGCATCATGATCTCCGGTAAAAATATATCCGGCACCACCCATATCAGCAGCCAATTGATACACTTCATCCATTCCTTTAACAGCATTTTTTGCTACTACAGGATCTCTTAAGTCACCTAAAATAAACTCGTCAGCATTTGCATTCCCAAACTCGTTTTCTTTTAAATCAACCCCTCTTACCCAATGACCGTCTGCTTTTAATCTATTTACCAAATGACCTCCAATAAAGCCACCGGCACCGCATACCAATATTTTTTTCATTTATTAAAATGCAATTTTATTTTCAAGGTGCGAATTTATGAATTATTTTCAATAGGAGCGACCTTATTGGATTTATTAACTAAAATCATCCCAAAAAGTTTAAAGCCACTTAGGTATCTCGGCACGAATACTTTGGGGTTTGAAATGCAGCGGCTCAACCAGCCCATATAGATATAATCAACCCATGTAGGCATGTTTACTTGCCGACCGGTTTTGAATGCCAAAGCTGCGCCGGTACAAAGAATGGCCGGTTTATAGCTTAAATTGTTTTTTAAAAAAAGCCCTAACTTTTCTTGTGTTCCTCCGCCAATATTGATAAAAACCCATTTAGGTTTTTGTTGTTCAATTTGCTCCAAAAGCACTTTGTCGTTTACATTGCCCTTGTAAAAGGGTGCCGTGTATACGTCATTTTCGCTAATGTTCAATCCTTTTTCGGATAGAAAAGTTCTGTTGATTTGACTGTCGAGTTCGGAAGGATTAACCAAAAAAAACTTGTCTTGTTTGAAGGCGTCAATGTGATCAATAAAATAATTGATGAATTCCAGACCGGATATCTTATTAATTCTGTGTTTTGAAATCATATTCCAAATCAGCACCATATAACCACTGTCGGGAATTACCAGATCAGATTGCAGTAAAGCGTCGTAATAATCCTGATCTTGTGCTATGGTAACCAATGCCGGAGCGGCGGGAACAGTAAGCAATCCGCCGTGGTTTTTCAACTGTTCAAACACTTGGTTTACTTTTCCTTTAAAGAAATCGATCCCTAAAATTTTAATTGTCATTTACTGTGTTTTCTTGAAAGCCACAATATTATAATTTTCTTTTAGAATATGGAATGTTTCCGGAAAATAAAACTCGGTTTTCAACAAGAATTAACTTTAAAAAAATTACTTTTACCCGTTTGCGTTATCTTTGCTGTGAAGCATCAAAAAATGACTCGCCTACAGGGAAAATTCGATTCCATTTTTTGAAAAAACAATTTAATTTTGGTTAGAATACTCCAAAAAATAACAAGCAATCAACTCATTATGAGTGGCTTTTACAAAGCCTTTTCCGGTTTGGCTTTGTTTGTTTCCATTCCGGTACTAATTCATTATTTAGGCAACACCAGTTATGGTGTTTGGGTTTTAGTATTCACACTGTTTCAGTGGGTGTTGCTTATGGATTTCGGGTTGTCCAGTGTACTGAAGACCAAAATACCCGAGTTGCAACACACGGGAAACACTGATTTAATCAACGCTTACGTAAAATCAACTTATAAAATTTGCGGCTACATTGCAACGGGGATTTTCCTGTTGTTTGTGTTGCTTTTCGCGGTTTTAGATGTCAAAAACTTGCTGAATATCGATTTCGATAGTGGCTTTGTGATTAAACTTTTTTTGCTCAACATCTTCTTCTTTTGCCTCAACTTTGTTTTGAATACGCACAAAGCCCTTTTCGTAAGTGTTCACAAAGGAAAATTTGCGGAACAATCTATTGCGGTAACTCAAGTTTCCTTTTTGCTTTTACTAATCGTGACTACACATTGTTTTCCTGAGACTGCCATAGAAACTAAACTATATTTGGTGAGTTTTGTCAATGGTTTTGTGTCGTTATTGATTAATTTAATCTACACCGTTTACTTCTTTAAAAGCGAAAAATTCTCCCTTAAAACCAAGCTTGAAACGCCCAAAGAATACCTCAACAGCATTTATCGTTTAGGCATGAAGTACATGGCTATTCAGGTTGGTGGATTGCTGTTGTTTTCGTCTGACAATTACATTTTAGCTTATTTTTTCGGCCCAAAAGAAATTGTACCGTATGAAGTAGTTTCCAAATACTTTCAATTTCCGTTGATGATTTTATTGGCCGGTATGGCTCCGTTATGGTCAAAATTTACCAAGCATTACTTAGAGAGAGACGCTATTTGGATTAAAAATGCGTTCCGAAAATTCAATTATTTTTTTATAGCGGTTTTAATTGGAATAATTGTGTTTACCGTTTTGGCACGCCCTGTAATGGGTATATGGATTTCCAAAGATTTTAATCCGCCGTTGCTTTTATTGATTTTTGTGGCTGTTATGACCGCATTGCGCATATTTACAGCATTCTACGGATACTTTTTTAACGGAATTGGCAATCTGAGAAGTTATTTACTACTTTTGTCCGGGAGTGTGTTAATCAAATTGCCGCTTTCCTATCTTTTTATTAAACTTGACTTCGGAATTTCAAGTGTAGTTATTGCCTCAAGCTGCTGCCTTTTAATTTGGAGTTTCGTACAACCCATGGAGGCTTATAAAATTGTCTCCGATTTAAAAAAGCATGAATAAATTTATTTACAACAATAAAAGCAGTCTATTAAAGTTAAAACGGTTTCTGAATTCTCTTTTGGGTATTGAACTGAAAAGATATCCTACCGATGAATTGACCCGCAGAATTCGCCTGATTGAACATCATAATATAGATGTGATACTCGACATTGGTGCCAATATAGGCCAATACGGTGGAGAGATGAGAAACTTGGGATTTAAAGGAGAAATCCATTCGTTTGAACCTATGAAATCGGCTTTTGAAAAACTGAAAAAAAATGCAGCCGGTGATTCCAAATGGAAAGTACACCATTATTCCATTGGTGAAAAAGACGGACAAACCACTATCAATATAGCTAAAAACTCGGTCAGCAGTTCGCTGTTAGAAAACCTGCCACAGCTTACTGATAGTGCGCCGGAAGCTGCTTTTGTGGAGAAGGAGACTATCGAAATCAGAAAATTGGACACTATTTTTGACGATTTAAATTTAGACGGGAAAAACATTTACCTGAAAATTGACACCCAAGGCTATGAAGAAATGGTGTTGTTGGGCGCGGAAAAATCCTTGGAAAAAGTGACCGGAATTCAGATAGAAATGTCATTTGTGCCCTCATATCAAGGTGCTATAACATTTGACGAAATGAAAACAAAACTTAACCATAAAGGATTCACCCTACTGGCATTGGAAAATGGTTTTTACGACAAAAAAACCGGGAAACAATTGGAAGTTGATGGTGTTTTTTACAGACCGTAATTTATGATTCAAAAACTCTCTATTGTCATACCGGCCTATAACGAAGGTAAAACCATCCATTTAATATTGGATAAGTTACAAAAAGTTACCCTTCCGAATGCTATTGAAAAAGAAGTAATTATTGTAAATGATTGTTCCAAAGACAACACAGAGGAAGCTGTTTTTGCTTACATGAAGAACAACCCTGCCTTAAACATACAATACTTCAAACAGGAAGTTAATATGGGTAAAGGTGCTGCTTTGCATACCGGAATCCAAAAAGCTACCGGTGAATACCTGGTGATTCAAGATGCTGATTTAGAATACGACCCGGAAGAATACAACCTGCTTTTAAAGCCCATTTTATCCGGTTTTGCTGATGTAGTATTTGGCTCTCGTTTTATGGGAGGAAATCCTCATCGCGTGTTGTTCTTTTGGCATACCATTGGAAACAAATTTTTGACATTCCTTTCCAATATGTTTACCAACTTGAATTTGACAGACATGGAAACTTGTTATAAAATGTTTGACACAAAAGCCATCCAGAGTCTGCAATTAAAAGAAAAAAGGTTTGGATTTGAGCCTGAAGTTACAGCTAAAATTGCAAGAATTCCTAAAATACGAATCTATGAAGTGGGCATATCCTACTACGGAAGGACCTACGAAGAAGGTAAAAAAATTGGTTGGAAAGACGGATTCAGAGCCATCTATTGTATTTTAAAATATGGACTGTTTAAGTTCTAAAGCCTTTTTGGTCCTTTTGAATTAATTTGAATTGGCGTTTTATAATGCTACAGAGGTCTTTGGGCTTTCCTTCATCTTGTCAAAACAAACTTCAGTGATTCCAAAATAATTACAATATGCTAGTATACTTTGGTTACATTTTATTGCTAATGGTTTTATTGGGAAAAAATAATTTTTCCGGAATTGCCGAAACGGTTATAAAAACAACCCTGATTTTTTCCGGTATTCTATTTTTAGTAACCGAATTATTAAGTGGTTTTCATTCCTTAAACCTATTTAGTTTGGCGATTTTTTGGGGCACTTTCAATGTGATACTAATTGCTTTACTACTTCGAAATCAAGGCAAAGTAACACTCCGGTTGATGGTGCAAAAAATTAAATTCTACTATCAAAACCTTTTACTGAAAGAAAAGCTGTTGATTGGTGTCTTGTTGATTCTATTGTGTCTTTTGCTTGCTCAAGGCTTGTTGTATCCGCCAAACAACTGGGATTCGCTTACTTACCACATGTCGAGAATTATGTATTGGATTGGCAACGAATCCGTTGATTATTTTCCTACACATATATTACGCCATCTCTACCAACCGCCTTTCGCCGAATACTTTATTCTAAATATCAACTTATTAAACGGAAACGATTTTTTATCCAATAGTGTTGAACTTTTCTTTTTAATACAGTGTCTTGTAGTGGTGTATGCCCTACTAAGTATGTTCCAAACAACTCGTTTATTAAAGCTGTTAGCGTTATTCTTAGTGATTACTATTCCGGCGGTAGAATTGCAATCCACCACAACCAAAAACGACATAGTTTGTGCTTTTTTTGTTTTATCGTCGTTGTTTTACAGTTTAAAAATATTCAAAAACAATTCGTTAAACAGTACTGTTTTTTTTGGACTTAGTATCGGATTGGGATTTATTACCAAAGGAACCGCTTACGTCTTTATGGCGCCTATTTTAGCCTTATACGGTTTTCACATATTATCCGTAACCCTGAAAGACAAAAGTGTCAAACCCATAGGATTGGCCACTTTAGCAATGGTCCTTGCGCTAAGTTTAAACGTTAAACATTACAGCCGTAATTATACTGTAAACAAGTCGTTATTGAATATTGACGATGCAGAAGCTAAAGCTTACGCTAATGAAACTATGAACGGGAAATTGCTCTTGTCTAATTTGATTAAAAACTCCGGCTTGCATTTGGGCTATCCTATAGAGAAAAACTGTGATTCAATAATTCGAAATGCACACAAAGCAATAGGCGTTTCGATTGATGATAAGAGGTTAAACTATTTAGGAATTCCTTACCAAAGTGCCAGAGCAGCCGTTACCCATGAAGATTATGTGACTAATACTGTACATTTCATTCTTTGGGCTTTAGCTTTTTCCTTTTTAGTGTTTCACTTCTTGTTTTCAAAAACAAGAAATAAGACTGAAATGATAATCGTTGCTGTGCTAGTTGCTCAAATTTTACTCTTTACCGGCTACTTAAAATGGCAGCCTTGGCATACCCGACTCCATATTCCGATTTTCATACTATCGATTATTCCAATAATGCTAGCTTGTCAAAAAACAAAGTGGTTTAAAGGAATGGTTTGGGTTAGTATTCCGTTACTTCTTTACAGTTTCATGTTTTACTTTGTGTATAATAATTTGAGACCAATACAAAACAATCCTATTTATACTAAAAATTTAAGGATTGACGATAATCGCTTCAAAAAATACTTTGCCAACCAACCGCAGCTCTATACGGAATACAAAGTCGTCTTAGAGGAATTGTACGATGCAAATCCAAAAACAGTTGGATTAAAAATGATGGACTGGGAATATCCTTTATTCAATGCTTATTATTATGATCACTTGCAACTCGTAGCTATCGATGTAAATAATAACACCGGAATCCTTAAGCAAGAAAACCAGAGCGTCGACTTAATAGTATCTACTTCAAATAGTCCGGAGTTAATGTATAATGGTATAAAATATTCCAACCAAAACAGCAATCATTTGTATATTTGGCTTTACAAAAAGGAGCCATGAGAATTTCCATAAAAAATTATTTACTCTACTCATCAGTATTTGCCATATTTACTGAAGCCTTCTTTTTTAATTTTATTATTGATTGGAAATTACTCTATCTAATCATTGTGGTCAATTACTTTTTATTGTTCCGAATCAAAAAAATAGCCCTGAACAAGTACTTTGCGCTGCTTTTGGTCTTCTTTTTTATTCATGGTCTGTTGGCTTATTCCGTTATCCGGATTCCGTATAATTATATGCTATCCCAAATTATAGGAATTGGTATAGTGGGAACGTATTATTACAATTTTATTTCGCTGTACAAAACCATCGATATCATCAAGGTATATGCTAAAATGTGTACCTATGTGGCCCTCATTGGGTATGTGTTTTTTTACTTTGGGATTAACTATGTTGACGGTCGATTGAATAGTATTTTTAAAGAACCGGCACACTATGTTATCGTAGTGATTCCGGCCTGTTACTATTACCTTAAAACAAAAAAGTACCTCAATTTCACTATAATTTTCGGGACATTGCTCCTATCCAATTCTTCCTTGGGATACATTGGCTGCGGATTGTTGTTTTTAGTGCCCAATCTCACGTTAAAAAGAATAGGCTATTTCGCTGCTTTAATGCCTTTTATCGGACTTGCATTTTACTTTGCTTACAACGAGTTACCTTTCTTTAAAATGCGTGTTGACGACACCTATAATTCGCTAAATGTAGTCAATACCGGAAAGTTTGAAGAGCACACCAACCTAAGTTCCTATGTGTTAATCAGTAATTTGTACATTGCTAAAAGAAATATCACTGAACATCCACTGGGCAGCGGCATCGGAAGCCACCATTATATGCACACCCAACGTTACTTAAAAGAAGTGCGACCGCCCGAATACATCCGCGACCAGCAAAAACAAGACGACAATTCTTTTGATGCCAATTCCTTATTCACACGCATTTTTTCAGAATTCGGATTTATTGGATTTTTCTTGGTGCTCTATACTATGTTTTTGGCTTCCAAATGCTACTCGCATGAGGAATTACTCTTTTCACAGGGTGTTTTTATTTACTTTTTGTTAAAACTATTCAGAGATGGCCATTATTTTCCTCCTGAATTCTTCTTCTTTATTTGGCTTTTTTATTTTTGCCGAAAGGAATTCGCCCTAACCTCTGATGCCCATGAAAAATGAAATCTTTCATATTATTGAAGACATTACTGTAGAAAGTGGTGGCTTGCGTACAATGGTGACCAGCCTTCACGATCATATTGTGAATTCAGGCGGTTATAAGTCAACCATACTCACTCTTCACAAAGAAAAAGAAGATTCATTTACCTGTTTTGAAAGCGGAAGTCCGAAATCTTGGTATTATTCTAAACCATACGGCCAATTTTTAGAGACTCATTTGACAAGTGATAAAATGGCGCATCTTCACGGTGTTTGGATGTATCCGCAATACATCGCTTCCAAAATAGCTTTGCAAAAGAAAACGCCTTATGTAGTTACAGCACACGGTATGTTAGAACCACTATTGCTTAAGGATAAAGGCTTAAAGAAGAACGTTTACTTAAAACTTTTTCTTGAAAATATATTAAAAAAGGCTACTTATCTTCACGCCATTACGCCTTCTGAAAAGGAAAATCTATACAAGCTTTCGAAAAACAAAAATATCGTTGAAATCCCGAATTTAATTCACTTTAATACCAGCTTGAAAGATTGGCAATACCAACCACAAGAGGAATATCTGTTGTTTTTGGGTAGGTTTCACAAAATAAAGGGAATTGATTTGTTGCTAAACGCTTTCGGTCAAATGGCCGACAAAAACATCAAACTGTACCTGGTTGGTTTTAAAAACGAGTATGCTGCTACTATAGAAGAACTGGCCCAAAAAAATAACCTAAGCCATCGCATTAAGTTTATCGGGAAAACCGTTGGCGAAGAGAAGTTTCGCTTGTATGCTAATGCAAAAGCATTTGTAGCGCCTTCCTACTCTGAGGTTATCGGTATGGTGAACTTGGAAGCGGCGATGTGTAAAACACCTGTAATCACCACATACAATTCAGGCATTAATCCCGATTGGAATAAAAACGGAGGTCTGATGATTCATCCGAATGTTCCTGAATTAATAACCGCTTTGGACGAAGCCTGCCGCTGGAATACAGCAGAAAGAATAGACCGAGGAATACAACTCTCTAACTATGTGCTGAACCAGTACTCTTGGGAACGAAAAGGCCATCTTTGGGACGACTTTTACAATAGTATAAAATAAAAAAGAGGTTGAATATCAACCTCTTTTTGTTTATCGGGCTAAAGCCGCCTCTAAATTTTGATTTCCGGCAATTCCCGGAGGATATTGTCCATCGAAATTTAAATTGTTTCTCATGTTTTTCTCATCCCAAATCAAACCTGAATTCGAATCAAAGTATTTGATATAAGACATATTGGCGCCATTAAAAACTTCTTTCTGGTTGTTAAAAATAGCTACGCTTTTTAAAGCCATTGTTTTTTGTTCTTTGTTGGTGCTTAACGTAATTTGAACGTTTTCAAGTTTGTCGCCTTCCGGTATTAAAATGGTAAGCTTTTGTGGATTAGGTTGACCCATTACTTTAAAAGGAACCGGATGGTCGTAATCCCAATATCCGCCTTTTTTATATACTACCGATAAACTGTCGTCTTTTTCATAAACGGATTCTAAAACAACACTAAAATTATCTTTCAAGGCCACCGCCTCTTCACTGTTTTCAACATCGTTTTTCTTGTCTTTACCGCAGGATACTAAAAAAGCACCGGTTAAAAATAATACAATTAGTCTTTTCATTTTCTCGTTTTTTAGGTATGCAAATATATTATATTTTCTATTAAATGATATATTTGTGACTGTAAAAATACCTGCTCACTCTAGGGACTTAATGTCCTAAAATACAATCCTTTTTTTAGTTAGATTGTAAGTTACCAATGTTTGTAAAATAGTGTTGCTTATATACCCTTGTATGAAAAAAATATCGTTTCAGTTATTTCCTTTTTTGCTTGCTTTACTCTTTGTTTTCCCCATCCTAAAGGAAAACTGGTCGAGTATAATTGTCATCCTGATTTGCTTAAATGCTATTGTATATAAAATTGCTGCTAAAGATTTTACTTGGCCCAAAAGAACAACGCTCTTGCTTACGATTCCGTTTTGGTTGGTTACTTTTCGATCTTTATTCAGCAACCATTGGAGTGAAAGCGCCACTCACATTCAGCATGCACTGTTTTTTTTGATACTGCCGCTTTTTTTCTTCTTTATCCCAAAAGAACATTTTACTAAACAAAAGTTTGACTTATACATCAAGGTTTTAAAGTATACTTGTTTGGCTATAGGAATCATTTATGTGGTGAGTTTCTTTATGAATTACTCCGTCAGCGAGTTTTTTATCGTGTTCCAAAACGTTTCGAGCTTCAGAAACTATGTGTATTTCGACTTTACGCTGTTTAAAATTCATCCTACTTATTACACTACTTTGTTGGTTTTTTGTACAGCGCATTCCTTTGATTTGGTTTTGCAACAAAAAAAATACAGTCAATTTTTGTTTGTAGTAGCGTTTATGCTGATTTCAATTATGCTTTTAACCCGACTCAACATTGTCTTGCTCATATTAACTTTAACATTAATGGTGTTTTTCAGAAGCAAACTCAAACTCAAACAAATGTTGCTGTTGTCGGGTGGTATTTTAGGTTTAACCGTTGTTATATCCCTGCTCACACCGGGCATAAAACACCGATTTGTAGAACTGTATCACAGTTACGATGTAAAACCCCAAAATGTGGCCTATGATTCAACCAACATTCGAAGAGCTATTTTTGACTGCTCGGTGGCAATTTCTAAGGAAAATTTTTGGTTTGGCGTGGGCTTCGAGAATCTACAAGATGAATTAAACACTTGTTATAAAGATAATTACGATTCCAGCTTTTATGATGGTCACAACTACATGACACACAATTATTTCTTTTACATCTTGGTGTCCGGTGGGATTTTTTGCTTGGCTGTCTTTTTGTTTTATCTTTTTACCATTTTGCGAATCGCTTGGAAATCAAACAATTTCTTATTCAAAGTTTTCCTAATCAATGTAATGGTGATTTGGTTTATAGAAGATTATCTGTACAGACATTATGGGATATTGTACTTCAATTTGCTACTGATTTGTTTCATCAGATATACTGAAAACCAAACCCTTGTAACAGAAGCTGAGTCAAAAAAAGTTACCGCATAATTACTACAAACAAGCGTCCCAGTTTTTAATGGATAATCCGAAAGTGTTTTTAATCTTAGATTTATCCAACACACTATAGGCAGGTCTTTGAGCCGGTGTTGGAAAACTTGAGGTAGGAATGGCCTTTAGCTCAATTTGTGTCTTGTTGATTTCAAATATCTTCTTAGCAAAATCATACCACGAACATTGTCCTTCGTTACTAAAATTGTAAATGCCGAAATAGTGAGCTTTGGGTTGTTGGTTGTCTACTGTAATAAGCTGTACTAAAGCCATCGCTAACTCAACAGCATGAGTTGGTGTTCCGATTTGGTCGTTAACCACTGAAATAGATTCTCTTTCCGAAGCCAAACGCAACATGGTTTTCATAAAGTTATGGCCGAATTGCGAATAAACCCAAGAGGTTCTCACGATGAAATGCTTCTCCCAAGTTTGCTGAACTGCTATTTCTCCTTCCCACTTGGTTTTACCATAAACACCGGTAGGATTGGGAATATCTTCTTCTGTATAAGGCGATTTTTGAGTGCCGTCGAAAACAAAATCGGTTGAGATATGAAGTAAAACGGTGTTATATGCTTTGCAAATTTCCGCTATATTTTTAGCGCCGGTTACGTTAATGGCATAGGCTCTCTCAGGTTCTGATTCTGCTTTATCCACAGCGGTGTAAGCAGCAGCATTAATACAATAATCCGGTTGGTATTGTTTAAAAACCGTATAGCACTGGGCAACATCGGTAATATTTAAATCAGCTGAAGTACAAAAAACAAAATGAATTTCCGGGTTGTTAGGTGCAATGTGTTGTAAACTTTGTCCTAATTGTCCCGAACTGCCTGTAACCAATACTACCATACTTTTATTGCATTTTCCAGCAAAGGTTGGAGTTTATCTTTTTCGGAAACAATCATTTCCCGCAATGGAAATCCCCAATCAATTCCGATATTCGGATCACTGAACAATACGCCGCCTTCGCTTTCTTTGTGGTAAAAATTATCGCATTTGTAAAAGAATGTTGCTGTATTGCTCAACACTAAAAAGCCATGAGCAAAACCACGCGGCACAAAAAATTGGCGTTGGTTTTCTCCTGATAATACTACGGATTCATATTGACCGTAAGTGGGAGAATCAGGTCTGATATCAACCGCCACGTCCAATACTTCTCCTTGTAACACCCTAACCAATTTGGCTTGAGCGTGTTCACCGCATTGGTAATGCAATCCTCGTAAAACGCCTTTAGAAGAATACGATTGGTTGTCTTGTACAAAGTGAACAGATTGCCCGATTCCCTTTTGAAAGGTTTGTTCGTTAAAACTCTCCATAAAATACCCTCGCTCGTCTAAAATAACCGTAGGTTCGAGTATAAAACAGCCTTCGAGTTTTGTGGGAATGAATTTCATTAAATCAAACTTAATAAGTGAGTACCATAACCGCTTTTCAAAAGTGGCTGGGCTAGTTTTTTGAGTTGATCTGCATTTATAAAGCCCATTTTGTAAGCGGCTTCTTCAATGGCTCCGATTTTTAAGCCTTGGCGTTCCTCAATTACTTGAACAAACTGACCGGCCTGCATCAAAGAGTTAAAAGTTCCGGTGTCTAACCAAGCGGTGCCTCGGTCGAGTATGCTAACTTTTAATTTTCCTCTTCGCAAATATTCTTTATTAACATCGGTGATTTCCAATTCGCCGCGGTGACTTGGTTTGATGTTCGCCGCAATATCAACTACTGCATTATCATAAAAATAAATTCCCGGAACCGCAAAATTGGATTTAGGGTTTTCGGGCTTTTCCTCAATAGAAAGTACCTTGCCGTTTTCATCAAAATCAACTACGCCGTAACGCTCGGGATCTTGCACGTGGTAGGCATAAATAATACCGCCTTCCGGATCATTATTCGCCAAAAGCAGGTCCGATAATCCGGTACCGTAAAAAATATTATCGCCCAACACTAGAGCTACTTTATCTTGTCCGATAAAGTCCCGACCAATAATAAATGCCTCGGCTAAACCGTTAGGGTTTTCTTGTACGGCGTATTCAAAACGACAACCTAAACTGCTTCCGTCACCTAACAGTTGTCGAAACAAAGGCAAATCGTGTGGTGTGGATATAATTAAAATTTCTCTGATGCCCGACCACATTAAAGTGGATAACGGATAATAAATCATCGGTTTGTCGTATATCGGCATCAGCTGTTTGCTCACGGCCAAGGTAAGCGGATGTAGTCGAGTCCCGGAACCACCGGCTAAAATAATTCCCTTCATAGCTTATGCGTTGAATTTAGCCAACTGTTTTTGGTAATAGGACTTAAAATAATTCACCGAAACAAAAAGAAAAAGGAATAAAAACGGTAAAATAATTTTCATTTTACCATTCATTTTTTTGTTGTTTTTTACATTTAGGGTAACACTTTTGTCTTTTACAATTTTGTCTAAACTAACCAACTCTAAACGATGGCTACCTTGCTCATTCACTAAATTGTCTTTCGTTTTTATGACCGCATCTAATTGCGAATTCTCGTTGTAATACACCAACTTATCGCTTTTTTGTGAGCCATTGACAGTACTGTTAAATGTGTTTAGAAAACCATTGATTTGTCCGATAACCGAATCGTTTTCAACCATTTTTACTTTAACATTATTCACAAACTCATTCTGTATCTTTTTGTAATAATCAGAGCTGTTCAAGTAGTCTAAAATAGGTTTCACAGTGGCTTCGTTTGAGGTTAAATTAACCGTTGAAAACTCAATTAGATGGAAAGGATAATTTTTACTGGTAATGGATTCTTCGATAACTTTCTCTATATCGCCATCTTCTGCCATCAATTTGATTAACTCAAAATTCTGAGCCTTATTTTCAACAAACTTGTACACGTCTGTAATTGGACTTACTTCTATTCCTCTCAATTTTTTAGGTTCTTTTATGCCAACCACATTTTTAAGGAAAATAGTATCGCTTTCACCAATCTTAGCATTAATCAACTCTATCTTGGCATACATATCATCGGTTGATCCAAAGTTAGGACTGACAATAATTTGGTTATCGTAAATTTTGGTGTTTTTATCCAAATAAAACCCAAGTCCGGCACCAATAACGAATAATGTTCCTATCCAAACAATATTTCTTTTAAAGAATAAAATTCCTTTGAAGAATCTGTTGGATATGCCTTCAAAAAAATCACCGACTTTTCGGGAAATTTGCGACAAATCAAGCTCTTGATCATCCGGATTTTGAGGTGTGGCACTCATATAAATTTATTTTACGTTAAAAATTTGTTCCAATATTTTGATGGTAATCAGATAGGTTGGTTTTACGCCCGTTGTTCCTAATCCGCCGGAAGCCAAAGTACTACCGGTTTCTAAAGGGTTATCCGAAGCGTAATAAGCATAACGCACTTTTACATTGGGATTAATGCTTTTGCGGATTTTAGAGGCGGATTGTATCGCTTTTTGGTAATAAGCGCCTTCCATTTCCAAACCGATAGCGCCCCAAGTAGACTCATGGAAAAACTTCAGTAAGTCTTTATTTTGCAATGAAGTTCCTAATACAGTTACCATCGGACCGGCAAAAACGGGAATATCGTTACCTTCAAACATTTGAGCAGTCAACTCATTTTCAAACGGATAATTATCCGCAGTACCTTCGTTGATGTGCGCATTCGGAATCATGATGTCGCCTTTTCCGCCTTGTAAAATACCGGCTTTCCCCATAATTGAAACCGATTCTACATTTAAGAAAATATGGTTTTTCCCTTTTTTATAAGGTTTCAACAACTCGTCTATGGTTTCGTAAGCTTGCTCACCAAAAGCATAGTCCATTACAATAATTACAGGTTTTTCTTTGCCGAGTTTGGCTTTTGGGAAACCCGATTTAGACCAATCGACTTTATCAGTATCAAAAATTTGTACATCGATATTGGTTCCTGAACAATCCGGTAAAGAAATCATCCCTTGTTTCAAGGCCAATTCTTCTACTTTACTTCTCAAGTCTTTGTTGCCCGAAGCACTCAAATCCTCATAAATTTGGTATTCCGATTTACCTTTGTATTTAGCACCCAAAACACCTTGGGCAAAGATGGAATTCATCACCGAGTGCATGTTGGCACTGATGATGTGTATAGGTCGGTCGATTAAATTGTTTTGGTTTAAAACTTCTTTGATGTTGTTGGCCCAAATTTCACCGTGAATGTGATGGCCTAAACGCTCTCTTAAAATCGGACTGAACGTAATGGTTCTTTTGTTGTTATCCACTACTTCTTCGATGGCTAATTTTCCTAACCAGTAAATTACGTGTAAAAAGCGATCCGGTTTTTCGGCTGAACCAAAGGCATCATAAATGTCTAAAACCTCTGCAAAGGTTCTGCCCAACACATTGGCAGCGTGTGAAATAGCCTTTTCTTTATCAACCTGATTTAACTTTTTGGTTTGTAAAGCGGCTTGCTCCAATTTTTGCCAATCGCGTGAAATTCGGCCTTCATCGTCAATCAACACTCGGTCTTTGATTTTGTGAGATTCGATGAAAATGAAAGTCAAATGCGTTAAAATATCATAAATATCAGAGCGCCCGCGGGTGATTTCCACGTTCATTTGCTCGTCGTCGATGCGATAGCAGTTTCTTCTTCTCTTAGGCGGAATAATCGGTTTGAAGTGAGATTTAGAATAGCCTTCGTCGGAAGTCAAGTTGATGTAACGACATTCTTCAATTCCTATCGGAAGTCTTTCAATCACATAAAGTAAACCGTTCAATTCTACTTTTTCTTCGGCTATGCTGCCGTAAATTTCGGGGCGAAGCGCTAATAAAGCTTCTCGTAATGTGTCTCCTGAAACACCCATTGGTTTGTAAAAACCTCTGTTAAATAAATGTCTCATGGTAATGTACAGTCGCTCGATAGCTGCCGAGGACTCTTGCGCTCTGGAGCGCGAAATGTTTTTAATTTCTTTCATTAAATATTTTTTTCTAACCTGCAAATATAGGGTTTTTGTCTTTAATTGGTCAGTGTTAAATGGATGGCCGGTTCATAAACCTTAACTTTTCCCGAAACATCATCGGTTTGTTTGCTCCATTTACCACCCGAAAACGTGAATAAAAAATCCCTTTCTACATAGTTATAAAGCATCAACGGATAATAAGTTTTTTGTATTTGGGCTTCCTTAGTGACCGGATTAATCACAGTCTTTTCTTTTTTGTTTTTTTCAATCATAAGCTTTTCAAAACCAACAAAAAGTCCGTTTTTAGGCATTACCAGTCCAAAATCACTCAAGTCAATTTTGTTGATTTTTGTCCCGTTTTTAACCGCAACAATTAGGGGCTTTTGTAACAACTCGTCACCCGGATAACCATTGGCGTCGACTTTGTAAAAATGAAGTTTTACAGTTGCATCTTCTATTCTACTGTCGGTGTAAACCGTTACTCTTTTGAGATAAGGTGTTTTTTTGTATTCCGAGGAATAAGGAAAAAATTTCACGTCTATTCTCGGACCGTTGTCAAAAGCTTGGGCCACGGTATTTTCGGTTAACCCGATGACATTTTGTTTGGTGCCGATGCTGTTGGAAATGACTACCTCATCCAAATCAAAGGCTTTCGGATTCAGGAATACTTGGGTGACTTGAGTGGCTTTTAATGTTCTTGTTTCGTAACCCAAAGCCGAAAAAATTAAGTTTTTAGTATTGGCCACCGTTATGGAAAAAGTCCCATCTTCCTCAGAGGTTGTCGCCACATTTTCGTTCTCAACCCAAATATTCGCATACGGAATGGGTTGGCCGGTAAGACTATCTTTGACTACACCTTTAGTGATTTGGGCGGAAAGTGAAATTGAAAATAAGATAAAAAATAAGATTGCTTTCATTAGTTGGTCAATTTTAAACTCATAGCTAATTCGATGTATTTATTAAAATAATGTTCTTCATCCGGGTAATTATAAGGATTACGCTTGTCCATTTTGCGCCATTTTTTATTGTAACACCAAAAAGTTATTTCTTCAGAAGGAATAGTTCCGATTGATGGTCTCGAGTGCGGATAGGGCTTTTTATATTTATCGTATATAATGTATTGGTTTTCATCCAACATTAAATATTCTATTACTACAAAAATACCTGATTCCTCTATTTTTAATTTGTATTGAGACATGTCAAACTCTGAAATTCGATCGCCTTTTTTAACCTTAAAAATCAAATCTTCATTAATCAAATCTTCCCCGGGATTGCCATCATGACCAACAGATGTTATTCTGACTTTAACTTTTGAAGCACCGCCGGGAGATTGGGTTTTAACCAAAATAGAGGCTAAATAAGGTGTTTTTTGAATAGTGTCATTATATGTAAATTGTTTAGCTAAAGACCATTGTGTAAGCCCTAAACCATAATATAAATGAACTTTTTTTCTTTCAAACTCATCAATTTGGTTGCTGAGATTGGCTCTTGGATTTTCAAGTTGAACTTCCTTCAACTCAATTGCGGATTGCTTCATTACGACTCGGGCTGCATCGGCCACTTTAACTGTTTTCTTTTCAAATCCCATGGCACTGAAAAACAATACCTGATTTTCTTTTAAATCCGAAATAATGAATGTGCCGTCGGCTTCAGTAGTATCCGCCAAATTACCGTTAGCGAACCAAATATTCACATAAGGAATCGGTTTGTTATTTTCGTCTACAACAACGCCTTTAACTTCGTTCCGTTCGGCTTCGCCTCGGGTTACTTGGCCAATAACCAAGTTCATATTAAAAATTAAGAAAGTAAGTAAGCCGATTCTTTTCATGCCTTTAGTTTGTTTTTTAGCCCTGATGCCAAAATTGTTTGAGCTCGTAACACCGTTACAGCGAGTTTTGGCAGCAGGAATAAGGTTTAGCAATAGCCCAAGCGGTTCGCTCCTACTTAACAAAAAAGTCGGCTATCTTGCGGTCGTTGGCCAAGCGCGGCAGTTTGTTTTGGCCGCCCAGTTTCCCGATGGATTTCATGTACTCTTGGAAACCGTTTTTGGCCACTTTGGTAATCACAACAGTTCTCAACACATTACCTAGAATCAAATCGTCGTAATAGGTGTTTTGTTTGCGCATGGCTTGATCAATTTTAAGCGCAAAGTCTTCCAGGTTTTCCGGTTCGTTTTCAAATTCGATGAACCATTCGTGGTACGGCAATCCTTGGTTAGGGGTAATTTGCGGCGCGACGGTAAATTCGTTCACACGGACATCGGTATCTTCCATAGCTTCTTTTAAAGCAGATTCGACTTCCTTGCCGATAACGTGTTCGCCAAAAGCTGAAATATAATGTTTGATGCGACCTGAAACGATAACACGATAAGGATTTAAACTGGTGAATTGCACGGTGTCGCCAATGTTATAAGCCCAAAGTCCGGCATTGGTGGAAAGCAACAAAACATAGTTCACGCCAAGTTCGACTTCGCCTATGGTGTAGCGTCGCGGGTTTTCGGTGAAAAATTCTTCGGCTTTGACAAATTCGTAAAAAATACCAGAATTGAGCAATAACAACATCCCTTTTTCTTTTTGGGAATCTTGGTAGGCAAAGAAGCCTTCGGAAGCCGGAAAGAGCTCGATAGCATCGACTTTCCGTCCGATTAAATTCTCGAATTTGGCGCGGTACGGTTCGTAATTCACGCCGCCGTAAATAAACAAATTGAAATTTTTAAAAATCTCACCTACAGGTTTATTTCCTTTTTGCTGCAGTTTTTCGAAATACATTTGCACCCAAGACGGAATCCCGGAAATCACGGTCATGTTTTCGTGAAAGGTTTCTTCAACTATGGCGTTAACCTTGGTTTCCCAATCTTCAATGCAATTGGTTTCCCAGCTCGGCATGCGGTTTTTTTGGAGGTATTTCGGAACAAAATGCGCCACTATGCCCGAAAGTCGGCCGAGTTTAATCCCATTTTTTTCTTCTAAAATCGGGCTGCCTTGGAGAAAAATCATTTTGCCGTTCACAAAATCAGCCTTACCGGTTTCGTGTATGTAACTCAAAATAGCATTTCGAGCGGCTTCGATATGATACGGCATCGACTCTTTGGTGAGCGGAATGTATTTGGCACCAGAAGTTGTTCCCGAAGTTTTGGCAAAATAAATGGGTTTGCCTTTCCAAAGTATATTTTCTTCGCCTTTGACAACGCGGTCTACATACGAGCGAAGTTGTTCGTAATCCCGAATTGGGACTTTGGCTGCAAAATCCTGAAACGTTTTGATGTTGGCAAAATCGTGGTCTTTCCCAAACTGTGTGTTTTGGGCTTGTTCGATTAAATCACGGAAAACCTTTTCCTGGGTTTCTACCGGTTTAGTCGCCCAAGTTTGGACTTTATTATGAATGTATTGCGCAAATAATTTCGCAGCGATGGATTTGATGGACATAATTATTCGTTTGGAAAATTCTTTTTAATCGCTCTTTCGGTACTCCAAAATAAATAAATACAAACCAATGCCGAGAGTGCTACTCCGAAGATAACTTGCTGTTTTTCATTCAGGTGAAAAACCAGTCCCAAAAACGAAACCGCCGAAAGGAAAAAGCCGATTTGCAGCATTTTAACCGAAGAATATTTTTGAGAGAAATCCCAAAGCTGTTGATTTTTCATTGACTTTCCGGTTCTGTATCCGTACAAATTATTGATTTTTTTGGGCGGAAATCGGAGTGAAATGAGTGCTGTAATCACAAAAACAAGGCCCATTAAAAAAGGCATGAAGAAAAGTTTTTCGACTACAACAATTAAAAAATCTTCCATATTATTCGAAGGCTATAAAAATGGATGGATCAATTGGGTAACCGTCTTTCCACAATTCGAAATGCAGGTGAACGCCGGTAGATTCTTGTCCGGTTGAACCGGCTAAAGCTACTACTTCACCCGATTTTACAGTTTCTCCTTGGTCTTTGGTCAATGATGCAGCGTGTTTGTAAGCAGAAATAAATCCGTTGTTATGGCGAATGATGATTACGTTACCATTGGTTGGTGTCCAATCAGCAAAAATTACGGTGCCGCTTAAGACGGATTTTATTGGGGTATTTTTAGCCAATGCGACATCAACGGCATAATGCTTTTCTTTCGGATTGAACTTTTCGGTAATCATGCCTTTGGCGGGCGGAAAAAGCACTACGCCTGCTTTGGGTTTAGCCTTTTCGAACAAGTTGTATTTGTCTTCACGAGCCACTTGCTCACGAAGCAATAAATCGGCTTTAGTCGGTTGCAAGTCTTCTTCCGAAATGGTTTCAATATTGGTTGCGGTAATGGAATCTTTGCTGAATTTAGCGTAATCCAAATCACCGGTTAAAATTTTTTTGATGGAGGCAATGTAGGCTTCATTCTTTTTTAAGGCTTTTGACAATGAATCGGATTTCAGCGCCAATTCGGTCGCATCTTTTTTAAGTTTCGTTGACGCATAGCCCGGAATATATTCTCGCAAAGGGGTAAAAGCGATGATGTAAGTAGTGACAAAAATAATCAACAACGCGCCTATGGTAGCCACCACAAACACATTCATCAGTGTCAATCGCAAAGAAAATACTTCTTCAAAAGTGTCTTCATTCAGAATCACCAAGCGGTTTTTCGTGAACAATTTCTTTTTAATGATTTTGCGTTTGAGCCTTTTCTCAGACATGGGAATGGTTTATACCACAAATATAGGAATTATATCTACTTAAGATTTCATAAAGTTTTCGGTTCTTTCGTTTCAAATAAACGCAGCTATTGATTTATTTTCTACCTTTGTTGAAAATTTAATCTAAATAGATAAATCATGAATTTTTTAATGATATTTTTAGGAGAAATCGGGATGCCTCAGATTTTGTTGATTCTTGCGATTGTTTTATTGCTTTTTGGCGGTAAAAAAATTCCGGAATTGATGAAAGGTTTAGGTAGTGGCGTTAAAGAATTTAAAAAAGCTGCCAAAGACGATTCTGCTGCTCCATCAAAAAAAGAGGAAGAGACAAAAGAATAATTTAACAACAACTATATGACCTTTTTAACCATATTTTTAGGTACTATCGAATTCCCACAAATGATGTTGATCTTGGCGGTTATTTTATTGCTTTTCGGCGGTAAAAAAATTCCGGAATTGATGAAAGGTTTGGGAAGCGGTGTAAAAGAATTTAAGAAAGCAGCCAAAGACGATACTGTTGCACCAACCACTCCGGCTAAAGAAGACGAAGCTAAACAATAGTTACGCTTTTCTCGAAGAAAAAAATAAATCCCAAATACCGTTGGATCAGTATTTGGGATTTTTTTATACTTAAAAAATCATGGTCAGTTGAATGCGTTTTCGGTCTTCATCTACCTCAACTACTTTAACTTGTATGTGTTGGTGCAACTTGACCACCTCATTTACATCAGACACAAAACCTTCTTTGAGCTGAGAAATGTGTACCAAACCGCTTTCTTTAATTCCGATATCGACAAAACATCCAAAGGCGGTAATGTTGTTCACTATACCCGGTAAAATCATACCCGAACGAACGTCTTTGATGGTTTTAACATTCGGATCAAATTCGAAAATTTTAGCGGCTTTTCTCGGGTCGAGTCCGGGTTTTTCCAACTCTTTTAAGATGTCTTTGACGGCTAAAATTCCGATGTCGTTGGTAATATAATTTTCGGGTTTGATTAAAGCGATTTTCTCTTTATTACCAATTAACTCGGTAGTTTTCAAACCTAAATCCTTCGCCATTTTTTCTACTATCGGATAAGCTTCCGGATGTACGGCCGAATTGTCCAGCGGATTTTTGCCGTCTTTAATTCGGATGAAAGCCGCGGCTTGTTGGAACGCTTTATCGCCTAAACGCGGTACTTTTTTAAGTTGTTTTCGGTCTTCGAACGGACCGTTTTCAGAGCGGAACGCCACTATATTTTCAGCCATTTTTTCGCCAATTCCCGACACGTAACTTAGAAGCGATTTACTGGCAGTATTGATGTTGATGCCAACCGAGTTCACGCAGCGTACCACTACCGTGTCGAGTTCTTCTTTGAGTTTGGTTTGATCTACATCGTGTTGGTATTGGCCTACGCCTATCGATTTCGGATCTATTTTGACCAATTCGGCCAGCGGATCAGAAAGACGTCTTCCGATAGAAACCGAACCACGCACGGTAACGTCGAAATTCGGGAATTCTTCTCGAGCGATTTTACTGGCGGAATATACAGAAGCACCGGCTTCGGAAACCACAAAAACCTGAACCGGTTTGTCAAAAGCAATTTTTTTGATGAAGAATTCCGTCTCACGACTAGCGGTTCCGTTTCCGATAGAAATGGCCTCTATGTTGTAGGCGTTAACCATCGATTTGATTTTTTTCATCGCCATAGCCGTTTCATTTTGCGGCTGGTGCGGATAAATGGTTTCGTTGTAGAGCAAGTCGCCTTTTTCGTCCAAACAAACCACTTTACAACCACTGCGATAACCCGGATCTATGGCTAAGATTCGCTTTTCTCCCAGTGGCGGCGCGAGTAAAAGTTGGCCTAAGTTGCCTGCAAATACTTCGATGGCTTTGCTGTCGGCTTTGGCTTTGGCTTCTTGTAAGGTTTCGTTGGAAATGGCTGGTTCAAGCAAACGTTTGAAACTGTCTTTAATAGCCAAACGCAATTGATCTGCGGTTTCTCTATTATTTTTGATGGTATTGTTTTCGATGAATTCGATGGCTTCTTCATTGGCATCTAAACCCACGTTGAGTTTGACAAAGCCTTCCGCTTCGGCGCGCAACATCGCCAATAAACGATGCGAAGGCGCTTTAGAAATCGGTTCTGACCAATCGAAATATTGGGCAAATTTTTGGGCCGCTTCATCGTCTTTTTTAGCCTTAACCACTTTGGTTTCTACTACTGCTTTTCTTTGGAACATGCGACGGAGGTTCTTTCGGATATAGCTGTTTTCATTGATCCATTCCGCTACAATGTCGCGCGCACCTTGTAACGCTTCGTCTTCATTAGGCACTTTAGCGTTCAAATATTTAGAGGCGATGAACTCAATATCATCAGAATTTTGCGCCATGATGATTTTAGCCAATGGTTCCAAGCCGTTTTCACGCGCTACATCGGCACGGGTTTTTTTCTTCTTTTTATACGGCAGATACCAATCTTCTATTTCCTGTAAATCGAAGCTGTTTTCAATTTTAGTTTTTAAATCAGAAGTCAATTGTCCTTGTTCTTCGATCGATTTTAGGATGCTTTCTTTGCGTTTGTTGATATCGTCAAACTGTTTGGATAATTTGGCAATTTGCTCGATTACGGTTTCGTCTAAATTCCCGGTTTGGTCTTTTCGGTAACGTGAAATAAAAGGAATAGTGCAATCTTCGGAAAGTAATTTTAACGTGGCTTCAATACTTTTGGGTGATGCTGAAACTTGATTTTGAATGAATTGTATGGTGTTCATTTTATATCTTTGAGAAATGATTTGGACAATGATAAAATATTTTTTTCTAAGGATACTATTATTAGTAATTTTTTGTTTTGGAAGTATCGTGTTTTTTAGAGAATATGAGGAATTTTTCTTGGCCTATTTGTTCAGTATCTTAACAGGATTATTTTTTTGGTCCTTATTTTTAATGATAGAAAGCTACATTTTTCATCAGAAAAAATTGCACCTTAAACGAAACTTGAATCTCATTGCGGCAATTCCGGCATTCTTTTTAACGGTGTGCTTTTGGGTGTTTGTGATGAGTGTCTAATTCAATCCTGCACTATAAAGTCTTTAGGATCTTCCTTTTTAAATTCGGGCTGAATGTTGATGTGGTTGATGTTGAATTGGTGAAACAATACTAGCTCTACTTCATGTAACAGTTCGTTAAATTCACTCATTCGGATATCTTCCGAACAATCCAAATGCGCTTCGAGGTGTAATTCTTCGTCGTTAAGATGCCAAACGTGTATGTGGTGTAATTTTTTAACACCGGGAATTTTATGGACTTCGCGAACCAATTCTTTAATATCGATAAAATCAGGAGTGAACAACATAAGCATCTTGGTGGATTCGACTAACAGTTTTAAACCAACAACTATCAAATAAATCGCAATAATAATAGTCATCAAACTATCTACCCAAAACCAACCGTAAAATTGCATCAACAATCCACCAACCAACACAGCTACGGAAGCCATCATATCGGTAAGCAAATGCAAATAAGCCGATTTCATATTGAGGTTGTGCTCGGCATCTTTGCGTAAAAAAATCACCGAAAGACCATTCACAATAATCCCCAATAAAGCCAACCAAATCACTAAACCGGATTCAATGGGATGTGGATTAAAAAAACGTTCTACCGCACCGTAAATCAGGATTAAAGCCACAATAACTAAGGTAGAAGCGTTGACAAAAGCAGCAATTAATTCGGCTCTTTTGAAACCAAAAGTGTTGTTGATAGACGCTTTTCTCCTCGATAATTTATGAGCGATGTAACTAAAAACCAAGGAAAGTACATCGGAGAAATTATGTAAAGCATCGGAAATGAGTGCTAAACTTCCTGAAATGATTCCACCCACAATTTGCGCGATGGTTATCAATAAGTTTAACAAGATGGAAATGACTAAATTTTTCCCTTTTACTTCATGTTTGTGAATGTGTACTTCGCTCATTTTAATTAATGGTGTGGGCGTAAATTTTAAATCCTAGCTGCAAATAAGCGTAACCTACAGGAAGGTTGAGCGACATTAAAAACAGTGTAGTTAATATTGATTTTTTATCTTTTTTGTTTTTCAGTAAAAGCTTGATTAGAGAAACCGAAACTGCAGTATTCAAGAGAAAAAATGAAATGATGAAAAACAAACTAACGAAAATCATTCCGCTGAAAGCAGTATAGTAATAGAGCGCCACAATCAAACTGCCGGTTACAAAAGTAGCTAAAGCCGTTTTCCGACCAAAACTATTGTACTCTATTACGGTTTTCGGATACATAAAGCTTACTGACAAGCTATTTTATTGACCCTATTAGCGTGTCTTCCGCCTTCGAAATCGGTGTTTAAAAAAGTGTCAACCATGTCAACCGCTTGTTGAATTGAGGTGTAACGCGCCGGAATACTAATAATATTAGCATCATTATGTTGACGAGCCAAAGCAGCAATTTCTTTAGTCCAACACAAAGCTGAACGAATGCCTTGGTGTTTGTTAACTGTCATGTTAATCCCATTTCCGGAACCACAAATTACAATACCGAAATCGGCTTTACCGGTTTCAACATCTTCCGCCACAGGATGGCCAAAATCAGGATAATCCACACTGTCAAAAGTGTCGGTTCCGTGGTTAACTACTTGGTAGCCTTTTTGTGTTAAATAAGCCACTATGGCTTTTTTATAATCCGGTCCGGCGTGATCGTTTCCGATGGAGATTTTCATAAGGTATGTTGTGTTATTAGTTGCACAAATTTACGGAATCTATTGATTGGATGCTTACATAATTCTAACTGATTGATTTTTAAAAAGTAAGCAAAACGCCATTTTAAGATAATTGTATAACTAATTGAAAATCATTAGATATATTTCAATATAAATGTTAAAATTATATAATGTTAATAGCGTTTTGCAAATCCTTGATAATCAGTTAACTTTAAATTAACATCAATTGTTAACAACTTTGGATAGAAAATCAGAAGTTTTTTGCCCTTGTATTTCTTTTTTTTCTAATCCAAAATTGGATTGAGAAAATCAAATTTAGTTTTGGCTTTTTATAGAAAAATTATGAGCACAAAAAAGTAGGTTTTCAACAATTATCAACAACTAAACTTATTAAAAAAAGTAGTGCTTCTTTGACTGTTAACAACTGTTAATAAAAACTAAATTTTAATTCATTTTAAGGCTTTTAGATTTTAAAATCGTTGTTAATTTCTCTGTATAAATTGGTATAACTTTTTTAAAAAATAAAATGACTAAAAGTTATGCGTGAAATTAACAAGCTATAATAACCATCATAAATTTTAAAATTTTAAAAATTCTTTTTTGTTGTTTTTAATTATTGTTGAAAACTTTGATTTTTCAAACTACAGTTAAAGGATTATTTAAGTCGTTTAAAATTTGTTGCACTCTTTTGATATCGTTAGGATGTACTTTTAACTGAATACCGCCGTACGCTAAACTGGCTAAAGGATCAATAGCAATTAAGTTCTCATTTTGAAATAAATGCGGAATACCTTCGTGTTCTAAAATCGTTCTTAATACGTTGATTTCATGGGCGAAGTTGAAAATTGCTATGGTTATAAATTCAGTCATTTTTATGTGTTTTGCTAAAGGTAGTGAATGTTAGATTTATATTAAAACTCATAACTTATACTCATAACTAGTAAGTATTTTGTAATTTTCAACATTAATTAGAAATGATACAATGAGTAAGAAACCCAAAAAGTTCGGAAGTAAAGCCAAAACCTTTTCCGAAAAGATTTTTAAAATACTGTCTAAAAATCCCAATAAGCCTTTCAATTACAAACAAATAGCAGCGATACTGGAACTCGACGATACTAAAAGTCGGAATGAAATTATAAAAGATTTAAAAATTTTAGCCGCTCAAAAACTAATCATCGAGTCGGAACCCGGAAAGTATTTAGTGAAAGCTACCAGTCAAAAATACTATGAAGGTACTATCGATATGACCAGTAGAAAAGCCGGTTATTTTGTTTGTGATGAATTAGAGCACGACGTTTTTGTGCCGTTTGTTAATTTGAATCATGCCTTGGATGGCGACAAAGTAAAAGCGTATGTGTACGATCGCAGAAGTTCGAGGAAACCGGAAGCTGAAGTTTTAGAAATTATAGAAAGACACAAAGAAGAATTCGTTGGCGTAATTGACATTCAAAAGAATTTTGGTTTTGTGACTACTGCCAATGCCAAAATGTACACTGATATTTTTGTACCAAAGAACAAATTGGGCGATGCTGAACACGGTGATGTTGTATTGGTTAAGTTGGAAGATTGGCCGGCAAAAGCAGATTCACCTTTTGGTTCAGTGATAAAAGTGCTGGGAAAACCTAGGGAACACAATACCGAAATTCACGCGATTTTAGCCGAATACGGATTACCCTATGATTTCCCGATAGAAGTAGAAGCTTTTGCTAATAAAATAGATACTTCAATCACGCCTGAAGAAATTGCTAAACGAAGAGACATGCGTAAAGTATTAACCTTTACCATTGATCCGAAAGATGCTAAAGATTTTGATGATGCCTTGTCGTTTCAAGTCTTAGAAAACGGCAATTACGAAATTGGTGTACATATAGCCGATGTGTCACATTATGTGAAAGAAGGTACTATTTTAGATGACGAAGCATATAACCGAGCGACATCTGTGTATTTGGTTGATCGTGTGGTTCCGATGTTGCCTGAAGTTTTATCTAATTTTGCCTGTTCGTTGCGCCCAAATGAAGAGAAATATACGTTTTCGGCTGTATTTGAATTGACACCGAAAGCCGAAGTAGTCAACCAATGGTTTGGCCGAACGGTGATTTATTCCGATCAGCGATTTGCTTATGAAGAAGCGCAAAGTATCATAGAAACCCAATCCGATTTGATTCCGGCCGAAGTTTCCCTGACCGGAAAATCCTATCAGGCTCCGAAACCCATAGTGGAAGCGACTTTAAAAATGGACGAATTGGCTAAAATTTTAAGAAGAAAAAGAATGGCAGCCGGAGCAATTTCGTTTGATAAAGTGGAAGTAAAATTCAACTTAAACGAAGCAGCTGAGCCTGTTGGTGTATTTTTCAAAGTTTCTAAAGATGCCAATCATTTGATTGAAGAATTTATGTTGTTGGCCAACAGAAAAGTAGCGGAATTTATAGGTAAACAAAAGAAAACCTTTGTATACCGAATTCACGATGAACCTAATGAAGATAAGTTGATGAATTTACAAACGGTGATTTCTAAATTCGGCTATACTATTAACATGAAATCGAAGCAAGATATTTCGAAATCATTGAATAATTTATTAAACGAAGTCAACGGTAAAAAAGAGCAAAATTTAGTTGATACACTTACCATTCGCAGTATGAGTAAAGCGGTGTATTCTACTGAAAATATAGGTCATTACGGATTAGCATTCGATTTCTATAGTCATTTTACTTCTCCAATTCGTCGTTATCCCGATGTAATGGCGCACCGATTGTTGCAACATTATTTGGATGGTGGCAAAAGTGTGAGTCAAGAAGATTATGAATCTAAATGTGCACATTCCAGTGATATGGAAGCATTAGCGGCTCAGGCAGAAAGAGATTCTGTGAAATACATGCAGGTGAAATACATGCAAGACCATAAAGACCAAGAGTTTTTGGGCGTAATTTCCGGTGTAACTGAATGGGGAATTTATGTTGAGATAATTGAAAACAAATGTGAAGGTATGGTTCGCATCCGAGAAATCAAGGAAGATTATTATGTTTTCGATGAAAAACAATATGCTTTGGTAGGTCAGGTTTCTAAAGCCTTGCTCCAGTTAGGCGACGAAGTATATGTAAAAGTTAAAAATGCAGATTTAGTGAAGAAACAATTGGATTTTCATTTTATAAGAAGAAACGAATAGTATGAAAAATGTAGTGTACAGTGCATTGTTTTTCAGTGCCCTATCTTTCGGACAAGTTGAAAAAAATGTGGGTGATTTTGATAAAGTTACCGCTTTTGATCAGATTGATGTTTTGTTGGTTAAAAGCAACGAAAACAAAGTCATTTTAGACGGAAAAGAAGCCAATGAAGTTGAATTGGTCAATAAAAACGGTGAGTTAAAAATCAGAATGCCGCTGACTAAATTATTGGGTGGCGATCACATTTCAGTAACGGTTTACTTCAAAAATATTACCGCTGTTGAAGCCAATGAAGGCTCAAGAATAGCTTGTGGCGATCTTATAAAAACACTGACTTTTGATGTAAATGCCAAAGAAGGTTCTGAGGTTAAAATTAAGCTTGAAACCCAAAAATTTTCTGCTAGAATTGCCAACGGTTCTAAGGTTATAATTGAAGGAAATGCTGATAATCAGGATGTCTTAGTGAATTCAGGTGGTATTTTCGAAGCTCAACAATTCAAAACAAAGCAAACTACTATTACTGCCAATGCCGGTGGCGAAGCGGATATTTTTGCTACAGATATAGTAGAAGCTAAAGTCAGAGCCGGTGGCGATATTACCATTTACGGCAAACCAAAACAGATCAATCAAAAAGTCATAGCCGGCGGAACGGTTCGAGAAGCGAAGTAGTATTTTTTTTAAATTTTTCAAATTTAATGCTAACTTGCAGTGTCAAAATTCAAACCATGATTTTTTTAAACGATATTTTATCCGCCATACCCCTCGGTTTTTTCCTGAGTTTTATGATTGGTCCAGTATTTTTTGTACTCCTGGAAACCAGTGTAGTCAAAGGATTCAGAGCTGCAGTCATGTTTGATTTGGGTGTAGTTTTAGCGGATATTATCTTTATTCTTATTGCTTTTTTCAGTAGTTATCGTTTGATTCAAAGCATCAAAGACGATCCGGCCTTGTTTATTTTCGGCGGATTGGTAATGCTTACTTATGGGATAATATCTTTTATCAAAAACAAGAAAGAATCTAAAAAAAACATCGATGAAATTGACCCTAAAGAATTAGCAAAGACCAATTACTTTTCTTTATTCATCAAAGGTTTCTTTTTAAACTTTATTAACATTGGCGTCCTAGGTTTTTGGTTGGCTATCTTAATTACCATTGGTCCGCAATTAGAATTAAAGGCGTCGCGAATGATTACTTTTTTCGCCACATTAATCATCGTTTATTTTATCACCGATTTATTTAAAATCATATTAGCTAAACAGTTACGAAGCCAACTTAATCCTAAAAATATACTTTTGATTAAAAAAGTAATCAGTATAGCCTTAATCATTTGTGGTGTAGTTTTACTGTCTCAAGCTTGGTTTCCTAAAGAGCAAAAAATTGTGAATTCTGCCATTGAAAAGTTAGAAGAACAAGAATAAATACTTAGCAAAAAATAAAAACCTCAGAATCAAATCTGAGGTTTTTATTTTACTTTCGATCTATTTTCAAAACAATACTTTTATAAATTAATCATTCAAAACTTGTTTTTTAAGAGTTTAATTAAGAGTTAACGTCCGGATTCGAACCTTTTCTTTAATTAATTTTTTCTAAAAATTAAGCATAAAAAAAGCTCTCAAAAAGAGAGCTTAATTAAGAGGCATCGTCCGGATTCGAACCGGAGTATACGGTTTTGCAGACCGGTGCCTAGCCGCTCGGCCACGATGCCAGTTGGACGGCAAATATACTAAAAAGTTTTAATTTTAGATTGTTGATTAACGATTTTTGATTTTTGATTTCATTCTGCATTCAACAATCTTAAATCGCCAATCTTAAATCTAACTTCTGTATTCTTCCAATTCAATAGTAACTGCTTCAACATCACCGCCTATTGGTGGATTGAGTTTAGAAACCGCTAATACTATTCTGGATACTGAAGGGATTTCTTTGAATATTCTGGACACAATTCGCTGGGCTACATGTTCTAATAATTTAGAACGAATAGCCATTTCATCTACCACAATTTTGTTTAAAAGTACATAATCTACTGTGTCTTTTAGGTCATCACTGACTGATGATTTTCTTAAATCGGTTTTAATCTCCAAATCTACTCTGTAATCAGAACCGATTCGAGCTTCTTCTTCCAAACAACCATGAAAGGAAAAGGTTCTTATATTTTGTAATTTAATTGTTCCCATTGGTTAAGTTTCGGGTTTAGAGTGGTTAGTTTAGAGTTGTTAGTAATTGAACAAACTTACAATCCGCAACTTGTAACTCGTAACGTTTTTAATATCTTTGCTAAAATTACAAAAATAATGGCAACAGAAGAGAAGTCACTTAATTTCCTCGAACAAATTATTGAAGAAGATTTGAAAAATGGTTTGTCTCAAGACAAATTGCGTTTTCGTTTTCCACCGGAACCTAACGGGTATTTACACGTTGGTCATGCCAGTGCCATTTGTTTAAACTTTGGTTTAGGAATTGATTATCAGGCGCCTGTGAACTTACGTTTTGATGATACCAATCCCGCTAAAGAAGAGCAGGAATACGTGGATGCTATTAAAAAAGATATTGAATGGTTGGGTTATCAATGGGCTAACGAATGTTATGCTTCTGATTATTTCCAACAATTATACGATTGGGCTGTTGCATTTATTAAGAAGGGAAAGGCCTATGTGGACAGCCAAACTTCGGAGGAAATGGCTAAACAAAAAGGAACACCAACACAAGTAGGTACCAATTCTCCTTACCGCGATCGTTCGGTGGAAGAGAATTTAGACCTTTTTGAACGCATGAAAAATGGTGAATTTGATGAAGGAACTCATATTTTGCGCGCTAAAATCGATATGGCTTCGACTAATATGCTGATGCGTGACCCAATTATGTATCGCATCTTAAAAAAGCACCATCACCGAACCGGAAATGATTGGTGTATATACCCAATGTATGATTGGGCACATGGAGAGAGCGATTATTTAGAACAGATTTCCCATTCGTTTTGTACGCTTGAATTTTTACCTCACCGCGAGTTGTATGACTGGTTTTTAGACCAAGTTTACGATGAGACTAAAGTGCGTCCGAAACAACGAGAATTCGCCAGAAGAAATTTATCACACACAGTGGTTTCTAAAAGAAAACTTTTGCAATTGGTTGAAGAAAAGCACGTTAGTGGCTGGGATGATCCGCGAATGAGTACTATTTCCGGTATGCGTCGCAGAGGTTATCCGCCTATGGCTATCCGAAATTTTGCTAAAACCATCGGTATTGCCAAACGTACTAACTTAATAGATGTTTCCTTACTGGAGTTCTGTGTTCGCGAAGAATTGAACAAAACCGCACCTCGTGTAATGGCAGTTTTGAATCCGGTAAAATTGGTAATTACGAATTATCCTGAAGGTCAGGAAGAATGGTTAGAAGCTGAGAATAATCCTGAAGAAGAAATAATGACCTATAGAAAAGTGCCTTTTTCCAAAGAGTTATACATTGAAAGAGAAGATTTTCAAGAAGAGGCTAATAAGAAATTTTTCCGTCTGACTTTAGGTACTGAAGTACGTTTAAAAAATGCTTACATCATTAAAGGAGAGAGTGTTATCAAAGATGAAAACGGGAACATTACCGAAATTCATTGTACGTATGATACCGATTCTCGCAGCGGAAGTGGTACAGAAGCGTCTCAAAGAAAAGTAAAAGGCACCATTCACTGGGTTTCTATCAATCATGCTATACCGGCTGAAGTTCGTGTATACGACCGATTATTTACCCATGAAAGTCCGGATGGCAACAAAGAAATCGACTTTAAAGAATTTATCAATCCGAATTCATTAGAAGTGATTACCGGTTTTGTAGAACCAAGTTTGCAATCTGCTAAAAATTTAGACCAGTTCCAATTCCAACGTTTGGGATATTTTTGCGTTGATAAAGATTCATCGTCCGAAAAATTAGTTTTTAACAAAACGGTTGGCTTAAGAGATACTTGGGCCAAAGTGGAAAACAAAGACTAAACCAAGTATAGAAAATTTAAATGAAAAGCTCGCATAATCGCGGGCTTTTTCTATTATTAATAAAACTTATTGTTTTAATAAAAAGTATAATTTCATCTGATTAAAATTGACCTTCATAAATAGGTTTTATTTGATTTTTAAAAATCCTTAAGGTCATTTAATGGTCTTAGTAGTAAACCTCTTTTATATTGCTTTAAAATCATTTTTTATCATTTAACTGCTTATTAACTGGCTTTGGTTAAAAATTTCGTAACTTTAATCAAATTAAAATTTCAAATATTATGTCAGGAAGAAGTAGCGACAGTATTTTGGCACTTTTAGCCGGAGCTGCCATTGGAGTAGGTATCGGAATTTTGTTTGCACCCGATAAAGGTTCAAAAACGAGAGAAAAAATTAAAAACGGTTTTGATGATTTGAAAGATGACGTAAAATCCAAATTCAACTCAGCAGAAGAAGAAGCCAAAGAAAAATTTTCTCAAACCAAAGACGAGTTAAAAGAAACTGTCGAAAATTTGTTATCTAAATCGAGTTATAAAGCGGAAGAAGCTATTACCTTTTTAGAAGAAAAATTAGCCGAGCTTAAAAAACAAAACGCCAAATTACAGAAGTAATGCCTTTTGAAGAAATAAAAGAAAATGTAGAAGACATTCAGGAGAATGCCAAAGCTTATGTAGAAACCAGTTTGGCCTATTATAAACTTTGGGGTTTTAAAGTAGCCATGAAGTCGACTACTTTAATGGTCAAGTTTTTACTAATTGCACTTTGTTTGACTATTGTTTTATTGTTTGTTTCAATCGCCGGTGCTTTGGCCTTAGGACGATGGTTTAACAGTTATCCACTAGGATTTTTAGCGGTAGCCGGTGTTTATTTAGTATTAGCAATGCTTTTATTTTTAGTAAAAGATAAAATTGTAGAAGGACCAATTTTAGAGAAGTTCTCAGAAATATTTTTTAACGATTAAATGATGGAAACCAAAAAGTATGCTTCTTATGCCGAGATTGAGCACGATTTAGAGATTCTGAAATTGGAAAAAGAAATCTATTTCCAGAAAATGAAGCTCAGCTATGAGAAAACTAAAGATAGCATTTTCCCTTCGGAACCGGTTCAAGGGTTTTATGCCGTTTATAAAAAATTGTTTTCCGGAACTTTAGGCAGCATTTTAAAGATAGCATTACCATACGTAATCGGTTGGTTTATAAATAGAAAAAGAGGCGATTAAGCCTCTTTTTTGTATTCCCTAGTTGTTACTTTTTCGGTTCTTCCGGATTGGAAGTGTCCGACGGATTGTAATCGGTGGAAGTGTGATCTTCTTTCTTTTTAATGCGTTTAGGGGCGTTTTTCATCACTTCACCAACTTGGTTACTGGCGGTAAAACTCGCCACCATGTTGTTCAACATATCGCTTCCGGCTTGAGGTGAATTAGGTAACAAGATTAAGTTCGAGTTGGTATCGGCACCAATAGCTTGTAAAGTATCATAGTGTTGTGTTACCACAATCAATGCCGAAGCTTCTTGCGAATTGATGCCTACATTATTCAATACTTCCACACTTTCTACCAAACCGCGCGCAATTTCTCTTCTTTGATCGGCTATACCTTGCCCTTGTAAGCGTTTGCTTTCAGCTTCGGCTTTGGCTTTGGCTACAATACGGATTCTTTGGGCTTCCGATTCGAATTCGGCTGCAGTTTTTTCTCTATCAGCCGCGTTGATTCGGTTCATTGCATTTTTTACTTGCATGTCCGGATCGATATCCGTTACTAAGGTGTTGATAATGTCGTAACCATAAGTCATCATGGCTTCGTTTAGTTCGCGTTTCACGGCTATCGCGATATCGTCTTTTCTTTCAAAAACATCGTCTAATTTCAATTTCGGCACCTCGGCACGAACTACATCAAAGACATAAGCAGTAATTTGATCGTGAGGATATTCTAACTTATAAAAAGCTTCATACACTTTTTCTTGGATGACTTTAAACTGAACCGACACTTTCATTTTTACGAATACGTTGTCTTTGGTTTTGGTTTCGATGATGACATCCAATTGTTGAATCCTCAAATTTACACGACCTGCAATACGGTCGATTACCGGAATTTTAAGCTGCAAACCCGAGTTGCGGATGCTCAAAAACTTACCAAATCGTTCTACGACTACAGCCGTTTGTTGCTTTACGGTAAAAAAGCAAGCGAACAGAAAAAGAACACCAAATACAATTGGGATGATAATAAATTCCATACTATTTTAAATTTTAGTGATTAAAATAGGTTGTACGAAAATATATGTATGTTTGTTACAAATTAACTGTCAACATTACATGAACAAAAAACTTACTTTGCTATTGTTGTTTTTTGCAACTTTAGGTTTCGCTCAATACGGTAACCGAGATGGGAATCGTATCGGTATTTCAGCCGGAATTTCACAAACTACTTTATTCACCAACAACTTCAAAGCTTCTCCGGGTATGGGTTTTGCGGGCGGACTTTCGGTTCGAGGTAATTATTACAACAATTGGAGCATGATTTACGGAATGCAGTTTTTTAGCAATAACTTCTCTTTGGAATCTTCCTTTAACCAAGATATCAAATACAATATTCAAGGTGTTCAAGTACGCATTTTGTTCAGTTATAATGTGGTGGAAGACCATGTGTCTCTGGATTTTGGTCCGGTTTTGCAAGTCAACGGCAAACTTAAAGTAGATCCAACCGATGAAAACCGAATCCTGAAAGGAACGTTGTTAGCGGCCAATCAAATTGTGGATATATCACCGGTTAGCGGTAATTTCTATTTAGGATGTTCCGCAGGAAGCAAAACCATCAGAGCAGTGCTTTTTTATGAATATGGTTTTACCAACATCTTAAACAAGCTCAATAAAGACGATGCTTTAAAAGTTTTGAATAACGGAGATACCTTTAAGGGAAATTTGGGTAGTATTAACGGACAAGTGATTATTAATCTATAAAAGTAAGCCCCGAGTCTCGGGGCTTTTTTTATAATGTAGCTATCGCTTTTTCCAGTCGTTTGATGGTTTCTTCTTTTCCAATCAATTCCACGATATCAAAAAGATGTGGTCCTTTGAGCGCGCCAACCAAACTCAAACGGAAGGGTTGCATCACTTTTCCCATACCAATTTCGTTTTTGGTCATCCAATCTTTTACGATGGTTTCGATGTTGACTGACGTAAAATCACCTATATTTTCCAATACCGAAATCAATTGTTGCATCAAATGCGGCGTATCTTCTTTCCAGTTCTTAGCTGCTTTTTCATCATAAGCTGTAGGTGCTACAAAGAAATAATCGGCCAAATCCCAAAATTCTGAAACAAAATTGGCACGCTCTTTAATTAAAGATACTACTTTTGTCACATCGAGCGCAGTCGAGATGCCTTTTTCAGCTAAAGTTGGTGCAAAAGCTTCTGCTAAACTTTCATTGCTTTGTTGTTGTAAATAGTGGTGATTGAACCATTTGTTTTTCTCCGGATCAAATTTGGCTCCGGCTTTGTGTACGCGATTCAAATCGAATTTTTCAGCCAATTCTTCCAAAGAAAAGATTTCCTGTTCGGTGCCGTCGTTCCAACCTAATAAGGCCAAAAAGTTCACTACTGCTTCCGGGAAAAATCCTTTTTCTCGGTAACCCGATGAAACACCTTCTTCGCTTTTCCACTCTAACGGAAATACCGGAAAGCCCATTTTATCGCCATCGCGTTTGGATAATTTTCCGTTCCCGATAGGTTTTAAAATTAGTGGTAAATGTGCAAATTCAGGCGCTTCCCAACCAAAGGCTTTATACAATAAGCTGTGTAATGGCAAACTTGGCAACCATTCTTCTCCACGAATCACATGTGAGGTTTCCATCAAATGGTCATCTACTATATTCGCCAAATGGTACGTTGGCATGCCATCTGACTTAAACAATACTTTATCGTCTAACAAATTGGTTTCAAACTTTAAGTCACCGCGAATAATATCATGCAAATTCAAAGTCTCGTTTACAGGCGTTTTAAATCGAATGACATAAGCTTCTCCATTGGCAATTCTTTTTTCGGTTTCTGTTGCCGAAAGAACTAAAGAAGTATCTAATTTTTCACGGTTGTGCCAATTGTAAATAAAAGTTTTCCCTTCGGCTTCGTGTTGCTTTCTGTGGTTGTCCAGTGCTTCAGCTGTGTCAAAAGCATAGTAAGCCCAGCCTGAATGTACCAACTGATCCGCATATTGTTGGTACAAATGCTTTCTTTCGCTTTGGCGATAAGGTCCGAATTTTTCATTTTTCGCAACGGTTTCACTCGGCGCAATGCCTAACCATTCCAATGCTTCAAAAATGTATTGTTCCGCTCCGGGAACAAAACGATTTTGGTCGGTATCTTCAATTCGCAAATAGAATACACCGTTGTGTTTTTTGGCAAATAAATAATTAAATAAGGCTGTTCTCACACCACCAATGTGCAATGGTCCGGTCGGACTTGGAGCAAAACGAACTCTAACTGGTCTTGACATTTTTATAATTTAGGGTTATTCATATTAACACTGAGCTTGTCGAAGTGTGTGCAAAGATAAACAGAAGTTGGAAGTTGGAAGTTAGAAGTTGGAAGTTTTTGATTTGTCTTACCGCTTCATTTTCAAGACGTTTTCATTGACAAATTTTTAACGTTGGTTATTCACCAAAAATTGTACATTTATCGGTTATAAAAAAGATTGGCTAAAAATTGGAAAAATCAACCCTTATTTATCAGAAGTTAGAAGACTTTATTCGAAAGTTTTACACCAATGAATTGCTGCGCGGCACTATATTTTTCGTCGGCATTGGTTTGCTTTATTTTATCTTCACGCTGTTTGTTGAGTATTTCTTATGGCTTAAACCTGCAGCGCGAACGGTTTTGTTTGTGCTTTTTGTAGCGGTAGAATTGTTTCTTTTGTTGCGATTCATCTTGTTTCCACTTTTTAAGTTATTCAAATTGCAAAAGGGAATTGACTACAATCAGGCGTCAAATATTATCGGAAACCATTTTAATGAAGTAGGCGATAAGCTAACCAACTTTTTACAATTGTCACAAGACCGAAACCAATCGGAACTCCTTTTGGCTTCGATTGAACAGAAAGCTGCCACTTTACAGCCAATTCCTTTTGGCAATGCCATCAATTTAGGCAAGAATAAAAAGTATTTACCACTGGCTGTGATTCCGATTTTGTTCTTTTTGTTTTTCCTGATCTCGGGAAAAGGCGAAATTTTATCACAAAGTTTCAATCGTGTGGTAAACTTCAAACAACAATTTACACCGCCGGCACCTTTTGAAATTGTGTTGGTGAACAATAATTTGCAAACCGAACAGAACAAAGATTTCTTGGTTAAAGTTAAAACTGTTGGTAAAGTAGTTCCGGAAAACGCTATGATTTATATAGGCCATGAAAGTTACTTTATGGAAACTACTAAAGCAGGAGAATTTGAATTTGTCATTCCGAAACCATCCGAAGATATTGAATTTCATATCGAAGCCAACGAAGTCAGTTCTCACGATTATGAACTTAAAGTAGTTACGGTTCCATCCATAGCCAACTTCGAAATGATTCTGAATTTCCCGGCTTATTTGAATAAAAAAGCAGAGGTAATCAAAGGCACCGGAAATGCTGTTATTCCTGAAGGAACCAAAGTTACTTGGCGAATGAACACTTTGGCTACTCAAAAAGTGGACTGGGTGAATGCTGCCAATCGATTTACTTTCGCTAAACAAGATAATGTCTTTACGTTGTCGAAAAGTATACTGCAAAATGTAGAGTATCAAATTTTGACCTCAAACAATAAAGTGCAGAACTACGAAAAGTTGAATTATCAGATTTCTGTCATCAAAGACCAATTTCCAACGATAACAGTCAACAATGCACCGGATAGTTTAAAAGTCAATAAGAATTATGTGCTCGGACAAGTTTCTGACGATTACGGACTTTCTAAGCTGCAAATTGTTTATTATCCTGAGGATAAACCGAACACAGCAAAAAAAGCGCTTATCAACGTTAAGAAAGATGTTTATGATCAGTTTGTGTTTGCTTTTCCGAGTAATCTTCCGGTAGAAGAAGGTGTTTCATATGAGTACTATTTTGAGATTTTCGATAATGATGCCATTCACAATTTCAAAAGCTCCAAATCAGCTGTATTCAGCAACCGCATTGCGACTGAGACGGAGAAACAAGATGAAATGTTGCAACAGCAAAATGACAATATCAATTCGTTAGCCAAATCGTTAAAAGCCCAAGACAAACAATTGTCCGAAATGGAGAAGTTGCAAAAAATGGGTAAAGAGAAGGATAATTTAGATTACAAAGAGCAACAAAAAGTTAACGATTTCATTCAACGTCAAAAGCAACAAGACGAAATGATGAAAGAGTTTTCAGAGAAGATGAAGGAGAATTTGGAGCAATTTAAATCTGAGAAAAAAGACGAGAAGAAAGAATTATTGCAAGACCGTTTAGAGAAAACCAAAGAAGAATTGGAGAAGAACAAAAAGTTGTTGGACGAACTGCAAAAGCTGAATGATAAAATCAGCAAAGAAGAGTTGTTCGAAAAAATGCAAAAATTCCAACAAGCGAGTAAAAACCAAACCAAGAGTTTAGAGCAGTTGGTTGAGCTAACCAAGCGTTATTACGTTGAAAAGAAAGCGGAACAAATTGCCAATAAACTAGATAAACTTGCGGATAAGCAAGACAAGTTGGCCGATAAAGTTGAAGAGAATTCAGCAGAGAAGCAAGAGGACATCAATAAGGAGTTTGATAAGCTTCAGCAAGAATTAAACGAATTAGAACAGGAAAACAAAGAGTTGAAATCACCAATGGATATTCCCAACTCCGATGAGCAAGAGAAGAGCATAGAGGATGACATGAAGAATGCTAAGGAGCAATTGCAAAAGCAACAAAAAGATAAAGCGAAGCCAAAGCAAAAGAGTGCTGCCAAGAAGATGAAACAAATGAGCCAGAAAATGGCAGAGCAAATGCAGTCTGGTGATATGGAACAAATGGAAGAAGATGTGGCTATGTTGCGCCAGATTTTGGACAATTTGTTAGCATATTCATTTTCTCAAGAAGAGGTGATGAAGCAGTTCAAAAATTTGAAACGTGGCGCACCCTCTTTCAATAAAAATCTTAAAATACAACAAGATTTGAAGCAGCAATTTAAACATGTTGATGATAGTTTGTTTGCCATGTCATTGCGTAATCCTAAGATTGCCGAAGACGTAACTAAGGAGATTGGCAACGTTCAATATAACGTTGACAAAGCACTCGAAACTTTAGCTGAAGCTAATGTATCTAAAGGAAATTCTCACCAGCAATATGCTGTTTCTTCAGCCAATAGATTGGCGGATATGCTTAGTGACGTTCTTAATAGTATGCAAATGTCTCTTCAAATGGAAGGTCAGGGTAAAGGCAAACCTAAACCTGGTCAAGGTCAAGGTGCCGGTATGCAGTTGCCGGATATTATCAAAAAGCAGGAAAGTCTTGCCGACAAGATGAAGAAAGGTATGAAAAAGGGTGAGAAACTTGGTGAAGGTAAAGAAGGTAAAGAAGGTGAAAAGCAGGGTCAAGGTCAACAAGGCAGTAAAGAAGGTAAAGGTCAAAAAGGTGGAAATTCAGGCCAAAGCCAAGGGAACGAAAAAGGAGGTGAGCAAGGACAAGATGGTGAAGGCGATGCAAAAGCTATTATGGAAATCTACAAAGAACAGCAGCAATTGCGTGAAGCTTTAGAAAAGGAATTAAAGAAACAGGGCATTGGTGGTAATGGTCAAAACGCTTTAGATCAAATGAAGCAAATTGAGAAGCAATTATTGAATAAAGGCTTTAATAATGAAACTTTACAGAAAGTTCTAAATCTTAAATACGAACTGCTGAAACTTGATAAGGCAGTGCAACAACAAGGACAAGATAAGAAGCGCCAATCAGAAACCAATAAGAAAGAATTTAGTAATCAAGCCAATGCTTTGCCAACAAGGTTACAAGAATATTTAAACAGCATTGAAATTTTAAATAGACAAAGCTTACCTTTGCGCTCCAATTTTAACCAGAAGGTTCAAGAATACTTTATCAATAATGATTAGTTTTAATTACGAATGCGATTTTGCTTTAGATAATGAATCTGCTTTTGCGGCTTGGTTAACCGAAGTCATTAAATCCGAAATAAAGAACGAAGGTGAGATTAATTATATATTCTGTGACGATGACTATTTGCTTGAAATTAACAAGCAGTATTTAGATCACGATACGCTAACAGACATTATCAGCTTTGATTATTCTGTGGGAAATGAACTACACGGCGATATTTTTATTTCTATTGAACGCGTTAAAGATAATGCAGCAGATTTTAATGTCTCTTTTGAAGATGAATTAAAACGCGTTATGGTTCACGGTGTTTTACACTACTGTGGTTATAAAGATAAATCTGATGCTGATGAGCAATTAATGCGTGTGAAGGAAGAAGAAAAAATGAAGTTGTTCCACGTGAAACACAATTAGAAAATGTTTTTAGAAAAATACGATACTATTGTTGTGGGTGCTGGCCATGCCGGTTGTGAAGCCGCCGCGTCAGCGGCCAATTTAGGTTGTAAAACTTTATTGGTCACGATGAGTTTGCAAAACATTGCTCAAATGTCTTGCAATCCTGCCATGGGAGGAATCGCCAAAGGTCAAATCGTTCGAGAGATTGATGCTTTGGGGGGTTACTCCGGAATTGTTTCTGATAAAACAGCCGTGCAGTTCAAAATGCTGAACAAATCCAAAGGGCCTGCCATGTGGTCGCCTCGCGTTCAAAGTGACAGAATGCGGTTTTCTGAAGAATGGCGTTTGATGTTGGAAAGAACGCCTAATCTTGATTTTTATCAAGAGATGGTTAAAGGGCTTTTGATAAAAAATAACAAGGTTGAAGGAATTGTAACTTCTCTTGGAATTGAGATTAAAGCCAAAACGGTTATTTTAACCAACGGTACTTTTTTGAATGGGTTAATTCATATTGGCGACAAGCAATTTGGCGGCGGTAGAGCAGGAGAAAGTGCAGCTTTTGGTATTACTGAAGATTTGATTAATGTTGGGTTCCAAGCCGGTAGAATGAAAACCGGAACACCGCCCAGAGTTGACGGTCGTTCTTTAGATTATTCTAAAATGCGTGAAGAGCCCGGAGATTTAGTGCCGGACAAGTTTTCATATACTGATGAGACTAAACCGTTGACGCACCAATTACTTTGTCATATGACCTACACTTCTAATGAAGTACATAATATTTTGCGTGAAGGATTTGATCGCTCACCTATGTTTAATGGTAGAATTAAAAGTATTGGCCCAAGATATTGTCCTTCTATAGAAGACAAGATTAATCGTTTCGCCGACAAGGAAAGACACCAATTATTTGTTGAGCCAGAAGGATGGAATACCGTAGAAGTTTATGTAAATGGCTTCTCAACTTCTTTGCCTGAGGATATTCAGTTTAAAGCATTGCGTTCTGTGGAAGGTTTTGAAAAAGTGAAGTTTTTTCGTCCCGGTTATGCGATAGAGTATGATTATTTTCCGCCAACGCAATTAAAACACACTTTAGAAACCAAGTTGGTTGAAGGTTTGTATTTTGCCGGACAAATTAACGGTACAACGGGTTATGAAGAAGCTGCGTCTCAAGGTTTAATGGCCGGAATTAATGCTGCTTTAAAAGTCAAAGAAATGGAACCTATGATTCTTCGCAGAGATGAAGCTTACATCGGAGTTCTAATTGATGACTTAATTACTAAAGGAACGGAAGAACCCTATCGCATGTTTACTTCACGTGCTGAATACCGAACGCTTTTACGTCAGGATAATGCCGACTTCAGGTTAACGCCTAAATCTTATGAAATTGGTTTAGCCTCTGAGAAGAGAATGCGGCGTATGGAACATAAATTCAACGAGAGTGAAAAGATGGTGAATTTCTTCAAAGAAACCAGTTTGACACACGAAGAAGCCAATCCGATTTTAGTCGAAAAGGAAAGTTCTCCTATGACGCAATCGGATAAGATGTTTAAAGTTTTCTCACGTCCGCAAATTGTCTTAGAAGATATACTGAAGTTCGAAAAAGTACAGCAATACATTCAAGATAACGATTTGGATAAAGAAATTATCGAACAAGCCGAAATCCAAGTTAAGTATTCCGGTTATATCGAAAAAGAGAGAAACAATGCTGAAAAGCTAACGCGTTTAGAAGATATTAAAATCCCTGAGAATTTCGATTATTATAAAATAAAATCCATGTCGATTGAAGCCAAGCAAAAATTAACGGCTATTCGACCAGTGACCATTTCACAAGCCTCAAGAATCAGTGGTGTTTCGCCAGCCGATATTTCGGTTTTGTTGATTTATATGGGTCGATAATTTAAAAACAGATAACCTAATCGTTTTGCGTTCCACGTGAAACTAACTTTGCCAAGCCTTACCAATTAAGAGTTCTATGAGTTTTCAAAACAATATTTTTTTTCAAAAAGTCAAAGATTATTCGGTTTCTAAAGAAATGTTCGAATTGCATCACAATCCCGAATACGATCTTTTAATGACCTTTCCCAAACCAAGTTTGGACAAATTACCGTCTTATTACGAAAGCGACGATTATATTTCACATACCGATGGGAAGCGATCCTTATTTGAAAGAGTGTATCATTTCATCAAGGGCATTGCCTTGAAAAATAAATTGAAATTAATTAATGCACAATCGGCTAAAGGAAAATTATTAGACATTGGTGCGGGAACAGGCGATTTTTTAGTAGTAGCCAAAAACGACGGTTGGAATATTACCGGAATTGAGCCTAGTGCAAAAGCCAAAGGAATTGCTATCAACAAAGGTGTGAACTTTGCTGATAGTTTATCAGATTTAGAAAGCCATTCTTTCGACATTATTACCATGTGGCATGTATTAGAACACGTTCCAAATTTAGAAGACTATTTATCCGAATTGAAAAGATTAATTAAACCAACCGGTACCATAATTATTGCCGTGCCAAATTTTAAATCGTTTGATGCTAATTTTTATGGCAGACATTGGGCAGCTTATGATGTCCCGAGACATATTTGGCATTTCTCTAAAACGGCCATCGAAAAATTATTTGAAGAAAAAGGAATTCAATTAACAGCTGTTTTGCCAATGAAGTTTGATAGTTTTTACGTGAGCTTGCTGTCTGAAAAATACAAAACCGGTCGTATGAATTTCATTAGGGCTTTTTTCGTCGGTTTGAAGTCAAATCTCAACGGAAAGAAAACAAAAGAGTATTCTTCGCATATTTATATCTTAAAAAATCAATAAAATTGAAATAAATTAGTGTATTTTAACGAAATCGCTTCCGGTTAAGTCCTTGGTTTACTAAAACAGGATACTCGCTTAAATCGCTTTATTTGAAGCCAATTTCAATAATGCTATATTATAGCATTTTTAAATTCAATAATTAAAAGCTATTCTGGTTTTCAGCCTTTTTTTCAGCCTAATTATTGTCTTTATTTTATATTTTTGAAACGAAAAATTAATTTATCTAAACCATAGTGAAATTGTAAATTCACTTGTACCAAAAATCAATTCTATATCATGAGTAAAAAAACAGTTATCCTTTTTGCATTGGCCATCTCATTTCTATCATGCAATAAAACGACAGAAGTAAAAGAATTCAAAACAGCCTATATCGATACTTCTAAATTGATGGAAGAATCAACAGAAGCCAAAGACATCGCCGAAAAATACAAAGACAAATCCAAAGTTATGGGTAGCCAATTGGAAGTGGAAGTGAATCGTTTCAAATCAGAAGCGGCTAATTTTCAAAAAAATGCACAGGCTAACGGACAAGTTTGGGCACAACAAAAAGGAGCCGAATTACAAAGAAGAGAACAAGAATTAAGCTACGCGCAACAAGCGATGTTACAACAATTACAAAGCGAAAGCGGTGTTGAAATGGATTCATTAGTAAGTACTTACAGAAAAGTAATCAAAGAATACGGTAAAGACAAAGGTTATGATTACATCTACGGAACCGGAGATATTGCCTCTGTACTATATGCTAAAGACAGTTATGATATCACCAAAGAAATCATCAAATTAGTGAACGAAAAATACAAGTCTGCCGACAAAAAAGAAGAAAAACCGGCTGCCAAAAAAGAGGAAAAGAAATAATTAACTTTCCTAACCAATACTGAAAAGCGTCTTTTTTAAGGCGCTTTTTTGTTGTGTATTGAAACACAATGCTTTACATTTGTATAAGATAAAACTTATAAGCCATGAAATCTGTAACTGCCGAAGCCCGATATGTATTGCAATTTATCAACCAAACCAATTGCTCTGTTTTTTTAACGGGAAAAGCCGGTACCGGCAAGACAACTTTACTTAAAGAAATCATTCAAACGACTCACAAAAATACTGTCGTTGTAGCGCCAACCGGGATAGCCGCATTGAATGCAGGAGGCGTTACAATTCACTCTATGTTCCAGTTGCCGTTTGGTGGTTTTTTACCCGATAATTCTTCGCCGCAATTCACGGATTCATCTAAGTTTGAAAGCCGATTAACGCTTCGAAGACACTTCAAAATGAGCGGCTTAAAAAAGGCAGTAATTCGCAATTTGGAATTGCTAATCATCGATGAAGTCAGTATGCTTCGTGCTGATTTATTGGACGCCATGGATTTTATGATGCAAACTGTCCGCAAAAACAACCAAGCTTTCGGAGGAGTACAAGTTTTGTTTATTGGCGATTTGCTCCAATTGCCGCCGGTGATTCGAGAGGACGAATGGCGAACGTTAAGCCGATACTACAAAGGAAAATTCTTTTTTCATGCGCATGTCATCGAGAAAAGTCCACCAATTTACATCGAATTGTCTAAGATTTTCCGCCAAACAGATGATACTTTTATTTCGGTCTTGAATAACCTGAGAGTCAACAAGATTACCGCGAAGGACATTCAAGTTTTAAACCAATTCGTCCAACCTAAATTCGACTTAAAAGCCAACAAAGGTTACATCACTTTAACTACGCACAATCACAAAGCTGATACGATTAATGCGCAATCTTTAGCCGATTTAGAAGGAGAAATTTTTGTGTATCGGTCGGATGTAATAGGCGACTTTCCGGATAAAATTTTCCCACTGGAAGAAAAACTTGAATTGAAAGTCGGCGCTCAAATCATGTTCATCAAAAACGACAGCACTCCGGAAAAGAAATTTTTCAACGGAAAAATGGGGATTATCCAAACCTTGTCGGAGCGTGAAATTTGGGTGCATTTTCCGGAAGAAAATATGACAATTGAAGTCGAAAAATACGTTTGGGAAAACATCCGATACACTGTAAACGAAAACACCAAAGAGATAGAAGAGGAAGTTTTAGGCACTTTTACCCATTATCCCATTAAATTGGCTTGGGCGATTACGGTACACAAAAGCCAAGGATTAACCTTTGATAAAGCTGCGCTGGATGTAGCCGATGTTTTTTTGCCTGGGCAGGCCTATGTGGCTTTATCGCGTTTGCGTTCGTTAAATGGCCTCGTATTGCTTTCTCCGTTGCAAATGAATGGGATTTCCAGCGACCAAGAAGTGATGAATTATGCTTCTAACAAGGCAGAAAGCGTAACCTTAGAAAATACGTTACACAAAGAAACCAAAAATTTTATCCGTAACTACCTGATGACCGCTTTCGATTGGTCGGTATTGCTCCAAGAATGGCGCAATCATTTATACAGCTACAACGAGAAAACGGATTTATCGTTCAAAACCCAACACAAAGATTGGGCAATTAAGCAATGGGAAACCTTGCAACAGCTAACCGATCCGTCACACAAATTCATCGCGCAACTCAATAAATTATTTTCGGAAGAGGTTGATTTTCATTTTATTAAAAACAGAATTTTTTCGGCATACGATTACTTTTTTCCGATACTTGATCAATTAACGCACGACATTCTCTGGCAGCTGGAAGAAGTAATCCGAATGAAAAAAGCCAAAGCTTATTTTGAAGAATTAATCGTGCTGGAAGAACTCCAAACCAAAGCAGTAATCCGATTGATGAAAGCCAAACAATTGATAGCAACTGTAGCCAATGGTGAAACCATCTCCAAAGAAAGCCTGTCTTCGGAAGCAATCAAAACCTATCGATTTACTAAAGCAGAAACTGTTCGTCAAGCCTATAAAAACAGTCATGTTTCGTTGATAGACGAAGAAGAACCATCGCGTTACACCAAAAAGAAAAAGCAAAAAGAACCGAAAAAATCTACGGTTCAGGAAACCTACGAACTTTGGCTGCAACAGTATACCATCAAAGAAATTGCAGCCATCAGAAAGTTAACAGTCCAAACCATCAGCTCGCATTTAGCCAAATTAATCGAGACAGAAACCATAGCCATTTCAGCCATATTACCGGAGGACAAGATAGCAGCCTTAGCCCAAGCCTTCAAAGATCACAAAGAAGAATCGTTGGGCAGTTTAAAAGAAAAATACGGAGACGAATTTACTTGGGACGAATTGAAAATGTACCAAGCGGCCAGAAAAAGTGGTTTAACTTAACCACCAAACGGCTAAAACCGAAGGCACAAAGTAAATGGCAATCGTACGCGCACCGTCGTAATCTTTAGCCAAGCGTTGCCCTAAAAGCAAGAAGATTAAAGTCACCGACGAAAAAATCGCGCCATACAATCCCCAAGTTTTGCCGCCGTTAACCCATAATTCAACGCAGCCGACCAAAGTAAAAACGCCGGTAATCAACTCCAAAACGAGTATAATGAACAAGGCCAAAGGCACATTGTTTTTTAAAATGGTTTGGGCAAAATGACCTTTCAACCATTCAACGTTGCCTTTCCAGGCAAATACTTTATCATAAGCCGATTGTACAAAGGTAACCGCTAAAAAAAGTAAGACTAAAATAGAGGCAGTATTGTTCATGGGTTTAATTTTTATGGATTAATCGTGTTAGTTTTATAGACAAATCAGTTAATATAATCTTAGCGTTTCCGTTACGCTCAATGTGATACGAAGCATCGGAAAGCTCTTTGAAAATTTCAGTGATATTATTTCCGGTGACAAAGGGAGCGAATTTTTCCAATTTAAAACCTTCTACTTCAGGTTCCAAATACACCAATTTTTTGGTTTGGTAATTCAGCAATAACGCTTGGCGAAACAAATCGGTGCAATACGCCAAAAATTGTTTTTGGCCTTCGCGACCAATAGTGGCCAATTCTTCGCTCCAGGAAATCAAATCCTGAATAGCCGAAGCATTTCCCTTGGCTCTGAACGCCGCTCGAACCCAATCTACAAACCATTTCTCAAACGGAAAATCGTTGTTATCATTGTTCAAAATGTGAATGGCCTTGTTGTAATTGCCTTGCGATAAATGGGCCACTTTCAAAGCCGAAGGTTCATCTAAAAAATACTTTTCGCGCATGGCTTTGGCAATCACAGCTTCAGGTAAAGCCCCAAAATGCAATACTTGGCAACGGGAACGAATGGTTTGAATGATGTCTTCCTCGTTTTCAGAAATTAAAATGAAAAGCGTTTTATCCGGCGGTTCTTCTAAAAGTTTAAGCAATTTGTTCGAGGCTTCGATGTTCATTTTTTCCACCATCCAAACAATCATTACTTTGTAACCGCCTTCGTAAGATTTTAAGGCTAACGATTTTAAAATATCCTGCGCATCTTCTACGCGAATCATTCCTTGCTTTTTTTCTACGCCCAAATGTTTGTACCAATCGAACAAACTTCCGTAGGGATTTTTTAAAACAAAGGCACGCCAATCGGCGATAAAATCAGCACTTTTAGGTTTCGATTTTACGTCTTCGTTGGCTACATTCGGATAAATAAAATGTAAATCGGGATGCGATAAGGTTTGGAATTTCAAGTTACAACTTTCGTTGCCGCCCGAGTTTTCCATACCCGAATTCAGACACAAAACATACTGTGCATAAGCAATAGCCATCGGCAATGTGCCGCAACCTTCCGGACCAACAAACAATTGCGCGTGCGGAATTCTTCCCGAAGAAGCGCTTTGCATCAAATGGTTTTTGAGGTATTCCTGACCGAGTATTTCTGAAAACTGCATAGAGCAAATATAGCGCAATTTTTTTCCTAATAGAAAATCAAATTTCAGCCATTATACTACAGCCGCCATAAATCGTCTCAATCTGTAATAACCGATAGCTGTTTCAGTATATTCTTGAAAATAAATTGCTTAAGTCTTAAAAAATCCTTAAAAAACATCGATAAAAGCTACAAAAAGAACGGTAAAATTAAATTTTACTATATTTGCACGGATTCAAAACCTTTATCATTTCCAATGAAAACATTACAAGATTTCAATTTTAACGCCAAAAAAGCCATTATTCGAGTTGATTTTAACGTGCCTTTAGACGAGCATTTTAACGTAACAGATGCCAATCGAATTGAAGCTGCAAAACCAACTATCGATAAAATTTTGGCCGACGGTGGAAGCGTTATCTTGATGTCGCATTTGGGAAGACCAAAAGGAAAACAAGATCAATTTTCACTAAGACACATCGTTTCTAAAACCTCAGAAGTTTTAGGTATTCCGGTTCTTTTTGCTGAGGATTGTCGCGGAACAGTGGCACAAAATGCTGCTCAAAATTTGAAACCCGGACAAGTACTGTTGTTGGAAAATCTCCGTTTTTATGCAGAAGAAGAAGCCGGCGATGTGAATTTCGCTAAAGAATTAGCTTCGTTAGGTGACATTTATGTGAATGATGCTTTCGGAACAGCCCACAGAGCGCACGCTTCCACAACGATTATTGCTCAATTTTTCCCAACCGATAAGTGTTTTGGTTTGCTTTTAGCCAAAGAAATTGACAGCTTAAATAGAGTGTTAAATAACTCCGTAAAACCGGTGACCGCTGTTTTAGGAGGTTCAAAAGTTTCTTCGAAAATCACCGTAATCGAAAATATTTTAGACAAAGTAGACCACATGATTATTGGCGGTGGAATGACGTTTACTTTCGTGAAAGCTTTGGGCGGAAAGATAGGTGATTCTATTTGTGAAGATGACAAACAAGAATTAGCCTTGGAAATTTTGCGTTTGGCCAAAGAAAAAAATGTACAAATCCATATTCCGGTTGATGTGGTAGCTGCCGATGCTTTTGCCAACGATGCCAACACTCAAATTGTTGACGTTCGTGAAATTCCCGACGGTTGGCAAGGTTTGGATGCCGGACCAAAATCGTTGGAGCATTTCAAAAAAGTCATCATGGATTCTAAAACAATTCTTTGGAACGGACCATTAGGCGTTTTTGAAATGGAAACCTTTGCCAAAGGAACGATCACATTAGGTAATTTTATAGCCGAGTCAACAGCCAACGGCGCTTTCTCTTTAGTGGGCGGAGGCGATTCGGTTGCAGCTGTAAAACAATTCGGATTAGAAGACAAAATGAGTTATGTTTCTACCGGAGGCGGCGCTATGCTGGAGATGTTAGAAGGAAGAGTTTTACCGGGAATTGCAGCTATTTTAGACTAAATATCCGGTAACACAATAAAAGACAATTAATTGCGTTATTAATTGGTTAATTAATAACAACACAAATACCACAAAACAAACAAGACTTATGACTGTAAAAAAAATAACGTCTTTGGCTTTAATTTTACTTTCCTCGGCAGTTTTTGCCCAAGATTCTATTATTAAAGTACCTATCAAAAAGACGCCGCTTACCCAACGACAATATCTCGATTCCATCAAAGCTACTTTTGTACACGATAACATTGCCCAATGTATCGACAGCATGTGGATGAAGGAATTGGCAAGTTTGGACTTGTATGAGGAATTGACTTTAGACATCAAAAACATCAATGTTGATGAAAAGGTGGACTACGAATTACCGACCGAACTTTTAAAAGAACGACTTAAAAAGTTAGACGAAAAATCGCCGTTCAACATCGAGTATAATGTTGGTTTAGAAAACGTAATCAAATCGTTTTTGAAAAACAGAAAGCGCTCTTTCGAAAGATTGATGGGTATTTCTCAATTCTATTTTCCTTTGTTTGAAGAAGCTTTAGCGGCTCAGAATATTCCATTAGAAATCAAATATTTATCGGTGGTAGAATCAGCTCTTAACCCAAGAGCGGTTTCACGTGTGGGCGCTACCGGTTTATGGCAGTTTATGTACCAAACCGGTAAACAATACGGTTTGAAAGTTGATACTTATGCCGATGACCGAAGAGATCCGTTAAAAGCAAGTGCTGCTGCAGCCCAATACATGAAAAACATGTATGCCATTTTTGGCGATTGGGATTTGGTTTTGGCCTCTTACAATACCGGTCCGGGTAATGTAGCTAAAGCGATTCGTCGTTCAGGCGGAAAGCAAAACTACTGGAACATCAGACCGTATTTGCACAAAGAAACCCAAGGGTATGTACCGGCATTTTTAGCTACGATGTACATTTTTGAATACCACAAAGAACACGGCATCAAACCGGACAGGTCTATTGCGAATCATTTTGCAACCGATACAGTGATGATTAAAAAGTCACTGACGTTCAAACAACTTTCAGAATTGTTAGATGTTTCAGTAGCGGAACTTCAGTTTTTGAACCCGACTTACAAAAGAGAAGAAATACCGTTTATCACCGGAGAAAGTCATTTCTTAAGATTGCCGGTAGATAAAATCGCCGTCTTTACTTCTAATGAAGAGAAGATTTACGCTTATGCAGATTACGAATCCAGCCGAAGAGAAAAGCCATTTCAATCGATGTTGGCTTCCAGAGATTCAATCGGTTCTTCCAAAATTAAATACCACAAAGTACGCCGTGGCGACAGTTTAGGCGAGATTTCAGATAAATATGGCGTTTCCATGTCAGATTTGAAAAAATGGAACCGATTAAGAAGCAACAAAGCGCCTTTAGGCAGAAGTTTGAAAATTTACACCAACGAAAACACAGCGGTAGCAGTAACTTCTAAACATACTACTAAAGATACTGCATCAATAGCTGCAGCTTCCTCATCTAATAAAATTTTCAAAGAGGAAAAAGTGGTTAGCTATAAAGACGTAGTCAAGTATTACCGAGTGAAAAGCGGCGATAACTTAGGCGAGATCTCGGATAAGTACGGTGTTTCTGTAGCAGAAATTAAAAAATGGAACAAGTTAAAAAGCAACAATATCGCTCTAGGAGCCAGTTTGAAAATTATCAAAAATGAGCGTGTAGTTACTACTGTCAGAAAAGAAGTGAAAGCGGATAAAATAGAAACAGCAGTTGCTTCCAACGACAACAACACCGAAGGCAATACCCAAGCTTCAGATTTTTATGAAGTACAAAAAGGAGATAATTTGTTCAGCATTGCCAAAAAATTCAATGTCAGCATTGAAGATTTAAAAAAATGGAACAACCTCGAGGATTTAAATGTGCAATTAGGTTCGAAATTGGCCTTGGCTAACAAAGAAGAATCAGCCATAGCCGAAGCTCCGAAAACAGAAACTAAAATCGTAGAACACAAAGTTAAAAAAGGCGAATACTTAGGCACCATTGCTAAAAAATACAATGTAACTGTAGCCGAAATTAAAGAATGGAACAGTTTAGAAGATAACAATGTAAAATTGGGCGAAACCTTAATTGTTTCTAAAAAAGAAGTAGCAGTTAGCGAAGCTAAATCCTCTAAAAAAGAGGACATAGCCGCCAACGAAAGAAGTGAAGCCAAATTGTACTACGTTAAAAAAGGCGACTCACTGTTCAGCATTGCTAAAAAATATCCGGGTGTAACCATATCCGACATTAAAAAATGGAACGGCATCAAAAACGAAAGTTTAAAGCCGGGGATGAAGTTGAAAATTAACAACGGTTAATCCGAAAATCTTCTCTAAATTTGGGTTTTATTTCAGTTATGAATAAAACCCTTTTTTTATGGCTTTTGGTTGCGGTTGTCGCGAGTTCTTGCTCGTTTAAAAAGGACAATTTTTCCGAGGAATCTTCAGCGGCCATTAATACCATAGCGGTTATTATTGACGACCAACTTTGGAACGGAGAAGTAGGCGATAGCATTCGCAACAAATTTGCGTCACCGGTTTTAGGCTTACCACAAGAAGAACCGCTCTTTACCATTAATCAATATCCGGTTAAACTTTTTGAAGGATTTTCTACTGATTCCCGAAATATTATCATTGTAAAAAAAGGCAATGAAACCAAATTTGAAATTAAAGAGAACGAATTTTCTGCGCCGCAAAATGCCGTTCATATCACCGGAAAATCTACCACTGAAATCATTGCTTTACTGGAGGAGAATGCGCCTAGTATCATTCAAAAGATGCGCGACATCGAAATCGCCCAAAACCAAAAGATTTTCAAAGATTCCTTGTTGGATACCAAAAAAATCCAAAAGAAATTCAACATCGATTTGCTTATTCCTTCAAAATACGAATATGTCATGCGACGCAAGAATTTCATTTGGCTCAAGAGCGAAATTACCAGCGGCAATACCAGCATCATCATTTATCAATTGCCTTGGCACAGCATTCACAGTGGCAGTGCTGTAAATGATATTGTCCGTACTCGAGATTCAATAGGCAGAAAGTACATTCATGGCTCGGCTCCTAGAACCCGAATGCTAACCGAAGAGGCATATTCGCCATATTTTTCTAAAATCACTTTGGCCAACCGAAAAACGTATGAAACCAAAGGCACTTGGCAAATGAAAAACGACTTTATGTCGGGACCGTTTATCAATTACACCATTTTCGACAAACCCAACAAACGCATTTTAGTGCTGGAAGGTTTTTGCTACGCACCGTCAAAAGAAAAAAGAGATTTGATGTTTGAATTGGAATCCATCATCAAGTCGATTCAATTCCAAAAATAACCGATATGAACCTACAGTGGAAAATAAAGCGATTTGAGACGCTTTCTGTATCTGAACTATACAAACTGTTACAATTGCGATCAGAAGTGTTTGTGGTGGAGCAAAATTGCGTTTATCAAGACATTGATGGCAAAGACGAGAAAGCATTGCATTTGATTGGCGAAGACAACGGCGAAATCGTGGCTTATGCTCGCTTGTTTAAACCGAAAGATTATTTTCAAGAAGCATCCATTGGAAGAGTAGTAGTTAAAGAAACTTCCAGGAGTAAAAAACTCGGCCACATTTTAATGCGCGAAGCCATTCAGCTAATTGAAACACATTTCGAGGTGACAGAAATCACGATTTCTGCGCAGCTTTACTTAAAACATTTTTACCAAAGCCACGGATTCGTTCAAATCAGTGACACCTATCTCGAAGATGATATTCCACACATCCGAATGAAGAAATCGTAGTTATATTTTGGTAATTACCAATTCGACCCTGCGATCGTATTCGGCGCCTTTACCCAACGGAACTGTATTACCATATCCTTTGAAAGTCATCCTGGTTTTTGGAATCTTTTTAAAGATGAGGTACTTGTAAACGCTTTGGGCGCGGTTGGTAGACAATTGTCTTTTTTTAGTGTCTTTGTCGATGGCTTCTTTTTGGTACGGTGGCGTACAACACACATGTCCCTGAATTTCAAATTGCAAATTTTTGTACTTGTGCAGCAACTTGGCAATCTTATCCAACTCGTTTTTTGATTTGAAAGTCAGTTTGCTGCTGCCGCGCTCAAACAAAACATTGTCAAGATAAACATGATCGCCAATAATATGGTTTTTTTGAATCGTACTGTAAAAACCCGGAATTTCAATTTTAGGAAGCGGTTTTAAATTCAACACCACGTCAACACGGCGGTTTTTGGAGCGCTTTTCGGGTAAATTTTCCACAATGTCATCGTCTATCAAAATGCGACCTTTGCCTTCAATAGTGACGATGATTTTACTTTTAATTCCGCTTTCGATAACTTTATTTTGAATGGCTGCGGCGCGCTTGGTCGACAATTTAAAGTTATAGGCTTCTTTACCGATGTCATCCGTGTAGCCGAAAATTTGAATGGATTCAATTCGGGTGGAATCCGTTTTTTTTATAAAATCAACTACCTCTTTGGACTGAACTTCATTTAAGGCAAATTTGTCAAATTCGAAATACACCGAGTGCACTACTTCTTCCTGAGCATTCATAAAGCCGAAAAAAAGCAAAGGCAGGTATTTAAATAGTAGTCTCATGTTAGATTTTTAGAATTTTATTGTATTCGGCAGTATTGTTTAATAAGCTAACAGCTCTTTTAATTTCCAAATTGCTTTTCGTGTAGTACTGGTACAATCCTTCTTTGTATTGGTAGCGCTTGATAATCTCGTCCAAGATTAAGTTCTTAATCTCTTTCTGGTTTTTATCAATCATTACCTGCTCGCTTTTTTGCAATGCAGTCAACAGTTGTTGGTATTCTGCAGCAATGGCCGTGTCGATATTTTCTTTTTTCGCTTTTTCTAAAAGGGCTTTCAAAGCCACTTCCGATTCCGTGTTGAATTCGATTTTTTCGCGTTTTAAAAAGGCTTTAAAATCGGCAAAATCAGCCTCGGTCAGCGTTGGGATTTTATCGCCTAAACTTGGATTTTTGTAGTAGTAGTATGTGGCATAGTTAAAGATACCGTCATTTTTTTGCAAGGCTTCGGCTATGCTGCTGGTTTTGGTTTCTTCCATTTCCACATCCGGTAAAACACCGCCGCCATCGTAAACCGGTCTGCCTTTTCGGGTTTTGAACGCATTGTAGTTCTTTTCGTCGGTGCGTGTGGCTTTCCCGTCTTTGTCTTTTTTATTGTAGTTAAGTGCTTGAATACATCTTCCGGATGGCGTATAATATCTGGAAATGGTTACTTTAACTTGGGTGCCGTAGGTCATGTCTATCGGACGTTGCACCAAACCTTTTCCGAAACTGCGACTGCCTACAATAACAGCGCGATCTAAATCTTGCAAAGCACCGGAAACAATTTCCGAAGCCGAGGCGCTTTTCCCATCTACAATAACCACAATCGGAATTTCGGTATCAACCGGCTCTCTCGTGGTTTTATAAGTGTTGTTGTATTTTTCGTTTTTGGATTTAGTGGTTACGATGATTTCGCCTTTAGGGACAAATAGGTTGCAGATGTTTACGGCTTCGTTTAATAATCCGCCCGGATTGCCTCGTAAGTCTAAGATGATTTGTTTGGCACCATCGGCTTTGAGTTTTTCTAAGGCATCACGGGTTTCCGAAGAGGCTTTTTTGTTGAATTGTGATAGGACAATATAACCCGTTTTGTCGTCTATTTTGCCAAAATACGGAACGGCTTTTACTTCCACTTCATCCAAAACCAACTGCGTAGTTTGCGGTTTGCCTTGGCGCAAGTATTTGATTTCGATTTTGGTGTTTTTAGCGCCTTTCAAAAGCTGAGAGGCATCGTCTTTAAAATCGGACAAAAGCACATCGCCAATTTGGACGATTTCGTCTCCGGCTTTCAAACCGGCTTTATCCGCCGGATATCCTTTGTACGGTTCTTTGATGATAAGTTTGTCTTCTTTTCGCGTAATCATGGCGCCAATACCGGTATATTCTCCGGTATTGTTGATTTTAAATTTGATGACGTCTTGTTCGTTGAAATAATTGGTGTACGGATCTAAATCGGCTAACATGCTTTTGATGGCTTTGTCCATCAATTCTGAAGGATTGGTTTCGTCTACATAGTTTTGATTGACCGTTTTGAATAAAGTGGTGAAGATTTCGATTTGCTTGGAAATCTCGAAAAAATCATCTTTAAAACTCACTCCGATGAACAGAAAAACCGTCAAAACGGAAGTCAGGATATATCTTTTTTTAAACTTTGAAAACATAATTTTAAACGTTTGTCAGGTTAACGAATATACTAAATTACTTCTAATGAAGAGGATTTAGTTGAAGGTTAACAAATTTTTATTGTGGCAGACTTTTACCAAACTTCTCAAAGAGTTGTTGGGTTTTGGTAGCTATTTCCTCATACGTCAATCTGTCGGCAGATTGATAGAAAAACATAAAGCAGTATTTTTGGTTTAAATGTGCTGTCAATTGCGTTTTATTCAGTCGATAACACTCGCGCAACACTCTTTTGTAATAATTGCGATCTACAGCCTTTTTAAAGTATTTTTTGGAAACCGAAACGCCCATTTTGAGCGGTACATCTTCTTCAAAATCGCAAGGCACATAAACCAATCGCAAAGGGTATTTCCCCACAGACTTGCCTTCTGTAAAAAGTAAATCTATGATTTTTTTGCTCTTAAGTTTTTCATCTTTAGGATAAGAATTATCCATTTTTAGTTTCGTTGTAGATGTTGTACACAAACTTCACCTCATTGTAATTGATGTAAATTTGCATGCGATTACTTTCTTTTTTCTTAGTGATGATGAGAATAGTGCACTTGGAAAACTTATTGTCAACACACTCAAAAGGAACGATGTTCACTTCTTCATTGTCCTCAATTTCACCATAAGCTTTTATCTTAAACGACTGTACTTCATTGGAATTAATTAAGATCAAATCTTTTTTAGCATCGAGTGTAATTAAAACGTTGGCTTTCACAAAATCTGACCATTCGTTCCAACTGCCGTCAGGTTTTTTATCAGTAAAACTAACACTGCTGCTTTTAAAACGGATAGGTTGCGCCTCGGTTTTAGCAATACCCAATCCGAAGGTCAACAAAACAATAAGGATTTTCAAATGTTTCATGGTACTCTATATTTGCGGTAAATCTACAAATTCTATTCCATAAAAAAAGCGTCTGCTGCCAGACGCTTTTCATCCTTTTCCCTTATTGGGTGAAAGTATTGTTTTCCTTTTTCACATCGGCCATTAAACCGCTCGGATCAATGGTGATTTGTTTGATGCTGTTTTTGGGTTTCGAAAGGGTGAAACTATAGTTTTGAAACGCCCAAGCCCAATCGGCAAGTACTGTTCTGGAGATTTCAGGCATTGGATTTTCTTTTTCAAAACTCATCATGCGCAACGGAATGTAGAAACTTTCTTTACTGCCGTTGGTGTATTCCACTAAAAGGTCAATCGGCATAGGCATTCTTCCGATGCGCTCTAAAGTTATTTTAGTTTGTGAAGCATCGGCATCGTTAGCGGCTACTGTTGCAATGCTATAATCGATGGTGTTTGTCGTTTCCGTCCAATCGGTCAAATACCAATCCAAATTGGCACCCGAAACACGTTCTGCCGTCCGTTTGATATCGTTTGGTGTTGGGTGTTTGAATTTAAATTCTTCGTAGTAACGGCGTAAGGTTTGCATCATGTTGTCTCTCCCGATGAGGTAAATCAATTGGCTCAAAAAGATTTCTCCTTTGCTATAAGAAGAAATGCTATAGCATCGGTTCAAATCGAAACGATCCGCATGAGTAGAGAGCGGCTGTTCTTTACCGGATTTCACCATATCAACATAGCCTTTGTAAGCGCCGGCATAAGGATTGGCAGCTTTTTTCTCTGCAAACTGATTCATTACGGTATCTTCAATAAACGAGGTAAAGCCTTCGTCCATCCAACCGTGTTTGCTTTCGTTGCTAGCCAAAACATGTTGAAACCAAGAATGCCCGAATTCGTGAGCAATCAAGCCTATAAAACCATTGAGTTCGCCTTCGCCTAAAACCAAGGTACACATGGCGTATTCCATACCGCCGTCACCTCCTTGTATCACTGAGTATTGCTCGTACGGATATTTGCCAACCATCTTGTTGTAGAACGTCAGGATTTCTGCAGTGTATTTTTGTGCTTTTTTCCAAGTATCGATTATTTTCGGATTGTTTTTGTACAAAAAGTGCAAAGTCACTCCTTCTTCGGTTAGCAGTTTGTCGTGTAGGTAATCTTTGTCGGCAGCCCAGGTAAAATCGTGTACATTGGGCGCTAAGAAGTGCCAAGTTAAGGTTTTTTGTTTCTTCGGAATGTTAACGGTCACGCCTTCATCGGCATAGCCGTGTCCGATTTCATTTTTATTTTGCAAATAACCGGTACCGCCTAACACATAATTTTTATCAATGGTGATTTGTACATCATAATTGCCCCAAACACCGTGAAACTCACGGGCGATATACGGATCGGCATGCCAACCTTCAAAATCAAATTCGGCCATTTTGGGATACCATTGCGCCATAGAAAGCGCCACACCTTCTTTGTTGTTTCGTCCGGAGCGTCTGATTTGCACCGGTACTTGTCCGTTAAAATCCAAGGTCAACAAAGTAGTTTTCCCCGGTAAAAGCGGTTGGGCTAAATCGACTTCCAAAATGGTTCCGACTTCTTTAGCTTTGGCTTCAATGCCGTCTTGTTTGAAATTGGAAATTTTTAGAAAACCAATTTCATTGGGTTGTAAAGCGGCAATGCGACTCTTGTTAGTATCTTTCCCTTCGGCATTTTTAACCTTTGTTACCATACGACCATCCGGATCCGGAATAGATTGAAGGCGCGCATCCATTTCACTGCCCGGTTGAAAAGCATTATTGTACAAATGATAGTAAACGCGTTTCAAAGTGTCGTTAGAATTGTTCGTGTACAGCAATTCTTGCTTACCGGAATATTGATAGGATTTAACATCCATCGTTACTTCCATTTTGTAATCTGCCCTTTGTTGCCAATAGCCTTTGGATTGTGCTGTAGCTTTTGCGCCGACTAACAATATGATGGTAATAAAAAACTTTTTTATCATGGTTTTGAAGGATAGTTTGTAATACTTCGTTTAGAGTTTTGGTTCTTTTTTGAGTTGGCTTGATAGCTCCTCTGCCATTTTTAAAGCATTGTAGGCATTAACTATTTTTCCGGAAATACAAGTTTGTGAAAAAGGGATTTTCAATGCTTCTTCGCCCACTTTTACATCAAAAGCCAAAGTTACTCCCGATTGCATAATGATTTGCTTTACCTGATTGGCCTTCAAGTTCGGATAATACGAACGAATTAACGCGGCCACTCCGGCTACGTTAGGCGATGCCATAGAAGTGCCTTGTTCGTATTTGTATTTACCGTTCGGGATGGTCGCATAAATTTTTACGCCCGGCGCAAAAACGTCCACATTTGTAGCTCCGTAATTTGAAAAATCGGCTACCACACCTTCGCCATAGTTGTAATTGATGGCGCCGACTTTAATGACGTTGTTTACCAATTCGGTTTTTTTATCAGGTGTGTCTTCGGGGTAGTTGGGCTCTATATCTACATTTTTACCATCATTGCCGGCGGCTAAAACGATTAAAACGTCTTTGCTTTCAGCATATTTCATCGCTTCCCAAACCCACTCTTTGTGCGGAGAGTAATCTTTACCAAAACTTCCGTTGATGACTTTGGCACCATTATCAACAGCATATCTAATGGCTAAAGCGATGTCTTTATCGTATTCGTCACCGTTAGGCACGGCACGAATCGGCATGATTTCAACATTAGTGGCTACACCATCACCGCCTATTTTATTATTTCTCTCTTGGGCAATAATTCCGGCTACGTGTGTGCCGTGAGACGAGTCTTTTCGCTCTTTGGAATACACTACATTGTTTCCGTATTTTTTATCTTTTATATCTTCAGGATTGTCACCAACCGGTTTTCTGCCGTCGAATTCTTTATTCAAATTATAGTTTAACTTGTCGTATACATACTCTTTGAATTCTTCCAAACTTTCACGGAAATTATCGCCTGTATCTTCAGCATACATTAACATGATTTTCTTGCTTCTGAAGAGGTCGTATTTCACCGAAGCAATATTGTTAAGGTCTTCTTTGGTATAGTTGTCTTTTTTCAAATACTCGCGGATGGTTTTGTCGGCATCTGCCAACAAATCGACTGTTTCTTTGTACGGAAACACTTCGTTGTATTCTTTTTCATATTCCTTTTGGGCTTTTTTATAAAGTTCGGTTCCGTCATCTCCTTTTCGTAAATAACGAACCAATTCCAGTGTTTCGTTATTGGAATCGCCCAAGAAATTCCATCCGTGAACGTCATCGGCATAACCGTTTTTATCATCGTCTTTTTTGTTGTTCGGGATTTCTTTTTTATTGGTCCAGATGACCGATTTTAAATCGGGATGGTTAATATCAACCCCGGAATCTATTACGCCTACAACCACTTTAGCGCCTTTTTTCCCTTTCAAAAGTTCTGAGTACGCCTTATCCACACTCATCCCGGGAATGGAGTCTTTTTCTAAATCGAGATGACTCCAACGCTGTTGTTGTTCTTCGGTTAAAGGTGCTTTTTTAAAGGGAACCGGCTGGGCTTCCTGAGCTGTTACAGTTAAAGCGAACAGCGAAAAAACGGAATACAATAATCCTTTCATTCTACAATGATTTTGGTAAGTAAGTGGTAAAAATAAATTCTTTTGGAGCATTTGTTCATCGGATTAACAATATTTTAGCGATAAAGACTGAAGCAAGAATCTCGCTCAATACTATACTGCATCAAGTGCGCTAATAGTTGTTTTTACAAAATATCACTCAACCTATATACTTCTTTCAGACGAATTCCTTTTTCCGTATTTTCTACCGTGATGATTTCGTTGTGCGCATCGTGTTCTAGCCACAAAAAATAGTTGTTTTCCGCTGCGGCATTCAAAAACTTGGCTTTTTCCGGCATGGTCAAAAGCGGTCGGGTATCATAACCCATTACATAAGGCAAAGGTAAATGCCCGGCAGTCGGAATCAAATCGGCACAAAAAACGATGGTTTTATCTTGGTATTGTATGTGCGGAATCATCATTTTTTCGGTGTGACCGTCAACATAAAATATCCCGAAACCTAATTCTTCCGAAATCCCAAAATCGCCTTCAGGTCTTTTAATAAAGTTTAGATGACCGCTTTCTTGCATCGGCAAAATATTTTCGGAAAGGAAAGAAGCTTTCTCACGCGCATTGGGTTTTGTTGCCCATTCCCAGTGGTTGTCGTTAGTCCAAAAATTAGCATTTTTGAAAGCGACTTCGTAACCGGTTTTGGTGGCATTCCAGTTCACACTGCCGCCGCAATGGTCAAAATGCAAATGTGTCATAAACACATCTGTAACATCATCGCGATGAAAACCGTATCGGGCTAAAGAGCCATCCAAGGTAAAATCGCCCCAAAGCGAGTAATAACCGAAAAACTTCTCCGACTGTTTGTTGCCCATGCCGGTGTCAATTAAAATCAAACGGTTGCCGTCTTCAATGAGCATGCATCGGGCAGCAATATCAATCAAATTATTGTTGTCTGCAGGATTGGTTTTGTTCCAAATCGTTTTCGGAACCACGCCAAACATAGCGCCGCCATCCAACTTAAAGTTTCCGGCTTCTATAGGATATATTTTCATAGGTTGAGGTTTGTGACAAATTTACTGAATAAAAAATCATTTTTTTCTATCCGTACATTAGTTATAAAAATGTTACGGCTTGTGGTATAAACCGATATTTGTCTTAAATTTGCATATTAATTTAGACAAAATCAAAATAAGATGATTAAAGTATCGGATACAGCAAGTAAAAAAATCGTTGAAATGATGCAGGAAGACGGTTTTGATGCGACCCAAGATTACGTTCGAGTAGGCGTAAAAAGCGGTGGTTGTTCGGGTTTGTCTTATGAATTAAAATTCGACAAAGCAATAGGCGAAAACGACAAAGTTTTCGAAGATAATAATGTAAAGATAGCCGTTGAAAAAAAATCGTTCTTGTACTTAGCCGGAACTATTTTAGAGTTTTCCGGAGGATTGAACGGTAAAGGCTTTGTTTTTAATAATCCCAACGCAAGCCGAACTTGTGGTTGCGGAGAATCATTCTCATTATAGAATACTATCATGGCAAAATATACGGAAGACGACTTAAAAGTCGAGCTCGAAACCAAAGAATACGAATACGGATTTTACACTGAGTTAGAATCGGAGACTTTTCCCATAGGTCTAAACGAAGATATTGTTCGTGCCATTTCTCAGAAAAAAGGAGAGCCGCAATGGATGACCGATTGGCGCATTGAAGCCTTCAGGGCTTGGCAAGAAATGACGGAACCGGAATGGGCCAACGTACATTACGAAAAACCCGATTTTCAAGCCATTTCGTATTATTCGGCACCCAAAAAAGCCGATCCTAGTAAATCCTTAGACGATGTAGATCCTGAACTTTTGGCGATGTACAAAAAGTTAGGCATTTCCATCGATGAGCAGAAAAAAATGAACAACATCGCTATGGATATCGTGGTTGATTCTGTTTCGGTGGCTACTACTTTCAAAAAGACATTAGCCGAAAAGGGGATTATTTTCATGAGTATTTCTGAAGCCATCAAAGAACATCCGGATTTGGTTCAGAAATATTTAGGAACAGTAGTGCCGCAAAAAGATAATTTCTATGCCGCGCTTAATTCAGCCGTTTTCTCTGATGGTAGTTTTTGCTACATACCGAAAGGAGTTCGTTGTCCAATGGAATTGTCCACCTATTTCCGCATCAACCAAGCCGGAACCGGTCAGTTCGAAAGAACTTTAGTAATTGCCGACGAAGGTAGTTATGTTTCTTACTTGGAGGGCTGTACTGCGCCAAGTCGTGACGAAAACCAATTGCACGCAGCGGTAGTTGAATTGATTGCATTAGACGATGCTGAAATCAAATATTCCACCGTTCAAAACTGGTACCCCGGAAACAAAGAAGGCAAAGGTGGTGTATATAATTTTGTAACCAAAAGAGGCTTGTGCGAGAAAAACGCCAAAATCTCCTGGACACAAGTAGAGACAGGTTCTGCCGTAACTTGGAAGTATCCGTCTTGTGTGTTAAAAGGCGATAATTCTATAGGCGAATTTTATTCGATTGCCGTAACCAATAATTTCCAACAAGCCGATACCGGAACTAAAATGATCCATTTGGGTAAAAATACCAAATCGACTATCATCTCCAAAGGAATCTCGGCCGGAAAATCACAAAACAGTTACAGAGGTTTGGTGCAAATTGGTGCTCGTGCCGAAAATGCGCGTAACTTTTCCCAATGCGACTCGTTGTTGATGGGAAATAATTGTGGCGCACACACGTTTCCGTACATCGAAAGTAAAAATACTACTGCCAAAATAGAACACGAAGCCACGACTTCCAAAATCGGAGAAGACCAAGTGTTTTATTGCAACCAACGCGGGATTCCAACCGAGAAAGCTATCGCGTTAATTGTAAACGGTTTCAGTAAAGACGTATTGAACAAACTACCGATGGAATTTGCTGTTGAAGCGCAGAAATTGTTAGAGATTTCACTCGAAGGTTCCGTCGGATAAAAACTTAAATGAACTTACATTCCTTAAATGGTTTTAAAATAAAAGTATAAAATGTTAAAAATTAGCAATCTACACGCTTCAGTTGAAGATAAAGACATATTAAAAGGCATTAATTTAGAGATTAAAGCCGGAGAAGTGCACGCCATTATGGGACCCAACGGTGCCGGAAAAAGTACGCTTTCTTCCATCATTGCCGGAAACGAAAACTATGAAGTATCCGAAGGAGAAATTCTCTTGGAAGGCGAAGACATCTCCGAATTGGCTCCGGAAGAAAGAGCACACAAAGGCGTTTTCTTGTCGTTCCAATATCCGGTAGAAATTCCGGGCGTTTCGGTGACTAACTTCATCAAAACAGCCATTAACGAAAAAAGAAAAGCCAACAATCAAGAGGAAATGCCGGCCAATGAAATGCTGAAACTCATCCGTGAAAAATCAGAATTGTTGGAAATGGACCGCAAGTTTTTATCACGTTCCTTAAACGAAGGTTTTTCAGGCGGTGAAAAGAAGCGTAATGAAATCTTCCAAATGGCCATGTTAGAGCCAAAATTAGCCATCTTAGACGAAACCGATTCTGGACTAGACATCGATGCCTTGAGAATTGTAGCCAACGGAGTGAACAAATTAAAAAACGAAAACAACGCGGTATTGGTTATCACACACTACCAACGTTTGTTAGATTATATCGTACCCGATTTTGTTCACGTTTTAATGGACGGTAAAATCGTAAAAACCGGAGGCGCCGACTTAGCGTTGGAATTAGAGGAAAAAGGATACGATTGGATTAAACAAGAACAGGAAGTATAATGGAATTGAAGGAAAAACTCATCTCGTCTTTTATGGCTTTCGAAGAACAAATCGATGTTCATTCGGATTTGCATGACATTAGGACGGCCGCAATAAAAAACTTTGAACACAAAGGTTTCCCCACTAAAAAAGAGGAAGCTTGGAAATACACCTCGCTGAATTCGGTTTTGAAAAACGACTATTCGGTATTTCCAAAACACGAAAATGCTATCGAGTTTGCCGAAGTTAAAAAGTACTTCCTACACGAGATTGATACTTATAAAGTGATTTTTGTTGATGGTAAGTTTACTTCGTTTTTATCGGCTACCACACACGACGGAATTGATGTTTGTTTGATGTCATCAGCCTTGAACAAACCCAAATACAAAATGGTGATTGATGAATATTTCAACAAAATCGCCAGTAAAGACGAAAGTTTGACTAGTTTGAATACGGCTTTTGCCAATGAAGGTGCTTACATCAACATTCCGAAAAGCAAAGTAGTCGAAAAACCCATCGAAATCATTTACTTCTCTACCGGAAAAGAAAATGCGTTGATGTTGCAACCCCGAAATTTGGTTATCGTAGGCGAAAATGCGCATGTCCAAATCATTGAAAGACACCAAAGTTTAAACGAAAACCCGGTACTGACGAATTCAGTAACTGAGATTTTTGCCCAAAAGCGCGCTATCGTAGATTACTACAAAATCCAAAACGATTTACAATCGGCCAACTTGGTAGACAACACCTATATTTCCCAAAAGCAAGAGAGTCGTGTTTCAGTACATACCTTTTCTTTTGGCGGCAATATCACCAGAAACAACTTGAACTTCTACCATTTTGGCGAAAGAATCGATTCTACGCTAAAAGGCATTACCATCATAGGCAACAAGCAACACGTTGACCATTACACTTTAGTGCATCACGCCACGCCAAATTGCGAAAGCCACCAGAACTACAAAACCATTTTGGCCGATAGTGCAACCGGTGTTTTCAACGGTAAAATTTACGTGGAAAAAGAAGCGCAAAAAACCGATGCTTTCCAACAAAACAACAATATTTTGCTGGGCGACAAAGCCACAATTAACGCTAAACCGCAATTGGAAATTTTTGCCGATGACGTAAAATGTTCTCACGGTTGTACCATCGGACAGTTAGACGAAACGGCCATGTTCTACATGCAACAACGCGGTATTCCTAAGAAAGAAGCCAAAGCATTGCTCATGTACGCCTTCTCCAATGAAGTCATCGAAAGCATCAAAATCCCGGAATTAAAACAAAGAATCACCAAAATTATCGCCACGAAATTAGGCGTGAACTTAGGGTTTGATTTGTAGTTTTAACCGCAAAGTTCGCTAAGAAATACACAAAGGGCGCAAAAGTTGTTAATTACACTTTGCGCCCTTTCTCTTTTTTAACTTTGCGTTCTTTGCGTTTAAATTATTTCTTTATTGATAAAATAATATCTCTCAAAAACCCATTAAAATCAAATGCTTCACTCAATCCCATGCGAACTACTACCAAGTCGTGACTCGGGAAAATAGCTACCATTTGTCCTTGGTAACCGCTACAGTAAAACATATCACGAGGCACATCGGGGAATTTTCCGCCGGCATTTAACCAAAATTGTGCGCCGTATTGACCATTAGAAGTGTTGGTTGGCGTGGCCACGTATTTCGTCCAACTCGGGTCAAATAGTTGTGCTCCGTTCCAATTGCCTTGGTTTAAATAGAGTAATCCAAACTTCGCCCAATCGCGCGCCGTAGCCCAACCGTAGGATGAACCTACAAAGTTTCCGGCCATGTCAACTTCCACTAAAGCCGAGTCCATTCCGATTTTATCCAACAAACTGCTGTACCAAAAATCCAAATATTCCTGGTGTGTTTTGAATTGCTGACGCAATATACCCGACAACAAATTCGTCGTTCCCGACGAGTAATTCCAAGACGCATTCGGTTTGCCCACCAAAGGTTTGTCAATTTGAGGTTTGGTCATATCTTCTGCCGTAAACAACATTTTGGTCACATCGGAAATCTTGCCGTAATCTTCTTCCCATTCCAAACCGGAGTTCATGTGTAGCAAGTCGTTGATGGTAATTTTAGCGCGCTCGTCGTTTTTCCAAGCAGCAATCGGAGCCGGTTTCATAATGTCGATTTTCCCTTGCTTTTGGAGGATACCAAAGTAAGTCGCCGTCAAACTTTTGGTCATCGACCAACCCAAAATTTTAGAAGTAGCTCTAAATCCGGGACCGTATTTCTCAGCCACCAAACGGCCTTTGTACAACACAACTACTGCGCGGGTTCTTTTGTTCTTTTCGCCCTCTTTGTCAAAGGCTTTTTCTACAGCTTTTTGCAGTTGGAAAACATCTAATTCGGCAAAACTGGTATCCACCGGATTGCCGTTCCCATAAGGATAAGGTAAATCGCTTTGGGAAAAACTTCGCTTAGGAACATTGTAAGGTTTGGTAACATCAAAATCGTCGTTGATTAACGTGGCGCCTAATCCTTCGCGGTAAATCGCTTTGCGTGCTTTTAATCCGTACACTTTCGACAAGACGCTTTTTTCATTTTCATCTATTGTATTGGTAGCCCAATCGACTTTATCAATGTCGTTGTCACCTTGTTGAATGGTTTCCAAAGTTCGACCATCAATAAAATGTCCGGAAGCCACACTTTTAGCTGAAAACCCGGTGATAATGTCCAATTGCGGATAAATTTCGATGCGCAAATAAACTAAAGCAATCAACAATAAAACAGCAAAAACTTTCAGAATTTTTTTCATGGCAAATGATTTTTCCAGCAATTTATAAAATTTGATCCATATAAGTCACGAAAGTTCATTTAAGCTACTGTTTTCTTACACAACTTACAGGGTTTACTATCACAAAATATTAATATTTGTTTAGCAAATAAACAACTCATTTTAACTACTTTTGTATTTAGAATTTTTCTAAATAATACCATGTTAGACATCCAAAAAATCAGAGCCGATTTCCCGATACTTTCTCAAAAAGTAAACGGTAAACCGCTCGTTTATTTTGACAACGGCGCCACCTCGCAAAAACCACAAATAGTGATTGATGCGATTGCTCAATATTATCAAGAAATCAACGCTAACATTCACCGCGGCGTCCATACCCTAAGTCAATTGGCTACCGATGCCTACGAAGTCTCTCGTGGCAAAATCCAAAACCACATCAACGCCAAACATGCGCATGAAGTGATTTTTACTTCCGGAACTACTCATGGTATCAACGCTGTTGCTAATGGTTTTGCCTCGCTGTTAAAAGTTGGTGATGAAGTATTGGTTTCTGCTCTGGAACACCATAGCAATATTGTGCCTTGGCAAATGCTTTGTGAAAGAACCGGTGCCACGCTTAAAGTCATTCCCATGAATGAACAAGGCGAATTGATACAGTCGGAATACGACAAATTGCTTTCGGACAAAACCAAAATCGTAACCGTAAATCATATTTCAAACGCTTTAGGAACCATTAATCCTATCAAGGAAATGATAACCAAAGCACACCAAGTAGGCGCTGCTGTTTTAATCGATGGTGCTCAAGCCACACCACATTTAAAACCTGATGTGCAAGATTTGGATTGTGATTTTTACGTGTTTTCCGGTCATAAAATTTGCGGACCAACCGGAACGGGAATTCTCTTCGGTAAAGAAGATTGGCTTCGAAAATTGCCACCGTATCAAGGCGGCGGTGAAATGATAGCCACCGTAAGTTTCGAAAAAACCACTTATGCCGATTTGCCGCACAAATTTGAAGCCGGAACGCCCAACATAGCCGGAGGTATTGTTTTGGGAACCGCAGTAGATTATTTAAACGGCATCGGATTTGACCATATCGCCCAATACGAACACGAATTGTTGACATACGCCACCGAAAAATTGTCGGCCATAAACGGTTTGAAAATTTACGGAACGGCGGAACATAAAACTTCCGTAATTTCGTTTAACATCGAAGGCATACATCCTTACGATATTGGCACAATTATCGATAAGTTAGGAATAGCGGTGCGCACCGGGCATCATTGCGCCCAACCGATCATGGATTATTTCAAAATTCCGGGCACGATTAGAGCGAGTTTCGCCTTTTACAACACCAAAGAAGAAATTGATGCCATGGTCGAGGCTGTTAAAAAGGCCCAAATGATGTTGAGTTAAATTATTAGGAGCTAATTCCGGCTATCCGCTCTATCTTTTTTAATTTATCAAATTAAAAAAGGATGCCGCTGCACACGAACGAAGTGACTGCCGAAGGAATCCGGGCTAAACAATAAAACTATGAAAACAATAACACTGATTTTTTTGACCCTTTTCCTTTCGAAAAGCTGTACCAACGAAGCCCAAAACGAGTTGACCAATACCACCATTCAGTACACGGCCAGCAGTAGAGGATTTTATCAACAAGTGGTTATTAGGAATCAAAAGTTAACCGTTTCAAGAGATCGAAACGGGACAAAATCTCCTGAAGAAATTAATATCTCTGATACCGATTGGGCGGAATTGGTAAAGGCTTTCGGCAAAATTAATTTGGATGAAATTCCTAAATTAAAAGACCCAACGCAAAAGCGATTTTACGACGGCGCAGCGATTGCCAATTTAAAAATCAAATACCAAGACAAAGAGTATGAAACCACCGATTTTGATCATGGTCATCCGCCGGCCGAAATCGAAAAATTAGTCAATAAAATTGTAGCTTTGGCCAAAGAAAAAGAAGAATGAGCATTAAAGAAATACAAGACGAAATCGTAGACGAATTTTCCATGTTTGACGACTGGATGCAGCGCTACGAGTACATCATCGAATTAGGGAAATCATTGCCTCTAATCGAAGAACAATACAAAACCGAAGACAATATCATCCAAGGCTGTCAATCTAAAGTTTGGGTACACGCCGAACTACAAGGCGATAAAGTGGTTTTTACCGCCGACAGCGATGCGATTTTAACCAAAGGCATCATCGCTATTTTAATTCGCGCTTTTTCCAATCAAAAAGCTTCGGCAATTTTAGACGCGAATACCGATTTTATAGACGAAATCGGACTCAAAGAACATTTGTCACCCACACGAGCCAATGGTTTGGTGTCAATGATTAAAAAACTGAAAATGTATGCTTTGGCATTCAATGCAAAAAATTAAAAAACTATGGAAGAATTTAAAGACGATATCAATTTAGGCGAAAACGTAGTCAAAGTACTCAAAGGCATTTACGATCCTGAAATACCGGTTGATATTTACGAATTAGGGTTAATTTACGATGTAATGATTAACGAAGACAACGAGGTGAAAGTATTAATGACTTTAACCTCTCCCAACTGTCCGGTAGCCGAGACTTTACCGCGCGAAGTGGAAGAAAAAATCACTAAAATCGAAGCCGTAAAATCCTGCGAAGTGGAAATCACTTTCGATCCGCCTTGGAGCAAAGATTTAATGAGCGAAGAAGCTAAGTTAGAATTAGGAATGCTTTAAGAGGTTTACGGTTTATCTTTCCTAATCACAAACCATAAACCAAAACTTAACTATGGACGAAATCATCAACAGAGTAGCCAACTCCGCACTCGAGGTATTCGATTTGGAAGATTATTATCCTGTTGGCACTCGCACACAAATCGACCTTGCACAATGGTTGTTGGAAGGGTTTTTACTAAAAGAAAAAGACTTTAGGGAAGCCTTAAAAAATCACGATTGGACGCAATACCAAAATCATTTTGTAGCCATACATTGTTCCACCGATGCCATAGTGCCGGCTTGGGCTACTATTTTAGTCACTACCTATTTAACGCCGTTTGCTAAAAAAGTGGTCTTAGGTACTATAGCCGATTTGAATACCGCTTTGTATCAGGAAATTTTACCAACGCTGGATTATGCTGTATATCAGGATAAACCGGTTATCATTAAAGGTTGTTCCAAAAAACCAGTACCGGAAAGCGCCTATATTATGGTGGTTCAGAAACTCCAACCTTTTGCCAAAAGTATCATGTACGGCGAAGCCTGCTCGGCTGTACCACTCTATAAAAAAGCCAAATAGAATCATTTGAAAATGCCGCAAGGAAATCTTACCTTTGCGGCAAATTTTTTGGAATGAAAATGAAAACACTTCGCTTAGCCCTTGCCGCTGTATTGATGGTAGGCATTACCCAAGCACAAGTCAGTGAAAAAGAACTTTTAAAAAAGACAGAAGAAACCATTGCTAAAATTCAGGAAGAAAAACCTAATGGCTGGGAGAAAAAAGGAGTATTTACCTTTTTAGCTAACCAAGCTAGTTTTGACAATTGGTTGGCCGGTGGACAAACCAGTATTTCAGGGAATATGGGATTGAAATACGATTTCAATTATAAAAGTGATACTTGGACATGGGACAATAAATTGAATGCCAATTATGGTTTAACTAAGATTTCCGGTCAAGATTTGCGTAAAACAGATGACCGATTTGAATTCAACTCTTTGTTAGGGAAAAAAGCTTCGGGCGAATGGTATTACTCGTTCTTTTTTAACTTTAAAACCCAGTTTGATTCCGGTTTTGATCCGGCCAATAGCTCGGTTAAAATTTCGCATTTTCTTTCACCAACATTTACTCAATTCGGTCCGGGTATGATGTGGAAAAAGAACGACAATTTAAAGATTAACGTAGCGCCGGCAACTTCTAAGGTAATCATGGTTCACAAGCATTTTACAGAACTTGGCCCGGCTTTCGGGGTGGCACAGGGAGCTAATTCGCGTTACGAGTTTGGAGCTGCGGTCAATGCTTATTACAAGTTCAATATCATGGAGAATGTAACAGCAGAAAATATTTTTACGTCTTACACCAACTATTTGGAAGAACCTTATAACATTGATATCGATTACACGCTCAACATTGTCATGAAAGTAAACAAGTACCTTACGACAAATTTCGCGTTCCAAACGATTTATGATGACAACGCCTTTTCAGGTTTCCAAACCCGACAAGTGATAGGAGTTGGCGTTAATTATGGCTTCTAGTTTAGAAAAAAGTATAAAAAAAGCGCCGATTTTCGGCGCTTTTTTGTTTTATCGGAAAGCCTGTTCTAAGTCGGCTAACAAATCATCTATGTCTTCTACACCAACACTTAAACGAACCAAGTCATCGGTGATGCCTACTTCTTTGCGTTTGTCTTCCGGAATCGACGCATGTGTCATCAAAGCCGGATGATTGGCCAACGATTCTACACCGCCTAATGATTCGGCTAAAGTGAATACTTTTACCTTTTCTAAGAATGAAATAGCGTCTTCTTTTTTACCTGATTTGAAGGTAAAGGAAACCATACCGCCAAATCCACTCATTTGTTTTTTAGCAATAGCATGGAACGGATGATCCGGTAATCCGGGATAGAATACTTTGTCTACTTCAGGATGATTGGCCAAAAAGTTAGCTACTTTTTCCCCGTTTTCACAGTGTCTTTGTACACGCAAATGCAAGGTTTTGATACCGCGCAATACCAGGAAACTATCCATTGGTCCTAAAGTTCCGCCGGTAGCAAATTGTTTGAAGTGCAATTCATCGCCCAAGGCTTTGTCTTTGATGATCAAAGCACCGGCAATTACATCACTGTGTCCGCCCAAATATTTAGTAGCCGAGTGCATTACGATATCGGCACCTAAATCCAAAGGCTTTTGCAAATATGGCGTAGCAAAAGTGTTGTCTACTGCAAATAAAATGTTATGTTTTTTTGTGATTTTGGCAATTTCCGCAATGTCGGCCAATTTCATCAACGGATTGGTAGGTGTTTCTACCCAAACCAATTTGGTGTTTTCGTTGATTAACGACTGGAGTTTGTCCAAATCGGTCATGTCCACAAAGTGGAATTTGATACCGCTGTTGTTGTACAAACGGGTAAACAAACGATAGGTTCCGCCGTATAAATCGTCCATCGCGATGATTTCGTCACCGGCTTTGAACATACGCAACAAACAGTCGGTTGCTGCTAATCCTGAAGCGAAAGCCAAACCGCGTGCGCCGCCTTCGATACTGGCTAAAGCATCTTCTAAGGCTTGACGTGTTGGATTGGCGGCTCGAGAATATTCGTAATCCCCAACTGGTTTCCCGGGAGAAACTTGGGCATAAGTTGAGGTTTGAAATACCGGTGGCATTACGGCTCCGGTTACTTCTTCATGGTGTTGGTTACCATGTATGACTTTGGTATTAAACTTCATTTTAATAAAAATTTTGTCAAAGGTAGTTTTTTGTTTTATAGCCCGGATAGCAGCGGCATCCTTTTTTGCTTTGGCAAAAGTAAAAAAGATAGAGCGTATAGCCGGATTAGCTTCTAAATAAACTTTCGGATATTCATCATAAATCCCAAATGCAAGGCTTCGTGATAGTTGTTGAATTCGATAGCCTCTTTAGTCGACGCCAAATGGAATCCGGTTCCGGTAGTGTATTCGGTATAATTTTGAAACTTTCCGGCAGCGAAATCGGTTTTGGTTTGTTCCATTAGGGAAATCAATAATTCTTTGAGTTTGTCTACTTCTGCTTGCGTGGTTTGTCCGGTAGGTTTGGAACCGTTTTTGTAGGTGTTGGTCATTTCCTCGGAAACGTTCACCGGCAATCCCGAAAGACGATACACCAAACCTTGTTGCGCCACGATGATATGGCCTAAATTCCAAATTAAGTTGTTGCTGAAACCATCGGGAATTTTGTTGAGCTGTTCCAACGAATAATTGTTAATCAGCTTCAAGTACAAGTGTCGGTTGGTTTCCCAGATTTTAAATGATGCGTCCATAATTTTTTTTGATAAAAATACGAATTTGCCAAGCCATAACCACGTATTTTTGTGGCTGGAATTGTTAAACTTTTAGCCATGCGAAAAATATACCACCTCAAAACTTGCAGCACCTGTCAACGTATTTTAAAATCGTTGCCACAGTTGGAGACTTTTCAGCTGCAAGACATTAAAACCGAACCGATGACGGTAAAGCAAGTGGAAGAAATGGCGCAAATGGCGGGCAGTTATGAAGCGCTTTTCAGTAAAAGAGCGACTTTGTATAAAGAAATGGGTTTGAAAGATGAAAAGTTGTCGGAAGCCGATTTTAAAAGATATATCTTGGAACACTACACTTTTTTATCGCGACCGGTGATTATAGCTGACGGCCAAATTTTTGTAGGCAATAGCCCGAAAGTAGTCCAACAAGCTATCGCTTTTTTATCGCATGAGTAAGCGCAATTGGGCTTTGTTGGCCGCCACTTTTGTATCAATTATCTATGGCGTTTCGTTTACCATTGCTAAAGATGTGATGCCGACTTTCGTAAAACCCTACGGCTTTATTTTGCTTCGGGTTTTAGGTGCTACCGTTTTGTTTTGGTTGGTTTCCTTTTTTGGACCGAAGGAAAAAATCCAGCGCTCAGATTTTCCCCGAATTATTGCGGCAGCTTTGTTTGGCGTAGCGTTGAACATGCTCACTTTTTTCAAAGGACTGAGCTATACCTCGCCTATTTCCGGCGCGGTGATTATGGTGACTACACCGATTATCGTGTTAATCTTGTCGTCGATATTGATGAAAGAAAGGATGGAAGCACGAAAAATCATTGGCATTTTCCTCGGCTTATTCGGTACCGGATTTCTAATATTATACGGTAAATCGATGGGCAGCGCCACCAATGCGCCTTTGGGGAATTTGTTGGTTTTTATCAATGCCGTGTCCTATGGTTTTTACCTGATTATCGTGAAAAAACTGATGGACAAATACAACGCTTTCACTTTTGTAAAGTGGATTTACACCTTTGGTTTGCTGATGGTGCTTCCGTTTGGTTGGAGCGAATACCAAGAGATTCAGTGGCAAAACTTGCCTTCGGTAATCTTGTGGGAAATAGGTTTTGTAGTGGTTTTTACCACATTTATGACGTATTTGCTCAACTTGGTTTCCATGCGCGAATTAAAGCCGACAACGGTAGCCGTTTTTATTTACCTGCAACCTCTTTTTGCCACGATTTTCGCTATGAGTGTAGGTAAAGATGAACTTACTTTAGTGAAGGTTTTATCGGCCGTTTTGGTATTTGTTGGGGTTTATTTGGTACTACAGAAAAAGAAGTCTCAGTCTCAGATAAAACAGTAAACTGCGACTGCAAACTTTTATTTATCTTTGAGAACATTTTACAACATTTATGATACAATCCATGACCGGTTTCGGGAAAGCTACTTTGCAATTGCCGACCAAAAAAATTACCGTAGAAATCAAATCGCTTAACAGCAAAGGCTTAGACTTAAATACCCGCATGCCTTCTGTATTCAGAGAAATGGAGTTGGGTTTGCGCAACCAAATTTCGCAGCGATTGGAACGCGGCAAAATCGATTTTTCGCTTTATGTTGAAGTTACCGGAGAAGAAACATCTTCCAAAATTAATGTGCCGATAGTAAAAGGTTACATCAACCAAATGAAAGCTGTGATTCCGAATGCCGATGAAACCGAATTGATGAAAATGGCCGTCAGAATGCCGGATGCTTTAAAAACCGAGCGCGATGAAATTGATGAAAACGAATGGCAGCAAATCCAAACTGTTATCGATGAAGCTTTAGCTAATATTGTGCAGTTTCGCAAAGACGAAGGTGTGTCGCTTGAAAAAGAATTTTTACATCGCATTGCCAATATTTTGACCTTGATGAACAATGCTGTGGCCTATGATGCTGAACGCGTGGAAACGGTGAAAACCCGATTGAGAACGGCTTTATCCGAATTGAAAGAGAATGTAGATGAAAATCGTTTTGAACAAGAATTGATTTTTTACCTCGAAAAATACGACATCACCGAAGAAAAAGTACGTTTGGAAAACCACCTGAATTATTTCATCGAAACCTTAGCCGGAACGGAAGCCAATGGCAGAAAATTAGGTTTTATTACTCAGGAAATGGGTAGAGAAATCAACACCATGGGTTCGAAATCCAACCATGCAGAAATGCAAAAATTGGTGGTAATGATGAAAGATGAGTTGGAGAAAATTAAGGAACAGGTTTTAAACGTATTATAAAAAGTTATAAGCTTACAGCAAACCACTATCTACCATGAAGAAAGGAAAATTATTAGTATTCTCTGCGCCGTCGGGTTCGGGGAAAACCACCATAGTAAGGCATTTATTAGCGCAACCCGAGTTGAATCTGGAATTCTCGATTTCGGCAGCAACGCGCGAACCTCGAGGCGAAGAACAACACGGAAAAGACTACTATTTTATGTCGATTGCCGATTTCAAAAAACACATCAAAGCCGAAGATTTTATCGAATGGGAAGAAGTGTATCGCGACAATTTTTACGGGACTTTAAAAAGCGAAGTGGAACGCATCTGGGCAGAAGGAAAGAACGTGATTTTTGATATCGATGTAGCCGGAGGATTGCGAATCAAATCGAAATTTCCCCAAGAGACTTTGGCTGTTTTTGTGAAGCCGCCCAGTGTAGACGAATTGAAACGTCGCCTAAAAGAACGTTCAACTGAAAGCGATGATAAAATCAATATGAGAATTGCCAAAGCCCACGTAGAATTGGCCACCGCACCACAATTTGATGTCATTATTAAGAATTATGATCTAGATGTGGCCAAGCAAGAGGCGTATGAATTAGTAAAAGAATTTGTAAAATAAGTCAAAAGAGATAAAGGAAAAGGCATAAGAAAATTTACTTATCCCTTTTCCCTTTTCCCTTATCCCTCGAATATGAAGATCGGTCTCTATTTCGGCACTTTTAACCCTATACACGTAGGTCATTTGATTATCGCCAACCACATGGCGGAGCATTCCGATTTAGAACAAATTTGGATGGTGGTTACGCCGCATAATCCTTTAAAGCAGAAGAACACTTTGCTCGATGATTATCAACGGTTGCATTTGGTCCGATTGGCTACCGAAGATTATCCTAAAATTAAACCTTCCGATATCGAATTCAAATTGCCGCAGCCGAATTATACCGTCAATACGCTAGCGCATTTGATGGAGAAGTATCCACAACATGAGTTTTCTTTAATTATGGGTGAAGACAATTTGAAATCGTTGCACAAATGGAAAAACTACGAGTACATTTTGCAACATCACGACATTTACATTTACCCCAGAGTGTCGGAAGAAGCTGAAAATCTGACTTTAAAAGATCATCCAAGAGTGCATTGGATTGATGCTCCGATAGTGGAAATCTCCTCCACGTTTATCCGAGAAAACATCAAAAATAAAAAGAACATCAGACCGTTATTGCCGCATAACGTTTGGGAATACGTAGACCACAACAATTTTTACCGCCGATAACTTAACATACTTTTATCAGTTGTTCGTTTACTGCTTTTGTAACTTTGTGTTCTAAAATTACACAAGTATGTTAAATTTCGAATTATACAACCCTACACAATACGTTTTCGGGAAAGACCAAACACAAAAACTGGCTACCTTAGTGCCTCAAAATGCCAAAGTTTTGTTGGCTTATGGTGGTGGCAGTATTTTTAAAAACGGTGTTTACAATCAGGTAAAAGCTGCTTTGGATGGCTTTGAATTCATTGAATTTGGTGGAATTGAACCTAATCCGCGTTTTGAAACATTAATGAAGGCTGTGGCAATTATCCGTGAACAAAACCTTAATTTTATTTTGGCAGTTGGCGGCGGAAGTGTTATCGACGGCGTTAAATTTATCTCCGGCGCTGTGAACTATGAGGGAAATCCAATCGAAATCCTTAAAAACAGAGTATTGTTTACCGATGTGACTAAAGTGATTCCTTTCGGAACAGTGCTCACGTTGCCGGCAACCGGCAGTGAGATGAATTCCGGTGCCGTAGTTACCATTGAAGCCACTCAAGAAAAATTAACATTAGGCGGAAGCGCTTTGTTTCCTAAGTTTTCTATTTGCGATCCATCAGTAATTGCTTCTTTGCCTAAAAGACAAATTCAAAACGGTGTTGTAGATGCTTTTACACACGTAATGGAGCAATACCTGACTTATCCGCATGACGCCTTATTACAAGATCGATTTGCCGAAAGCATACTCCAAACTTTAATCGAAATTGGACCGGACGTAGCCGAAAATCCAACCGATTACAAATTGGCTTCCAACTACATGTGGTGCGCTACTATGGCCTTAAACGGTTTAATCCAAAAAGGTGTACCGAGCGATTGGGCAACGCACATGATTGGACACGAATTGACCGCTTTATACGAAATTGATCACGCGAGAACGTTGGCGATTATTGGTCCTAATTTGTACCGAGTGATGTTTGATTCTAAAAAAGAAAAATTAGCGCAATACGGCAAAAGGGTTTGGAATATAGAAGGCAATAATGAAGATGAAATTGCCCAACAGGCCATTGACAAAACAGTAGCTTTTTTCCATATCATGGGCATGAAAACCAGATTATCAGAAAATACCGAAAACTATCAAGAAACCGCCGATTTTATTGTGAATCGTTTTGAAGAAAGAGGTTGGAAAGCCTTAGGAGAAAAACAAAATGTGACTATAGACAAAGTAAAAGCCATAGTCGAAATGAGTTACTAATAAAAAAAGCCTTCATTAAGAAGGCTTTTTTATATTGCGATGTCAGTTAGTTCGAACAATCCGACTGGCAAACGTCAAAGTACATGCCCCAGCTATCTTCGTTGAAGCGTTCTCCGGTAGACCAAGCGCTTTCCACTTGTACGATTTCACCACTCGAATCGGTTTTGTAAACCTCTGCATACGCTGAGATTATAAAACATTTTCTCAAGTTGGTTTTAGGAAATGTGTATATTACGCTTTGTGTACCTTCGCTGAGTGTTTGTTGGATTGGGAAAAATTCAACATTAGGATTACCCAATCTGGTTAGCGGAATTAATCTTTGATCGCCAACATAGAGATGTGTTTTTCTCAAATGCCAATTGATACTGGCTTGGTATTCAACATAAAGATTATCTTGGTCAAAATACACTTTAATGTCACCGGCATCGTATCGCTGTCCGGCTAGTAATTCACTGTACGCACACGGAGTTAGGTTGTCTATTGGTGCTGCTGCTACGGCTGTAGTCATTGAAGCTTGGCGAGCTGTAGCATTAGTTTCTGAAACATTTTCTGTTTCACACGAGGTCATTGTCAAGGCTAAGGCGCCCATAAACAAAAGTAAAGATTTTGATGTCATATTTTTTGTAGATTTAGGACTGCTAAAATAGTAATTATATCCATGAAGTAAACAAAAAAATCGATGAAATGCATATTATTATAAAATATATAAATATAATATTACAAAATATAAAAACAAAACCTGTAAGTAAAACATAAGTCATATCGTTTAAAATTGACTATTTTTGGACAGTAAAAAAGAATCTCTTATGAACAATTCACCAAAATTTGCTGTAATAGGCGGCGGAAGTTGGGCTACAGCCATAGCCAAGATGCTATGCGTAAACTTACCTGAAATTGCTTGGTATATGAGAAGCCAATCGGCCATAGACCATTTAAAAGCGGAAAAGCACAATCCTAATTACTTGAGTTCGGTTGAGTTTGATACTAAAAAATTACGACTCACCAGTGATATAAATGAAGCCATAGCTTATGCGGATTACCTCATTTTTGCTATACCATCTGCTTTTTTAAGTAAAGAGTTAGAGAAATTAACCGTCGATTTAAAAGGCAAAGTGATTTTCTCAGCTATTAAAGGAATTGTTCCCGAAACTTTTTTGATAGTTGGTGAACATTTCCATAAAAATTTCGATATACCTTATGACAATATAGGCGTTATCACCGGACCGTGTCATGCGGAAGAAGTCGCCTTAGAAAGGCTTTCCTATTTGACTATTGCTTGCGCCGATTCAGAAAAAGCTAAAGTAGTAGCCAATCATTTGAGTTGCCATTTTATCAAAACCAAAATTTCCGACGATATCATTGGTACTGAATATGCAGCAATGTTGAAAAACATTTATGCTATTGCCGCCGGAATTGCACATGGTTTGGGTTATGGCGATAATTTCCAATCGGTGATTATGAGTAATGCTATACGCGAGATGAAGCGATTCATTAAGAAAGTGCACAAGATGAAGCGAAATATCAACAATTCAGCTTATTTGGGCGATTTGTTGGTAACCGGTTATTCTGTTTTTTCCCGAAACCGTATGTTTGGGAACATGATTGGTAAAGGCTATACCGTTCAGGCGGCGCAACACGAAATGAGTATGGTGGCCGAAGGCTATTACGCCGTAAAAAGCGCTTACAAACTCAACCAAGACTATAAGGCCAAAACACCAATCATTGATGCGGTATATGAGGTTTTATACGAAGGCAAAGAAGCCAAAAAAGTATTCAAAAAACTAACCGAAAAACTGGACTAAGATGAGCGAGCGTTGGAAATACCAGTTGAAATACGGGATGTTTTGGGGAATCTTCATGACCGTTTTCATGACGCTATTTGAAATCAAAGAAAAACCTTTGGCGGAACAGTTAGCTTCAAGAGATTTTTATGTTCGAGCCGGTGGTTTCTTAGCTATGGGAATCTTTGTTTTGGGTTATATGGGCTGGAAAGAAAAGCTGAAACGATCGGATAAACAATAATTATCTCACGATAACGCCGTTCACAAACAAAATAGGCACTTCTTCTGTAGCACGCTCGTTAATCATGTTTTTACGGAAAGTGAACTTCTTATCGTATAAAGTGTTGCCGATAAAATAAGTCACCATAAACTCGTTGTTGAGTTCCAATACGCTTTTTTCCACCATTTCTATTTTAACGGCTGAAACCGATGGCACTTGCATAAATGCGTGACGCAGGAGCGACGTTTTTTTCATTTCCCCATCAATCGTACCAAAAGCCTTAGAAACGACCATTACAGAGTCTAAATCGAAGTCGGAGTCGTTAATCAAATACACATACCAAACCTTTTCCATAAAGTCGTCGCTCCATTCTTGTACTGCGGCCAGGAATACGTTTTCTACTTTTGGGATGGTGATGTCTGCTTTCATTGTTTAGGGATAAGGGATAAGAGAAAAGGGATAAGTAAAAAGCTCTTATGCCTTTTCTCTTATCCCTTTTTACTTTTAATTATATACTCGATTTGAATTGCTCCAAGAAACGAACGTCATTTTCATAGAACATACGGATGTCGCCAATTTGGTACAATAACATAGCGATACGCTCGATACCCATTCCAAAGGCAAAACCGTTGTATTCTTCCGGATTGATGCCACAGTTTTTCAATACATTCGGATCCACCATACCGCAACCCATAATTTCCAACCAACCGGTTCCTTTGGTAATGCGGTAATCGGTTTCGGTTTTTAATCCCCAGTAAATATCAACTTCAGCACTTGGTTCGGTGAATGGGAAATAACTCGGTCTCAAACGGATTTTCGACTTACCGAACATTTCTTTAGTGAAGTATAAAAGGGTTTGCTTTAAGTCGGCAAACGATACATCTTTGTCTATGTACAAACCTTCGACTTGGTGGAAAATACAGTGCGAACGTGAAGAAACGGCTTCGTTACGGAACACTCTTCCCGGAGAAATGGTACGAATAGGCGGTTTGTTATTTTCCATATAACGCACTTGAACCGATGAAGTGTGTGTTCTTAACAATACATCGGGATTGGTTTGGATGAAAAACGTGTCTTGCATATCTCTCGCCGGATGGTATTCCGGTAAGTTCAAAGCGGTAAAGTTGTGCCAATCGTCTTCAATTTCCGGACCTTCGGAAACATTAAATCCGATGGTTGAGAAAATATCAATGATTTGGTTTTTTACAATGGATATCGGATGGCGAGAACCAATCGAAATCGGCTCAGCAGGACGCGTTAAATCGCCATAGAAACCTTTTACTTCTTCTTTGCTTTCCAATTCTTCCTGAATGGCTTTTACCTTTTCTTCAGCCACCGTTTTCAGGGTGTTGATTACCTGCCCGAAGTCTTTTTTCTGGTCGTTCGGGATATTTTTGAATTCGGTAAAAAGTTCTTTTAATAAACCTTTACTACCCAAATATTTAATGCGGAATTGTTCTAAAGCTTCTTTATTTTTGGCATTGAACGCTTTAGCTTCTTCAATATGTTCTTTAATCTTGTCTATCATCGGTCGTACTTTGAAGGGGCAAATTTAGTGAAAAGTTCTGATTTAAGAGTGAAGAATAACGAATGCTGATGGCGGATTTTTAAAAAACATCTTAAATCAAAAATCCTTGTTCATCAATCTTCAATCCTTATTCAATCACTTCTCTTTCTAAAAAATAGTTCACAATCGCTTCTTTCATTAAAACCGATTGTTCGCCGGCTTTTAAAGGTGGTAAGGCTTCTTTAACTTTATAATGCGGCCAACCGTCTTTGTCGAAATAGTCGAATTCGTAATAACCGTAAGGTTCGAGCAATCGGCAAATGCCGATGTGCATCAGGTTAAGTTTCTCGTCTTTTTTGAAGGTTTGGTGTACTTTTCCGAGTTCTTGTACTCCAATTAAGTATATAATGGCATCTAAATCGAGCATTTCTCCATCAGCAAACTGATTGGAAAGGAGATGCACCACTTTTTCCCAGCGTTGTTTTAATTGTTCGTCTCTTGACACAGCAATATTAGATTTTAGATTTTAAATATCAGATTTAATATTCAAATCGTAATTAGGTTGGCAAAGATAATCATACTAACCTTTAATTGCGGACCATAGACCACTAATTCTTAATCTCTTTAATTGCGCTTTCCTCTATCCAACCGGTTGTTTCGTCGGTGAGTTCGACTTTTTTCCAATTGGCGATGCTTTCCAAGATGTACACTTTGGTGCCCTCGTGTAAAACGGTAGCATCAGGACTATTTACTTTTGGTTCGTTTTTCAAAGCCGTAGCTTCTGCGAAAATGATTGCCGGTTTTTCGTTGTTCATTCGGTTTTTCTCATAAAATCCGGAACTTGCGGCCAAGCCAATACCTAAAATCCATACAAACATGCCGAAGAAGAAAATCCGCTTTACTGCTGCTTGTTGTGAAAAGTAATACCCAGCAAAAAAGGCTAGAAATAAGAAGGCAAAAACTACCGCTATCCAGGCCCATGTATCGTAGTAATAACTCGAGGTAAAATCGGATATTAGTTTGTGAAAGCCTACTTTCGGAATAACCTTGATGTCATCAATGGTCATTTTTCGGGCAAAATCGAGGTTGGTTTTGATTTCTTCGTCATTCGGGTTAAGCAACAACGCTTTTTCGTAATTGTAAATAGCCGGTGCTACTTGATGCAATTTATAGTAGGCATTGCCTAAATTAAAATATACTTCGGCCGATTCTTGACCGGAATTAATAATGCTTTCATAACTCGCAACAGCGGCTTTGTAATTTTCCTTTTGGTAATATTGGTTGCCTTCTTCAAAGGAAGAGGTTGCGGGCGGTACTGGTGATTCGGCTCTTAAAACACCGGAAAAAATTAAAAACAACAGGAATATCTTTTTCATGATCTTATCTTATTTGAGTTGTTTTTCCAAATTAGAGATGATTTCAACTGCCTTTTCATAATCTTGCTGAATGGCGGTGTCAGAAGACGGCGCGTATCGTGCAAATTCGCAATTTTCGGTCAAGGTAAGGAACTCGGAAATGGTTTCCGATTGTGCATTTCTTTCCGTTAGAATCTCCCTTATTTTCTCCTTACTCATATCGGAAGTTTCGATGTTCAATTTGGCTTTCAAGAAATTGTGCAGCGCCTTTTCCAAAGCGATGTAAAACGGTTCTTTTTGGCCCAATTGCTTCTTAGCTTCCGATAAATATTTCTTGGCCAAAGCATTCGATTTTCTGATTTTATTGCCCACCACATCATTATCGATAGCACGTTTTCTGCGGCGACCTACAATGAGCAATGGAATCGCTAAAAATGGTAAAGCTACCAATGAGTAAAACAAACCGGAACCTAAGAAATCTTCTTTTTCCATCGATTTCAAGCTGGTTTTTGGTTTGATGAAAGCGAAAGATTTGGCCACTTCCACTTTGTTTTTGGTTACTTCAGTTGGGTTGGATTTTTCTCCCGAAGCCACACTCGGACCATCTAAAACAGTAATCGTTATGGGTTGTGAAGTAATGGTCTTGTAACGTCCCGAAGCCAAATCGAAATAACTGAAACTAAGCGGCTTGATTTGGTAACTGCCTTTGTACTGCGGAATAATGGTATACTTATCCGTGATTCTTCCGGTCATACCGGTTAAAGGAGTGGATACGTTTTCCTCGTGTACCGGATCATACATTTCCAAAGCAGTCGGCACTACCGGTTTAGGTAAAGAGAACAGTTTTAAGTTGCCTTTTCCGATGACACTCAATGTTAAGTCTAACGATTCTCCATTTTTTAAAGTGGTTTTAGAAGGGTTGACTTTGAAATCAAATTGCCCGACAGCACCGGAAAAATCAACCGGTTTGCCATTTTCCGGCAACGCTCTTACATTGATGATTTTGCTGCCAGCCGAGACGCGTTTGCTGTCCTCCACCATAATGGGTTGGCCCCAAAAATTACGGCGGTTGCTCGGCACTTGACAATCGATGTCGAGTGATAATGGTTCGATTTCCAGTTTACCTGATTTTTGCGGATACAGTACTGTTTTTCTCAGAACCACATACCGATAACGTTCACCCTTAAACATGCCTTCTTCGGCTTTCAGTTGCTTGATATCGATATTTTGCGACCAGAAATCGTTGTATTTGGGTTTGTTCAATTCGCGCCAATTCGAAATACCAATGCTGTAACTGAAATACAATTTGTACACCACAGTAATCGGTTCGTTGAGGTACGGATTCGATTTCGAAATATCGGCCACCAAATAAATGTTATCATCGGCACTAACTGCCGGCGTTTCATTCGGATCTTTCGGAATTTCAACGGCATTGGTCACGTTGATTTTCACCGGTGACGTTTTGTAGATTTGACCGTTAATCTCGATAGCCGCTTGTTTGATGGTTAATTGCCCTTTTTGGGTTGGCAATAAAATATAGATATAGGACTTGTTAAAAGAACTCTTTCCGTTAATCCAGGATTGGCTAACGGATTGACTTGGTCCGCCAATGACGCGAAAACCCGAAGCTTCAAAATTAGGCGCTACAAAGTTATCACCGTCGGCATTCATATTGAACTCGATGCGGAGGCGTTCGTTGATGCCCAAGGTATTTTTGCTCACCTTGGCCTCAAATTGTACTTGGGCGGAAAGCGATTGCGCAATCAAAAACAGTAATAGCAATATCCTTTTCATCTTCAATAGTTTTACCAGTCTTTTTCGGCCTTTTTAGGGTTGGTTCTTACTTTTTGTTTGTTGACTTTATCCTGAACTTTTTTCTCTTCATTGTTTACGGCATCGAGCAAGTTTTGCAAACGTTGTTTGGAAACGCCGCCCGGTTGCGGTTGTGGTTTGTTGCCGTTTTGGTCTTTGTCTTTCTGATCTTTATTTTGGTCTTTTTGATCCTTATTTTTGTCCTTGTCTTTATTGTCTTGTTGGTCTTTGTTCTTTTTCTGGTCTTCTTTTTGGTTTTTCTTGTCCTTGCTTTTGTCGTCGTTTTTCTTAGGCGGATTGTCTTTTAAGAACTTTTTCGCCAAAGCATAATTGTAACGGGTTTCGTCATCGCTCGGATTATTGCGCAACGCATTTTTATAGGCTTCAACCGCACCGGAATAATCTTTGGCTTTCATCAAAATGTTACCAAGGTTGTGGTAAATGCGGTGTTTATCGGCTTTGTTTTTGGCATTGCTCAAGGCTTTTGCATAATGGTATTTGGCCTCGTTAGGTTGATTTTGACGGTAAATAGCATTCCCCAAATTGTATGAAGCGATAGCTTTTTTTGGATTTTTGGATTCTGATATACGGTATTCGGCTTCGGCTTCGGCGTATTTTTTTTCGGCAAAGGTTTCGTTGCCTTGAGGCAAATTTTTATCTGCTTCTTTTTCTTGGGCTTTTGCCAAAAAAGAAGTCACGAGCAAACCGTAAAGCAATATCTTTTTCATTAATTTTTCTCGTTAAACAGATTCATTTTTTCTACCCATTTGGTTTTTTTCTCCAACAAGAAAACATCCAAAAACAGCAAGAAGAATGCAAATCCTAAGAACCATTGGAACTGCGATTTGAAGTCGGCCATTTGTGTGCTTTCAAACTCGGTTCTTTGGATGTTATCTAAGGCATTTTTAACATAATCCAAAACACCTTTGGTTGAATTACCGTCTACATATCCGCCGCCGGTGGCTTTGGCTATTTCTCGTAATATTTCGGTATTTCTTTTGGTGATGACCACTTCGTCATTTTGGTCACGTTGGAACGATTCTACTACGCCGTTTCGTTTGAGCGGAATCGGTCCGCCTTTTTCACTTCCTACTCCTAAGGTAATGATTTTCATCCCAATTTTTTTGGCTTCTGCGGCTGCATCGACCGAACCTTCGGCGTGGTCTTCTCCGTCGCTGATGATGATGAGTAGTTTGTTCGTCTTTTCTTTCTTATCTACAAACGTAGTGGCTAAGGTTATTGCTTGGTCGATGGAAGTCCCTTGGGCCGAAATAATGCCGGGATTCATGCCTTGCAAAAACATTTTGGCCACGCTGTAATCGGTGGTAATCGGCAACACCGGAAACGCACTGCCCGAGTAAGCAATGATTCCGATACGGTCGCTGCCTAAATTATTGATGATTTGCGAAACCAATTGCTTGCTTTTTTCCAAACGACTTGGCGCGACATCTTCGGCCAGCATACTTTTAGAAACGTCAATAGCAAAAACAATGTCAATGCCTTCGCGTTTTACGGTTTCGATTTTGGTGCCCATTTTCGGGTTGACCAAACCAATAATCAAACAAGTTAGGGCCAAAAGCAACACGACTAATTTCAAAATCGGTTTGAAAACCGATTGCTCCGGACTTAATTTTTTAATCAACGCTATGTCGCCAAACTCCCGTTGCTTCTTGCGTTTCCAGTATTGTACATACAAGAAAAGAAGCGTTAGTGCCGGAATAACCGCTAACCAATACAAATATCCTTTTTCTTCTAACTCGTACATAATCAATGAGGCATTATATAAAACTTCTGTAAACTGTATTGCGCAACACCAATTCCAATAAAAGTAACAAACCGGCAATCCATACAAACGGACGGTATTTTTCATCGTAATCGTAGAATCGGAGTTCTTGGATTTCGGTGGTTTCTAATTTATTAATTTCCGCATAAATGGCTTCCAATTTACTGTTGTTGTTGGCTCTGAAATATTTCCCGCCGGTATTTTTGGCAATTGTTTGCAGCAAGTTTACGTCGATTTCTACCGGCATCATGCGGAATAAAAAGCCGCCGCCCGGTGCATAAGCATAAGGAAACATCGCATCGCCGTTGGTTCCGATACCGATTGTGTAGACTTTAATGCCGAACTCTTTCGCGATTTGCGACGCCGTTTCGGGTTCGATAAAACCTGCATTGTTCACGCCGTCGGTCAATAAAATGATGACTTTGCTTTTCGCTTTGCTGTCTTTTAAGCGATTGACAGCGGTAGTCAATCCCATTCCGATTCCGGTTCCGTCTTGCAATACATTGTCGTATTTGATGCTTCTGATAGCGTCCTGAACTATTGCTTTATCACTGGTTACCGGTGTTTTGGTGTAGGCTTCGGCAGCGTAAACTACAATTCCGATGCGGTCATTCGGTCGGCCTTCCACGAAATTGGAAGCTACTTTTTTCAAGGCTTCCATGCGATTCGGTTTCAAATCTTTGGCCAACATACTGCCGGAAACGTCAATCGCCATAACGATATCAACCCCTTTGGTCGATTTGGTTTGGCTGCTGATATCCACTTTTCTTGGGCGCGCCATGGCAATAATTAATGAACTTAAAGCCAACAAACGCAACACAAACAGATACGGTTTTAATTTGGCAGCGATGGATTTTTCCGCTTTAAACCCTTTCACGGAACTGATTTTGAGCGTAGCCGACGATTTTTTCCCTTTCCAAAAAAGCCAAGCAATGGCCACCGGAAGTAACAAAAACAACCAGAAAAACTCGGGATTCAAAAAGCTTACGTCTTTCATTACTGTGCTATTTTTAGTTCTACCGAATTCAACATACGTTCGCCTATTTTCTTGGCGTATTGATCGTCTTCGCGTTGTAAAACAGTAATCTGTTGGATACCGTTACTTTGGGCGAAAATCAAAATTTCGTAATACATTTTGGTCGATTTGCCGCTTACTTTGTCCACCATACTTAAGGTTCCGTAAGCTTTGCGACCGGTAATACCTTTTTGGGTGTCGAATTCTTCGGTTTTCACCAAAATATTGCTTGCGCCTTGGGTCTCGAATATTTTGATACTGCCTTCTGCGGCTTGTTCCAAATCGATTTTAGTTTCTTCTTTGAACGTTGAGGTAGATACGCCAATATAAAAGTCGTCTATCATACTGCCGTATGTAAAGATTTGCATTTCTTTGATCAAAGCCATGGCGTTTTTCGGCAATATTTTCGAGGCATCTTGACGCATCAAAACTTTTGGCGTTTCTATTTTAACGCCCGGATTTCCATATTGGCTGTACACCCATTCGCCTTCCAACAATTCTTTGGTTGGGTGACCAATCAGGTTATCTTTTACATAATCAAATCCTTTGGTAGCAACGAAAAAACCAAGTGTTCCCAAAATCAAAAATGCTGCTGAGCCGACAATAATGGCGATTTTTTTGCGCTTTTCTCTTTTCAGTTTTTCTAAACGGGCTTTTTCTTTTTGTTGTTCGTTCCAAAGCGCTAATTCGTCTTCGGTTTCCACTATTTCCGGGATAGATTTGTGAATGGTGACTATGGTATTCGAAATACGTTTTTTGTCTTCTTCAATTTCGTAATCCATAGGTGTAACTTTGGCAAATTTTACCAAATCGGCTTGTTGGAGTACTTTTTCTAAATTTTCAACCGTATCGTTGGAAAGCTTGAGTTTCTTTTGTTTGGCGGCTTTGCGCAATCCTTCAATCAATTCGGAGGTAGTGCTTTCCATGGCCGGAATTTTGATTTCTTCTTCGATGTAATTGCGGACAATATCGGTCAGCTCCGAGTAATAATCTTTAACGGCGCCTTTCTGCCAAAGTTCTTTGCTTTCCAGTTGTTGCAGTAAAGTAGTGGCTTTTTCGATTGGTGTTTTGTAAACAATAACTTCTGCTTTAGCTTTTGGTTTTCTATTTTTAAGTAAATAGAAAATTAAAAAGCCCAATCCGATGAGTCCGATTACAACTAACACATAAATCCACCAATTGCCCATCGGGCTTTTCACCGTGGCGATGTCTTTGATATCGAACATTTTTTGCTTCAAAGTATCTACTTTGACATCGCTGATTTCAATGGCAAGGCTATCAGAGTAAACCGTTTTCCCGTTGATGATGATCGGAATTCTCGGAATGGTGTATTTTCCGGAATCGAATTGCGTCAGCCCGTATTTTTTGATTAATTCATAGCGGTCGCCTTTTTTAACGGTATCGACTTTATACGATTCCAATACTTCCAAAGCGCCAAAGAATTTGCTTTCCGGAAATTTTACTTTGGATAAAGTATCGACATTGGTTTTTAGGGAAAGTTTGAACTCGGTCCCGATTTTGTTCTTGACGGTGTCAATAGATGTTGTCACTTTGGGTTGAGACCAAACCGCAATCGATAAAAAGCTTAAAATCAATACTAACTTCGTTTTCATTTCTTCTTATCTCGATTTAAAATACCCCAATAACTTAGTTACATAACTCTCATCCACACGAGTATTTACGGTTCCTGATCCGCATTTGGAAAAAATATCTTTGAAATAATTCACCTTGTCTCGGTACTGTTTTTCATAGCTCAAACGCGCATTTTTAGAAGCGGTATTGACCACTAAAATTTCCCCGGTTTCCGCATCTTCCATTTCCACCATACCAATGTTTGGCATTTTTTCTTCTCGGACGTCGTACACGCGAACACCGGTGATATCGTGTTTTTTTCCGGCTATTTTCAAGGTTTTTTCGTAATCGTCTTCCACCATAAAATCAGAGATGACGAATACTATGGCTTTTTTCTTTTGCGTACTTGATAAGAATTTTAAGGCTTGTGACAAATCGGTTTTTTTGCTTTTCGGTTCAAACTCGATTAGTTCTCGAATGATGCGTAACACATGCGATTTTCCTTTTTTGGGCGGAATGTACAATTCGATTTGGTCTGAAAATAAAATCAGCCCGATTTTATCGTTGTTTTGTGTCGCAGAAAATGCCATAGTAGCGGCAATTTCGGTTACAATTTCACTTTTCAGTTGGTTTTGAGTGCCGAAACTTTCCGAGCCCGAGATGTCTACCATCAGCATCATCGTTAGCTCGCGTTCTTCTTCAAAAACTTTCACATACGGTTCGTTGTAGCGCGCGGTTACGTTCCAGTCGATGGCGCGAATATCATCGCCAAATTGGTACTGACGCACTTCCGAAAACGTCATTCCACGGCCTTTGAAAGACGTGTGGTATTCGCCCGAAAAGATGTGATCACTCAATCTTCGGGTTTTGATTTCGATTTTACGAACTTTTTTGAGAAGGTCTTTGGTTTCCATAATTGGGTTTCGGGTTTCGGGTTTCGGGTTTCGAGTTTAAGCGATTAACTTTGAACTCGGAACTTTACAACTCGGAACAATTAAGGCACTTCAATTTCGTTTACAATTTTGTTGATGATGTCAACAGAGGTAATGTTTTCAGCTTCGGCTTCGTAGGTCACTCCGATTCTGTGACGTAACACATCGTGTACCACAGCGCGAACGTCTTCCGGAATTACGTAACCACGGCGTTTGATAAACGCGTAACATTTGGCGGCAGTAGCCAAGTTGATGCTACCACGCGGCGAAGCTCCAAAGCCAATCAGCGGTTTCAAGCTGTCTAATTTGTATTTTTCAGGGTAACGCGTAGCAAAAATGATATCTAGGATGTACTTTTCGATTTTTTCATCCATGTATACTTCACGAACAGCTTCTTGTGCGCGAAGAATTTGCTCGGTAGTAACCACTTTGTTCACTTTTTCATAAGTGCCTTTCAAATTTTGGCGAATTACCATGCGTTCTTCGTCAATTTTTGGGTAATCGATTACGGTTTTGAGCATGAAACGATCGACTTGTGCCTCCGGCAACGGATAGGTTCCTTCTTGTTCAATCGGGTTTTGAGTGGCCAAAACCAAGAACGGTTTATCTAACTTGAACGTAGTATCGCCAATAGTAACTTGTTTTTCCTGCATGGCTTCCAACAGCGCCGATTGTACTTTGGCCGGAGCACGATTAATCTCATCCGCTAAAACAAAGTTGGCAAAAATCGGCCCTTTCTTGATGGAAAAGTCGTTGGCTTTTACGTTGTAAATCATCGTTCCTATAACGTCTGCCGGCAATAAATCCGGGGTAAACTGAATACGGCTGAAACTACCGTCAACGGCTTGGGAAAGCGTGTTGATGGCTAAAGTTTTGGCCAAACCCGGAACACCTTCCAGCAAAATATGCCCTTGTCCTAAAAGACCAATCAGCAATCGTTCTACCATGTGCTTTTGACCTACGATGACTTTGTTCATTTCCAACGTCAGTAATTCAATAAAAGCACTTTCATGTTCAATTTTAGCATTAATGGCTCTAATGTCTAAAGCAGTACCGTTTTCTTCCATAGTGTTGGGTTTATTCAGATGTATTTCGGTTTAAATTTTAACATTTCAAAAGTGAAAATTAATTAGGTTACGCGATGTTAATAATGCGTTAAAACTTTAGAAATCATCCCGAATTTAAGGATGATTTATGATTTTCTTTTTATAATTTTAAGACCTGAACCTGTTTTACTTTTTTCGGCGGCAAAATACTAAAATTTTCCACAGTGCAAAAAGATAAAACCAAACATAAAATAGTAAAAAAAAGACTTATGAAAACACAACTTTCACCCATTATAGCCGGAACGATGAATTGGGGAATTTGGGATAAGAAACTCAATACAGCCCAAATGGAACATCTGATGCATATTTGTATTGAAAATAAGATTACCACTTTTGATCACGCGGATATTTACGGTGATTACACTACGGAATCTGATTTTGGAAAAGCGTTGAAAAACAGCAAAATAGACCGCAAGACCATACAGTTGATTTCCAAGTGCGGTATCCAGCACACTCGAGGAAGAGACAATAAAATCAAGCACTACGATTATTCTAAAAATTATATCATTTGGTCGGTTGAAAATTCATTAAAAAACCTGCAAACGGATTATCTGGATGTATTGTTGTTGCATCGTCCGAGTCCGTTAATGGTTGCCGATGAAATCGCGGAAGCTGTTGACCAATTACAAAAGGAAGGTAAAATTCTCGATTTCGGAGTTTCTAACTTTACGCCTTCGCAAACAGAATTGATCCGACAAAAAACAGCAATCCACTACAACCAAATCCAATTCTCCGCTACACATCATGAAGCCATGTTGGACGGCAGTCTCGATTATATGCAGCTGCACCAAATCCGTCCAATGAGTTGGAATCCGCTGGGAACAGTTTTCAGAGAAGACATAGAGCAAACCCGTCGTTTGAAAAAACTATTGGCACAATTGGTTGAAAAATACGGTTTGGGTTCGGATACCATTTTATTGGCATGGATTTTAAAACATCCCGCCAAAGTTATTCCGGTGGCCGGAACGGTTAATATCGCCCGCATTCAAGCATTGATGAAAGCGGTTGAACTCAACTTAGAACAAGAAGATTGGTTTGCCATTTGGACCGAGAGTATGGGGAATAAAGTGCCATAAAATACGAAGTTTGAAGTACGAAGTTTGAAGTGGTTTTACTTCGTACTTCGTACTTTGTAAATCGTACTTAACTATGATCAACAAACGTCTTTTAATCAAAAACTTACTCGCTCATAACGATGAGAGTAGTTTTTATGATAAAAAACGTCAGTTGAATTTGCATACCAAAGAAGGCAAAGCCAAGTTTTTAAAGCACATTTGTGCCTTGTCTAATTCCAATCCTTCCAACAATTCTTATATAGTTGTGGGCGTTGAAGACCAAGACAATACGATAGTAGGTGATGATTTTTTTGACGATAGTCGGATTCAGAACTTGGTGAACGCCTATCTTGAAAATCCACCGAAGATTCAGTACGAAAACGTTCCTTTTCCGCATTTGACTAAAGATAAAGTGGTGGGTTTGGTCACGATTAAACCAAAGCATAAAACGTCTTTTTTCAAAAAAAATATCCATACCATTTTGGCCAATACGGTGTTTGTTAGAGTTGGCAGTAACTCGATGCCCACGGAAGACAAAGTGCCATACTCGAAGCAAAATATCGAAACCGTTATTCGGATTGAAAACAATTCCAGAAACAGCATCGCGCATACTTTAGACGGCGTGATGGATTTTATGCATGTTCGTCACGGCGAATTGCAATCGAAGTACAAGGTTTTTAAGGAATTGTTCGTGATTTGTTGGGCCGGAATTCCGAAAAAAATCCGTGAAACCACTTATCTGTCCCGAGTCGATATCGAACTGATTAACGAGCAAATTAAGTTGTTTTACTCTGCCTTAGATGTGGTCTCCATTCAATACGATGAAAGCAGTTTTACGATTATTGAACATGTACCGTTAGGACTGAATGATAAAACCAGTTTTTACCCGTTGGAACAATTAACCATTCGATTTTTTGACAACGGCTATTACAAAATGGAAACCCAAATGCTTTTCGAGCCGCCGGAATACAATAAAAAAATGTTGCATCACATTTATAACGCCAATTTGAGCTTAATTAATAAATTGCAAAAAAATATGGCGTTAACCAAGCGCGAAGAGAAAGACTTGGAAAACCTGTCATCGACCTTAATGATTTGTTATTTGAACGGATTTTCAGATGCGAAGCAAAAGTTAATTGATGCTAAACCTTTTTTAAAAGTTCAAAAGTCGCCCACAGTCTATTTGAGTTTTAAAGAAGCGATGCGCATTTTGAGAAAAATGAAATACAATAAAATGAATGAGTAGAAGTTTAGTAATTGGAGACATCCACGGCGGATTGCGTGCGCTGCATCAAGTTATAGAAAGAGCTAAAGTAACTACCGCTGATACGCTGATTTTTTTAGGCGATTATGTTGATGGTTGGAGCGAATCGCCACAAGTGTTGGACTATTTGATTCAGTTAAGTCGGAAACAAAACTGTGTTTTCATTAAAGGCAACCACGACGAGTTGCTGTTGGATTGGTTGGAAGGCAATACCCAAAATTTTGACGAGAGCATGTGGTTCAAACACGGCGGAGAAGCTACGGTTTTGGCCTTTGAAAAAGTCGCGGAAGCAGATAAACAAAAGCATATTGCCTTTTTAAAAACGCTGCAAAACTATTATCTCGACGAGCAAAACAGACTGTTTATACATGCCGGATTTACCAATATGAACGGTATTGATTACGAGTATTTTCCGAAGTTATTTTATTGGGACAGAACGTTATGGGAAACCGCATTGGCTTTAGACAGTTCGCTTTCTGAAGACAGTTTGTTTTATCCCAAACGGTTGACGCTTTACAACGAAATTTATATAGGTCACACGCCTGTCACACGAATTGGTCAGACTGTTCCGGTCCAAAAGGCTTGTGTTTGGAATATTGATACCGGTGCGGCTTTCAAAGGACCGCTAACCTTAATGGATATTGATACTAAACAGTTTTGGCAAAGCGAGCCGTTGCACGAATTGTATTTCAGTGAAAAAGGGCGGAATTGATTTTGGTGTAATTCTGCAACATCCTTTTTACTAAACGGTTATATTTGCACTTTAAATAGGATACGATGAAAAAAATGATTTTGTTGATGGCATTGCTGAGTTTAAGCATGGTCAATGCCCAAGCCTACAAAGGCAAAAACGACATTAAAGGACAAGTGGGTTGGAATATTCAAGACCACGGTAACGGAATTCAGGTTTCAGCCGATTTTGGAATTGGTGAAAACATGTCCTACGGATTTGTAGCTTCCTATTTGTTATCTGTAGAAAAACCGGGTGGTATTAAGCCTGATTTTGCAGATAGAGCCGATGTAAAAGCACGATTCAATGCCAATTTAGGCAATGTTTTTGGTTTTGATAAACAAATGGATATTTATCCCGGCTTGCATTTGGGCACTCGAAATTTCGGAGCTCATTTAGGTTTTAGATACTTTTTTACCGACGGTTTCGGGGTTTTTGCAGAAGGCAGCGCCCCGTTAGCCCGATATGACGCAAACGTCGAAGGATTTGAAAAATACAACAATCAGTTTGTTTTTGTCCTCGGCGCTTCCTTTAATTTATAATCCATACAAAATGAGTGTAGTAACTGAAAAAAGATTAAAAGACCGCAGTGGTTCTATTTGCGAAATCAGCGGTACCAATGAAAATTTAGTGGTGTATTTGGTAGAGCCGAAAACGGAAGCCACACCTGAAAACTGTATCTTAATAAACCAATCGTTGTTAGATCAGATTAAAAAACCCGAAACCATGAATCCAAACGATTGGCGTGGGTTAAGCGACAGCATGTGGAACGAGAATCTTCCGGTGCAAATTGTTTCTTGGCGTATGTTGGCGCGTTTGAAAAATCATGATTTATTAGACATGATGTATTTAGACGAAGACGCCTTGGAATGGGCGAAAGCCACTGGTGAAGGCGAAGATGAAGAAGGTAAAATCGTTCACAAAGACAGTAACGGCAACCTTTTATTTGACGGCGATTCTGTGGTGTTGATCAAGGATTTGGATGTGAAAGGAGCTAATTTCACAGCAAAACGCGGTGCTGCTGTGCACAACATAAAAGTAGTTTGGGACAATGCCGAACAAATTGAAGGCCGAGTAGAAGGCCAGCACATTGTGATTTTGACACAGTATGTGAAGAAAACAAAATAAAATCAGCTTTGTCATTTCGAACACAAGGAAATGCAGAGAGAAATCACATATTTTTAATAATTTGATGTCATTTCAACGAAAAGAGAAATGACAAGTGTTTACCCTTAAAAAGCCCTCATTAACCGGGGCTTTTTTATTATGGGACAAAAAATTGCCCACACTAGCATATTTTTCAATCTATTTGTATATACTTTTACCACTTATTGGCAAGAACAATAAGAATTCAAATTAACCTAACCTTATTTTTAAAATTATTATGATAAAAAAAATCAGTCTTATTTTATTGCTGATCATTTCCAAGGGCTACAGTCAAGAAGTGAATACAGATATCCGTGAATATGTATCTTTTAAAGAAGGAACTACTTATTTTGTAAAGTCAAGCGATAAAAAATACAATCAGATTATCAGCGACATTTTAACAAAATATTGGACCGTAAACAAATTTGAGATGATTGCTTCAAATCAAATCGAAAAATTAAAAGGAGAGCGTTCTTTTTTTGTTGACCAAGTTGAGTACAGTTTCTCCAGAGAAGGAGGAACTACCGGCGCTTTGAATATGGCTTATGGAGTAACCAAACTGGCAATGTTTAAAGACTATAAAAAAAACACCCCAAAAGGAGTTTTATCTTTGGTCCAATTGGACAAAGTCTCACCTGTAGAAATGCTTTTTGCCATACAGCTCATGCAAAGTCAAATTAATTTTGTTTTCGAATTGAACACGAAAAAGGATTTAGACATCAAAGATTTCCTTGAAGAAGTCAATGAAAAAAACATGAAAAAAATTAAAGAGAAAAAAATATTATTGACTCGTACAGGTCTAAAAGACGATATCGATACGGCAGAGAAACTAAAAAAAATATACAACCACAGTGTTGAATTTACCACGAAAGAAAAAATTGAGCAAGCCATTCAAGATCAGGATGCTGATGCAGTTATTACAAAAGTAATTAATTATAAAAATCTAAAATTTGTGCTTTTTATTGCCACAAAGAATAGTGAATTGATGTACGGACGAGTGATGACAGGATTTAATCAAATGGAAATAGGGCCTAAATTTTTTAAAGATATTAATGAATAATTATAAGTATCATTAAATAAAAAGCCCCGAGTAATCGGGGCTTTTTTTATGATTGGATTTGATTACAAATCAAATTTAATCCCTTGAGCTAATGGTAAACTCGTCGTATAGTTGATGGTGTTGGTTTGTCTTCTCATATACACTTTCCAAGCATCAGAACCTGATTCGCGACCGCCACCGGTTTCTTTTTCACCACCAAAAGCACCACCAATTTCAGCACCGGAAGTTCCGATGTTTACATTGGCAATACCACAATCTGAACCGGCTACTGATAGGAATGCTTCTGCTTCACGCAAGTTGTTGGTCATAATGGCCGAGGATAAACCTTGCGCCACGCCGTTTTGAATGGCAATGGCGTCATGAACATCACCTGAATATTTTAGTAAGTACAACACCGGTGCAAAAGTTTCGTGTTGAACGATTTCAAAATGATTTTGTGCTTCAGCAATGGCCGGTTTTACATAACAACCGCTTTCGTAGCCTTCGCCGGTTAGTACACCGCCTTCTACTAAAATTTTTCCGCCTTCGGCAACCACTTGCGATAAGGCTTTTTGGTACATTTCAACAGCATGTTTGTCAATTAGCGGACCTACGTGGTTGTTTTGGTCTAACGGATTTCCGATTCTCAATTGACCGTAAGCACCAACAATCGCATCTCTTACTTTATCGTAAATGCTTTCGTGGATGATTAGTCTACGAGTAGAAGTACAACGCTGACCTGCTGTTCCAACGGCTCCGAAAACGGCTCCGATAACCGTCATTTTAATGTCGGCATCCGGCGTTACGATGATGGCGTTGTTACCGCCTAATTCTAATAAAGAGTTGCCTAAACGAGCCGCACAAGCTTGGGCTACGATTTTACCCATTCTTGTTGAACCGGTAGCCGAAACTAAAGGCACACGTTTGTCATGTGTCATCATTTCGCCTACTTTGTAATCTCCGTTGATTAAACAAGAGATACCTTCCGGTAAATTGTTTTCTTTTAAAACTTCCGCAATGATGTTTTGGCAAGCGATACCACACAAAGGTGTTTTTTCAGACGGTTTCCAAACACAAACGTCACCACAAATCCAAGCCAAAGCCGTATTCCAAGACCAAACGGCTACCGGGAAGTTGAAGGCCGAAATGATGCCTACGATACCCAGCGGATGGTATTGCTCATACATGCGGTGACCCGGACGTTCAGAGTGCATGGTTAAGCCGTGTAATTGACGAGACAAACCTACAGCAAAGTCGCAAATGTCAATCATTTCCTGAACTTCTCCGTAGCCTTCTTGAAGTGATTTTCCCATTTCATAAGAAACCAATTTGCCTAGCGGCTCTTTGTATTGTCGCAATTTTTCGCCGAATTGACGCACGATTTCTCCGCGTTTCGGAGCCGGCATTAAGCGGAAGGTTTTGAAAGCTTCTGAAGCCGTTTGCATTACTTTTTCGTAATCCTCGGCAGTAGTGGTTTTTACTTTTCCGATGAGTTGTCCGTCTACCGGAGAATAACTTTCGATAATATCTCCTGAGGAAAAATGATTGTTTCCGGTTGAAGTTCCTTCGTTAACGGCTTTTACACCTAGTATTTCTAGGGCTTCGGTCATCCCGAATTGTTGAGCTATTGTTGCCATTGTATTTTAGTTTGAATGTTTTAGTTTCCGCAAAAGTAATCGTTTATTTTGAATTTTAGCCCGGATGGGAACGGCATCCTTTTTAGCTTGTTTTTATAACAAGTTAAAAAGATACAGTGGACAGCCGGATTAGCTCCTGATTCTTTTACTTGGTTATAAATCTCGGGTCGGCATCCATTACAGTACCACATTTTTCACAGGTTCTGAGGGTTTCCGATTGGTAAAAATGGTTGAAATGTTGGAGAAAGTCCTTTTCAATATCGTGCAATTCGAAATAGACTTCGTAGAGTTTGTGGTTGCAGTTTTCGCAAAACCAAAGCAGGCCATCGGGAATTTCTTTTCCCACTCTTTTACGCTCTACCACTAAACCAATAGAGTTTTCAGTACGCGACGGAGAATGCGGCACTTTAGCAGGAAGTAAGAACATATCGCCGGCGGAGAGTTTCATGGCTTTTTTTTCACCGTCTTCTTGGATGTAAACGGTGATTTCGCCTTCCAGTTGGTAAAATAATTCTTCGGTTTCGTTGTAATGGAAATCTTTGCGGGCATTAGGACCGGCCACGATCATTACGATGTAATCTCCGGAATCTACGTATAAGTTTTTGTTGCCAACGGGCGGTTTGAGTAAGTGACGGTTTTCATCAATCCAACGTTGGAGATTAAAAGGTTTTGCAACTGGCATAAGCTGAATTTTTGAGTAAAGTTAAAATAAAAAAGTCCCGAAATATCGAGACTTTTAAAATTATTTAACTTCCTTAATGAGGTAAATATACACCGGGAAGTGATCACTGAATCCGATTTCGGTTAGGCTGTGTCGCAGCGGATAACCTTTGTATTGTCCGGTAGTGGTAATCATATAAGGTTTGTTGTAAATACCGGCTTTCCAGTAGCGGAAAGAAGAGTAATCCGATCTGATGAAGGCTTCCGAAATCATAATTTGATCAAAAATATCTCCGGCATCGCGGTGAAATAAAGAGGCATTTCCTTTATAATACATTTCTTCAAAAGGGTTGTAAATGCCTTGCGGTTTTACTTCTTCTTTTTTGCGTTTGGCGCCAATACCTTCTTTTACACTTTTGTTGTATGTTCCGTCGTTAAGGTCGCCCATAGTGATGATTTTAGCGTTAGGATTGATTTTAAAAATGGAATCCATAATTTGACGGTTCAACCGTCCGGCTGCTTCACGGAAAGGCGCACTTTTCTTTTCTCCACCGGAACGAGAAGGCCAGTGGTTTACGATGATATTTACTTCTTCACCATCTAAAAATCCGGTTACTAAAAGTTGATCCCGAGTGTATACTCTGTCGTCTTTTCCGGCTTCGGCTTTGTCATCGGTAACTTCTTCATTGTCTTTTTTATCGGCTTTTCCTTCTTGACTTCTGTAAATTAACAACGGAATATTTTTGAAACTGGTAGGCTTAAAATGCTTTTTTTGGTACAATAGCGCTACATCAATCCCTCTTTTATCCGGAGAGTCGAAGTGAACAATGCCATAATCTTTATTGACTAAAAGAGGTTCTTTTACTAAATCTTCTAAAACACCTCTGTTTTCAATTTCACAACCGCCTATGATTACAGGAGATTCTTTTTGTTGGTCGTTGGTGCCGATTTCAGAAAGTACTCGGGCTAAGTTTTTGAGCTTTTGTTTGTATTTTTTTCCGGTCCAATTTTGGGCGCCATTCGGAAGCCACTCTTCATCATTATTTGCTCCGTTGATGGTATCGAATAAGTTTTCAAAATTGTAAAAGGCAACGGTATGAATATTATACTTTTTTGCCTGTGCATTAGCGCCTGTTATTGCGAAAAAAACAAAGAAAAGCGCTATTAAATTTTTAATTCTCATAAAATGTATATTAATTTAATATCAAGTTTTTACAAACTTTGGGCCAAAAGTAGATAATATTATTAAAAGATGTACATTTGTCGGCTGTTAAGTTTTTATTAAGACTTGGCAGGGATTAAAATTAATTTTATTTTATTTATGAAAAAACTTGTTATTAGTACTTTATTTGTGATGCAAGTGTTTTTTGTTTTTGCACAAACTACGGCCGGAATCACAGGTAAAGTGGTAGATTCAAAAACACAAAAACCTTTACAAAATGTTGTTGCTTCTATTGAAAACACCAGTTTCACTGCTTTGACAGATGCTACAGGTGTTTTTGTTTTTAAAGAAGTACCAAGCGGTAGTCAATTACTGCAAATTAAAAGCGCGGGATACAAAGACCAATTGTTGTCGGTTGAAGTTGAAGCGGGAAAAGTGTTAGACTTAGGCGTTATTGTTTTTGAAGAAGACGTTACGTCGGAACAACAGTTGAGTTTGGTTACCATAACCGAAAACGATTTGGGTGATGACAACAGCGGTTCTGAGAGTACTTCGGGCTTGTTACAAGCTTCCAGAGATGTTTACCAACAAGCGGCAGCCTTTAACTGGGGTCAGGCTCGTTTCAGAATCAGAGGTTTGGATAACGAATACAGTACTACCATGATTAACGGTATTTCGATGAATAAAATTTACGACGGAAGACCACAATGGAGCAACTGGGGCGGATTAAACGACGCGACCAGAAACCAAGAATTTACTATGGGTTCAGCACCTTCAGATTACACTTTCGGGGGTATTTTAGGAACACAAGAAATCAACACCAGAGCGTCTATTTATAGAAAAGGCTCAAGGGTTTCCTTCTCAGGAACCAACACTAACTACAGCTGGAGAACAATGGGAACACACGCTTCCGGTATGAATAAAGACGGATGGGCTTTTGTAGTTTCTGCTTCCAGAAGATGGGCTAATGAAGGTTATTTTGAAGGAACAAACTACGCTGCTAACTCTTTATTTGCCAGTATTGAAAAGAAAATTAACGAGAATCACTCGATTAATTTTACTTCCATTTTTGCACAGAACAAAAGAGGAAAAAGTTCTCCTAATACAGATGAGGTTACTCGTTTAAAAGGAATTGAATACAACTCTTATTGGGGTTGGCAAGAAGGCGAAAAAAGAAACTCAAGATATAAAGAAATTGAAGAGCCTATCAATATGTTGAGTCACTTTTGGAAAATCAATGCTAAAACCAACTTAAATACTAACGTAGCTTACCAAGTTGGATTTGTTGGAAACAGCCGTTTGGATTTTCAATTGGCTAACAATCCTGATCCAACATACTACAAAAACCTTCCAAGTTACTACTTAAATGACCAAAGTTATTATGTGCCAACATTCGCATCGGACAACGTAACCATCACCGGTTATACCAATCCAGCTGCAACACAAGCACAAACCAACTTTGTAAATGATGGTCAAATTGATTGGGAAAATATTTATTACACCAACAAAATTGTTAACGGAGGGCAAAAAAGTGCTTACGTTTTATACGAAGACCGTGTAGAAGACAAACAATGGAGTGCTAACTCTTACTTAAATTCTTCTATTGCCGATAACATCATTATGAATGCCGGAGTAAACTTTAAGAAGTTAAAATCTAAAAATTTCCAAAAGCTTATCGATCTTTTAGGTGGAACTTACTTCTCTGATATTGATCCTTTCTTCTCTGGTGATGCGTCTCAAACTGACTTAAACAATCCGGACAGACAAGTATACGAGGGTGATGCTTACGGATACAACTATGATTTAAATGCTATTACTTTTGACGGTTTTACCCAATTCAAATTCAATTACAAAAAAGTTGACTTTTATTTGGGACAAACTTTTTCAAGATCTGAATACCAAAGAGAAGGAAACTACAGAAATGGTATTTATGCTAACAATTCATTCGGAAAAAGTTCTAAAGCTATTTTTGAAAACTTCGGTTTCAAAGGAGGTTTGACTTATAAAATTACCGGAAAACAATTCTTAGACATTAATGGTGTTTACATGACGAAAGCGCCAAACTTGAGAAATACATTTTCTAATGCTCGTTTGAACAACAACATTACCCCTGATTTGACTAGCGAGTCTATTATGGGTACTGATATCAGCTACATCATCAAAGCGCCGAAATTCAAAGCGAGATTAACTGGTTTCTACAACAAAATTTCGAATGCTACTCAAATTTCATTCTTCTATGGAGAAGGAATTTTTGATGCCGGTGAAGACGGATCAACAGATACGGATTCTTTCATCAGTGAAATTGTTACCGGAATCAACAAAAAACACATCGGTGGAGAATTCGGATTTGAATACCAAATCACTTCTACCATTAAGGCTACCGGTTCTGCTTCTTACGGAGAATACACTTACGACAACAACCCGAATTTAAAAGTTAACGATGATGCTTTGGCTACATCAACTAACCCGAACCCGGTATTTGATTTTGGAAAAACTTATATTAAAGGATATCGTTTACCGGGAATGCCGCAGCAAGCTTATTCCTTTGGTTTAGAATACAGAGATCCTAAATTCTGGTGGATTGGTGCTAACATTAACTATTTAGCCGATAGTTACATCAGCATTTCTAACATCTTGAGAACTGATAACTTTGTTACTGATTCAAACGGTTTAGGTTTTGAAGGCGCTACGGAAGAAGCAGTTAGAGCTGCTTTAAGACAAGAAAAATTTGATCCAACTACCTTGTTGAATTTAGTAGGTGGAAAATCTTGGAGAGTTGGAAGCAACACTTTCGGATTTTTTGCATCTATCAATAACGTTTTGGATTATGAATACAAAACCGGAGGTTTCGAGCAGTCCAGAAAGGCAACTTTCCCGGATTACCAAGCAGACAATGCTAACGGAACCCCATCATTCGGACCTAAATATTTCTATGGTTACGGAAGAACTTATTTCTTAAATTTATACATCAATTTCTAATAGTATAGCACTATGAAAAATATATTTAAATCGTTTTTGGCCATAGCAACGCTTAGTCTTGCTGTTAGTTGTTCGGATGATACTGAAATTCCTCCGTTCAAGCCATTGATTTTTTCCGAAGATTTTCCGGAAGCTGAAATTAACTACAATGCTACTTTTGATTTTGAAGGTTGGACCAATTTTGCCGAAACAGGAACCAAACTTTGGATTGAAAGAGACTTTAATAACGACGGGTATATCCAATTCAGTTCATTTGGAAGCGGTCAAGCCTCTAACATTGGTTGGGCTATTACTCCGGCAATTACAATAGAAGAAGGAGCTAATGCTGTATTTTCATTCTCCTCAGCTTCTAACTTTGTAGACAACCCTGATAATAAATTGCAGGTATTCATTTCAACCAACTACGACGGTACTAATGTTTTAGCCGCAACTTGGACACAATTAGATGCCGTTGTTGCTGATAATACCACCAACAATTATACATATATCCCATCAGGTGAAATTGACTTGTCTACTTATTCCGGAACAGTTCACATCGCCTTTAAAGTTACCGGAAACGGATCAACTTTAGACGGATTATTCCAAGTAGATAAAGTAAAAGTTTACTCTAATAACTAAAAAAGACTATGAAAAATTTAAAATTTTTAGCATTAGCATTTACAGCAGCAACTTTTGTGAGTTGTGTAAATGACGAGTTCAGAGAGCCGGATTTGAGCGGAGAGTGTACTACTTTAACGCCTACAAAAACCGTTCAACAAATCGCAGCTTTGGCTACCGCTTCATATGTTAAATATGAAGGCGAAGATATTATTGAAGCTTACGTTACTTCAAGCGACGCAGGAGGAAACTTTTACAAATCAATCTCTTTGGTCTCTGTTGACGGACAACAAGGATTTAGTATTCCGGTTGACGATTACAACTTGTACACTAAATATGAACCGGGAAGAAAGGTTTATGTCAACATGAAAAACAGATATATTGTTAGAGAATTCGGTTCACCAATTATCGGAAATCTTTACAATGGTGGAACACCGGATGATACCAGCGATGATGAAGTGGGTAGAATTTCTCCGGTAGAATACCAAAGTATCATTACTCGTTCTTGCGATAAAGTAGAGGAAAGTCAAATCATTAACAATATTACCATTTCTCAAGCTTTAAACGATTCTTATTTGAATAAATTAATCGAGTTTGATAATGTTCAGTTTACAGATGCCTCTTTAGGTAAAACTTATTATGATGCTACATTGAACGATTTAGGTGGCTCTACCAACCACTTAATCACTAATGAGTTTGGTAATACAATTATTGTGAGAGTTAGTTCTTATGCTAATTTTGCTTCTAAAGCGGTACCATCTAAAAGTGGTAAAATCAGAGGTGTTTTAACCAAATACAATTCTGATTACCAATTCATGGTTAGAACCGAAAGCGACATCAACTTAACTAACGACCGCTTAGCAATTGACTTTTTCCCACCAATCGGAGGAACAGCCTTAGCGTATTCAGGGTCGATAAACGAGCCGTTCACTTCTTACACCGCTACTAACCAACAAGTTTTCCCTGCTTACATCAATGATGCAGTAGTAGGAAGCAGATACTGGCAAATCAAAACTTTCGGAGGAAACCGTTACATCCAAATGACCTCTTTTGGAGGTACTGCAGAAGCCAACAGAACTTTGTTCTTTGTGCCAGTTGATTTTACGGCAGCGAGCAACTTCTCATTCAAATCTAAAGCTGGATTTGCCAACGGGAACTGTTTGAAAGTGTACTACACCACAGATTATGTTCCGGGTACCAACGCTACCAATGCAACTTATACTGATATAACTTCAAGTTTCACCATTTCTCCTGGATTATCAAGCGGTTATCCAACCAATTTTACCAATAGTGGTAATTATGCGATACCGGGAACTTTAACCGGAAATGGATTCTTCGTGTTTGAATACACAGGAAACGGAACCGGAGTGACAACTACTATGCAAATTGACGATATTTTGATCAACTAGGTATCAAACTATTAATTCCAAATAAAAGCCATCCGTTAGGGTGGCTTTTTTTGTAGCGATTATTTAGCTACTTTTAAGGCTTTAATTTATAGCATTACAACAATGAAAAAAATTGTTTCAATAATCCTCTGCACTATGGGCATTACTGCGTCAGCACAAGAAGTACTTACTCCTGAAACACTTTGGAAATTGGGCCGTGTAACGGCTATGGGTATTTCCAAAGACGGCAAATCTATCGTCTATAAAGTAGCGACGCCTTCGGTGGCAGACAACAAATCCAATTCGAAATTTTATACCATTCCGGTTAACGGCGGTAATCCCGTCGAAGTAAAGGAAACCAAAGATTTATTGGTTGATAAAAATGTATCACCAAACGGTTTGTATATTTTGTCCAACCAAGAAGTAAAAACCGAAAATGTGTTGGGTAAAGACATTTATTCGGATTTAAGCAAAGCCGATGCGCAAGTCTACAATGGTTTAGACTACCGTCATTGGGATACTTGGAACAACGGTTCTCATAATCACGTGTTTTACGCCGAAAACAAAGACAAGGCTCAAGCCATCGATATCATGTCGAACGAACCTTACGACAGTCCGCAAAAACCGTTTGGTGGTGATGAAGATTACATTTGGTCTCCTGATAGCAAAAGCATCATTTACGTTTGTAAAAAGAAAGCGGGAACAGCCTATGCGATTTCAACTAATACCGATTTATATGAGTACCATCTCGAAACCAAAACCACTAAAAATTTAACCGAAAACAATCCGGGTTATGACACGAATCCGGTTTTCTCTCCAACCGGTAATTTAACTTGGTTGCAAATGAAACGCGACGGTTACGAGGCCGATAAAAACGACATCATCGTTCGTTTTAAAGGAATCGATATGAACCTGACCGCCAATTGGGACGGTAGTGTAGACAATTTCCTTTGGAGTACTGATGGCAAAAAAGTCTATTTCACCGCTGCAGTCGACGGTGCCAAGCATTTATTCGAAGTTAATTTCCCGGGTTTAACTAAAATAGCCGTTACCGTAAAACAAATTACTTCAGGCGATTTCGACGTCAATGATTTAGTTGGATTTTCAGGCGATAATATCATCGTCACCCGCACCGATATGAATCACGCGGCCGAAATCTATTCGTACAACTTCAAGAAAAAAACGTGGTTACAATTAACCAAAACTAACGATGAAACCTACGCCAAATTGGCTTTGCCAAAATACGAAAGACGTTATGTAACCACTACTGATGGTAAGAAAATGCTCGTTTGGGTAATCTTACCGCCGAATTTCGATGCCACCAAAAAATACCCAACGCTTTTATATTGCCAAGGCGGACCTCAATCACCTTTAACCCAAAGCTATTCCTTCCGCTGGAATTTTTCTTTGATGGCTTCCCAAGGTTATGTAATCGTAGCGCCAAACCGTCGCGGAATGTATGGTCATGGTCAAGCATGGAACGAGCAAATCTCTAAAGACTGGGGCGGACAAGTAATGAATGATTATCATTCGGCCATAGATGATGTAGCTAATGAAAGTTATGTTGACAGAACGCGTTTAGGAGCTGTTGGAGCGAGTTATGGTGGTTATTCGGTATTCTACCTAGCCGGCATCCATGGCAATCGATTTAAAACGTTTATTTCGCATTGCGGGGTTTTCAATTTGGAGAGCATGTATGGCACTACCGAAGAAGTATTCTTCAACAATTGGGACCATGGCGGCGCGTATTGGGAAAAAGACAATGCCGATGCCCAAAAAGCCTATACGGAATTCAATCCTATAAAAATGGTTGACAAATGGAATACGCCTATCCTAATCATCCAAGGCGGAAAAGATTTCCGTGTACCCATCGGACAAGGCCAAGAAGCTTTCCAAGCCGCACAATTACGCGGTATCAAAAGCCGTTTTATGTATTTCCCCGAGGAAAACCATTGGGTGCTCAAACCACAAAACGCCTTGGTATGGCAACGTGAGTTTTACAAATGGTTAAAAGAAACGTTATAAGAATAATAAACCCAGCTTGAGAAAGTTGGGTTTTGTTTTTTTAATCAGGAGCGATTGGTTTGGGCATTTTTGAAGTCCGTGTTCCCGCTTTCCGTTACAATCTTACTGTATTTTCCTTCCGCTTCGCTACAGGATAATCCAAAAGGATTTCCACTGCAATCGGAGCTAATGGAAAAACCTTTTTAACTTTTGGAAATTTTTAACAAAAAACCCAACTTGAGAAAGTTGGGTTTTTCTATTTATTCCGGATCGTTCATTTTAAAACTCTCCATAAACTTCGTAGTGTAATTTCCGGCTACATAATCCGGTTCTTCCATCAACTGACGGTGGAACGGAATGGTGGTTTTGATACCTTCGATATAAAACTCATCCAAAGCGCGTTTCATTTTGTTAATGGCTTCTTCTCTGGTTTGCGCAGTTGTAATCAACTTGGCAATCATTGAGTCGTAATTAGGCGGAATCGTGTAACCTGCGTAAACGTGAGTGTCTAAACGCACGCCGTGACCACCCGGTGCATGTAAAACAGTAATTTTACCCGGAGACGGACGGAAATCGTTATAAGGATCTTCCGCGTTGATACGACATTCTATAGAGTGTAATTGCGGCAAATAGTTTTTACCAGAAATCGGCACACCGGCAGCCACTAAAATTTGCTCACGAATCAAATCGTAATCAATTACTTGTTCTGTAATCGGGTGCTCTACTTGGATACGGGTATTCATCTCCATAAAGTAGAAATTGCGGTGTTTGTCTACCAAAAATTCTACTGTTCCGGCACCTTCGTATTTAATGTATTCAGCTGCTTTAACCGCTGCTTCACCCATTTTAGTTCTCAATTCGTCGGTCATAAACGGAGAAGGCGTTTCTTCCGTTAATTTTTGGTGACGGCGTTGTACAGAGCAATCTCTTTCAGATAAGTGACAAGCTTTACCGTATGAATCACCAACAACTTGAATCTCAATGTGACGCGGTTCTTCGATTAATTTTTCCATATACATCCCATCGTTTCCGAAGGCTGCTGCGGCTTCTTGACGGGCACTTTCCCAAGCTTTCAGGAGTTCTTCTTCTTTCCAAATGGCACGCATTCCTTTACCACCACCACCGGCGGTAGCTTTCATCATTACGGGATAACCAATTTCTTTGGCTACTTTTTTGGCTTCTTCAAAATCTTCCAAAATTCCGTCAGATCCCGGAACACAAGGTACTCCGGCAGCTTTCATGGTTGCTTTTGCCGTAGCTTTGTCTCCCATTTTATCAATCATTTCCGGAGATGCTCCGATAAATTTGATACCGTGTTCCTGACAAATTTTTGAAAATTTAGCATTTTCAGAAAGGAAGCCGTAACCCGGATGAATCGCATCAGCATTGGTAATTTCGGCTGCAGCGATAATATTGGACATTTTTAAGTAAGATAAATTACTGGGTGGCGGACCAATACAAACTGCTTCGTCCGCAAACTTCACGTGTAAACTTTCCGCATCGGCAGTAGAGTAAACCGCAACGGTTTTAATCCCCATCTCACGACAAGTTCTGATTACGCGAAGCGCAATTTCGCCTCTGTTGGCAATTAATATTTTTTTAAACATCTTTTTTCGATTAGATTGTTAGACTTCTTAGATTTTTAGACTACTTAGATTGCTTAGAAATTTTTAAAAAATCTAATAATCTAAGAGGTCTAAATTAAGATGGGTCTACTAAGAATAAAGGTTGGTCGAATTCTACCGGCGACATATCGTCTACTAAAATCTTAACGATTTTTCCTGAAACTTCTGCTTCAATTTCGTTGAATAATTTCATGGCTTCTACCACACACAAAACATCCCCTTTACCGATAGTGCTTCCTACTTCAACAAAAGGTGCTTTGTCCGGAGATGGTTTGCGGTAAAAAGTTCCAATCATTGGGGATTTGATAGTAACAAATTTTGAATTGTCTTCAGCAGGTGCTGCAGGAGCCGCAGGCGCTGCTGCAACCGGAGCCGCTGCAACCGGAGCTGCCATAGCTTGTTGAACCGGAGCCGCTTGTTGTACATAAGTGATTTCCGGGGTATTTCCTTCTAAGGTAGTTCTGATAGTAATTTTAACATCACCTGTTTCCAATTTTACTTCAGCCACTCCAGTGTTGGACACGAATTTGATCAGGTTTTGAATTTCTTTTAAATCCATAATTTGTTCGTTTTAGAATTAGTTTTATTGTTTTTTTCGCTGCGCTCCGATTAATTAATTTTCTTAATATCAAACGCCTCGTGTTTTAATACGCCCATTTCAGGTAGATAGATCCCCAAGTGAACCCACCACCGAATGCAGCGAAAATTAAGTTGTCTCCTTTTTTAAATTGTTTTTCAAAATCACTCATCAGCAAAGGTAAAGTGGCCGAAGTGGTGTTTCCGTATCGGTGAATGTTAACCAATACTTTTTCTTCGTCAAGACCCATTCTGCTGGCGGTTGCATCAATGATTCTTTTGTTGGCTTGGTGCGCCAATAACCAATCTACATTTTCTTTGGTTAAATTATTGCGTTCCATTATTTTTTCACTTACATCAGCCATACCGGAAACGGCATATTTGAAAACTGTTTTTCCGTCTTGGAACACAAAATGTTGTCCGTTAGCTACTGTTTCGGCAGATGGTGGAAGGATTGAGCCACCGGCATCAATTTTAAGGTATTCTCTACCGATACCGTCGCTTCTTAAAAATTCATCTTGCAAACCTAAACCTTCATAATTCGGTTCAAATAAAACCGCACCGCCACCATCACCAAAAATGATGCAAGTTGCTCTGTCTGTGTAATCTATGATGGACGACATTTTATCGGCACCGATGAGTAAAACTTTTTTATAGCGACCCGATTGAATGTAGGCTGCTGCAGTAGACATTCCGTACAAAAAGCTGGAACAAGCCGCTTGTAAGTCGAATGCAAATGCATTAACAGCACCAATTTGACTGGCAACGTAAACACCGGTTGAAGCTACCGGCATATCCGGAGTAGCCGTGGCCATGATAATTAAGTCTATTTCTTCGGGATTGATATTGGCTTTAGCAATTAAATCTTCAGCAGCTTTGATGGCCAAGTAAGAAGTGCCTTTTCCTTTTTCCTTCAAAAGTCTTCTTTCTTTGATGCCAGTGCGAGTGGTAATCCATTCGTCATTGGTATCTACCATGGTTTCCAGTACTTGATTAGAGAGTACAAATTCCGGAACATAAGCTCCAACTGCGGTAATTGCGGCTGTAATTTTGGTCATAAAAAGGGTATTTTTCCAATCGATTTTTGTGTAATCGAAAAGTTGTGGAAATTACAAAAAAAAATTATACCTAAAGGTAATTCTACGGGGATATTTGCTAAAATTAAATAAAACAAAAAACTCCCACATAGTGAGAGTTTGTTTTGTAAAAAAACCTTAATTAAGCAACAGCTACTGATTTATCAATAACTACTTGTCCTCTGTAATACATTTTACCTTCATGCCAGTAAGCTCTGTGGTATAAATGTGCTTCACCTGTTACCGGGCAAGTAGCGATTTGAGCTACAGTTGCTTTATAGTGAGTTCTTCTTTTATCTCTTCTTGTTTTCGAGGTTTTTCTCTTAGGATGTGCCATTGTACTATATTATTTATCCGTTAATAGTTGTTTTAATTTGTCCCAACGCGGGTCGATATCATCTTCTTTTTTTTCTTCTTTAATCTCTTTAACTTGTAATTCATTCAATTTTTGAAGTGCTTCTGTTTGCAAAGTTCCGTCTTTTACGCCGGGATGTATCCTTTTGTGAGGCACAGACAACACTATCATTTCATAAATATACTGCGACAAATCAATTTGATGTTCTCCGTGTGGAAGTATCAAAAGTTCATCATTGTCGTTGTTGAATTCGTCACCAAACTGAACTACCAATTTAATTTTTCCTTTGATAGGTAAATCAAATGGTTCTCCGGTTAAGTCACAAGGGACATTAACGGTTCCTTGGTGTTTAAAGCTGATTTCCAACATAGTAGTCTTTTTTTCAAGCACTACTGTTGCTGCTATATTACAGCTTTCAAATTCATCAAATTGATATTCGTCAAAGAACTTTTTCTCTATTTTAAACTCAAACTGATGCTTTCCCAACTTTAATCCTATGAAAGGAATTAAAAATTCATTCGTACTTTTCATCTAAACAACAATTTGACCCAACATTTAGGGAGTGCAAAGATATAAAATTATTGGAATTCCAATAACCTTATCAACATTTTTTTGTTTATAACTGTTTTTCTTTTGTTTTCAAGGGATTCCGACTGATTTCAGCATAATCGGCTCTTGAATTATAAATGTCAATCGCGGTGTAAATTGCTTCTTTAAAGGAATTGTAGTCGGCCAAACCTTTTCCGGCAATTTCATAAGCCGTTCCGTGATCTGGAGAAGTTCTTACTTTGTTTAAACCGGCAGTGTAATTAACACCGTTGCCAAAAGACAGGGTTTTGAACGGAATTAATCCTTGATCGTGATAAGTAGCCACTACTGCATCATATTTTTCGTATTGACCGCTGCCAAAAAAACCATCGGCAGCAAACGGACCAAAAACCAAAGTGCCTTTCTCAAACAATTTCTTTAAAGTTGGTCTTAAAATCTCATCGTCTTCTTTTCCTATTACCCCATTGTCTCCTGCATGAGGATTAAGTGCCAAAACCGCAATTTTAGGCTTATTAATGCCAAAATCTTGCACTAATGATTTTTTAATGGTTTCAATTTTTTGGACAATTAATTTTTCAGTTAAGTGCTTGGCTACTTCATTTACGGGAACATGGTCGGTTAACAAACCAACTCTTAAATTGTCCTGAACCATTAACATCAAAGCATTGCCTTCCAGTTCTTGGTTGAGGTAATCGGTATGTCCCGGAAATTTAAAGTCTTCCGATTGGATATTGTATTTATTGATTGGGGCTGTAACCAAAACATCAATTTGATTTTCTTTTAATGCTTTGGTAGCTGCAGTAAACGATTTAATGGCATATTTGCCAACATTGTCGTCATTTATTCCGAAGTTCAAATCAATCCCTTCACGCCAAACGTTTAGAACATTAATTTTACCTGCAACCAATTGGTCCAATTTATCTATACCATGAAGCGGTGCGGTTAGTTCCAGTGTTTTTTTAATGAAGGAGAGAATTTTAACATTGGCGAAAATAACCGGGGTGCAAAGTTCCAGCATTCTGGCATCTTCAAAAGTTTTCAAAATCACTTCGCTTCCAATACCGTTTAAATCTCCGATTGAAATCCCAACAATGATATTTTCTGCTTTTTTCATAAGAAGTACTGGTTATTTATTGCTAATTTTGAAGTGCAAATTTAGTAAAATAAAACCACAATGTTTACAGGAATAATTGAAACCCTCGGAATTGTAAAAGAAATTCAAAAAGACGGAGGCAATCTTCATTTAACGATATCTTCTGACATCACAAAAGAGCTTAAAATAGATCAAAGTGTTGCCCATAACGGGGTTTGTTTGACAGTTGTAGCCATTGATAACAATGACTATACAGTAACAGCCATTAAAGAAACTATTGATAAGACTACTTTGGGCGAGTGGCAGGTTGGCGATTTGGTAAACCTCGAACGCGCAATGAAGTTAGGCGACAGGTTAGATGGCCACATAGTTCAAGGACATGTTGATCAAACAGGTGTTTGTAAATCAGTAGCGGAAGCCAATGGAAGTTGGTATTTTTCTTTTGAATACGATAGTAAGCTCAACAACATTACGATTGAGAAAGGCTCAATTACGGTCAATGGAGTAAGTTTAACAGTAGTTAATTCACAACCTAATGGTTTTACTGTGGCGATTATTCCCTACACTTTTGAGCACACTAACTTTAAAACTTTCAAAGTTGGGTCAAAAATTAATTTAGAATTTGATGTTGTGGGAAAATACGTGGCAAGATTACACGCTTTAAGACAGTAGTTAAATCCTATTTTGGGTCAAAAAACAAAAAAGCATCCTTTTTAACGGGATGCTTTTTTTATATTGTATTGGTGAATTTTGTAAAATCCTAAGACTAGTGACCCTAATAACAATAGAACCAATCCACCATCCAAAGGCAAGCCTGGCGGGGGCGGAGGAGTAGACGGAGGCGGCGGACCAGGGGCAGCGAAAACACTAATGGCCGGTAAAAAAACCGCAGTCAAAATAATTACAATTCTATTGGGGAGAATTTTCATAGTGCGTAAAAGTAAAAAAAAAATCTAATCGCCAAAATAAATTAATTATTTAATCCATTAAGTTAATACAAATTTAAAGTGTAAATCTATCGTTTTATTCGGATAAAACCCATAATCATTGCAAATGAGCTTCTTTATTAAATACGAATTTTTTTTCACTTTGGGTTTTCTCTAACAAAAAAGACCTCTGTTGAGGTCTTTAAGTTTTTGTGGTCCCACTTGGGCTCGAACCAAGGACCACCTGATTATGAGTCAGGTGCTCTAACCAACTGAGCTATAGGACCGGCTAAGAGGTTGCAATATTACTACTATTTTTTTTTCGTTGCAACTATTTTTAAGGGATTTCTTGGCAAAGTTCCACCAATACACCGTTAGTTCCTTTGGGATGTAAAAAGGCTACTAACTTATTGTCGGCTCCTTTTTTAGGGGTTTCGTTTAAAACCACAAACCCTTCTTTTTGCAATCGTGCGATTTCTGAAACGATGTTTTCCACATCAAAGGCAATGTGGTGTATGCCTTCCCCTTTTTTTTCTAAAAATTTAGCAATGGGACTTTCCGGATTAGTAGCTTCTAAAAGCTCTATTTTATTGGGGCCATTCATAAAAAAGGAGGTTTTAACACCTTCGCTGGCGACTTCTTCTTCTTTGTAAGGCGGATTGCCAAATAATTTCTCAAATAATAAATTGGAGGTTTCCAAACTTTTTACGGCTATACCAATGTGTTCTATTTTTCTCATTCTATTAGTTGCTGAGTTGCTGAGAGACTTAGTCGCTGAGCTATTTAAAGTGTCAAAGATAAGCATTTCGCCTTTTAGCCCTGATAGAAGCGGCATCCTTTTTATTGTTAGAGAAACGACCTTATGATTGCGTTTGGGGCATAACAATAAAAAGATATAGCGGATAGCAGGAAATAGCTTCTCAAAAAACTCAGTACCTTATTACGCTTCGCTCTATACAATTCGCACTTCGTGCTCGGGTCAGCAACTTTGCAACTTTATAACTTAAAAGTTGTATTTTTGCGGCATGGAAACGAACAGACAGAAAAAAATCGGAAGTGTATTGCAAAAGGATTTAGTAGATATCCTGCAAGGCGAAGTGCGTAAAAACGGAATTACCAATTTAGTGATTTCGGTTTCTAAAGTAAGTGTAACCACCGATTTATCCATTGCCAAAGTCTATTTGAGTGTTTTTCCACAGGACAAGGCCGCCGAGTTACTCGAAGCGGTAAAAACCAACGCGCCTTTAATCAAGCACGATTTGGCTCAAAGAGTGAAACTCCAATTGCGCAAAGTGCCCAATTTGGTTTTTTACATTGATGATTCTTTGGATTATATCGAAAAGATAGACAATGCCTTGGCCGGAAAAGAAAATCCTATCGAAAACAGAGAGCTTTTAGACAAACGCAAGAAATTTTAATCTCCACTTGAATTTCCCGCTTTACATAGCCAAACGATATCTTTTTAGTAAGAGCAAGAACAATGCTATCAATATTATTACCGGGATAGCGGCTGTCGGAATCGTAGTAGGCGCTATGGCTTTATTCGTAGTTTTGTCCGTTTTTAGCGGGTTACGCGAATTCAGTTTGTCTTTTTCTAACGATTTTGACCCCGACATAAAAGGAACGGCTGTTACCGGAAAATTTTTCACTTTAACTTCCCAACAAGAGCAAAAACTCAACCAAATTCCAGGCATAGCTTCTTACAGTAAAGTGTTGGAAGAGCGCGTATTGTTTTTTTTTGATGGCAAAGAACAGGTAACTTACCTTAAAGGCGTCGACAGCAAGTTTACCCAAACCAATGTAGTCGAGCAAAATGTAGTGAATGGAAAATGGTTAAAACCCAATACCATTGAAGTAGTGATTGGCTACGGAATTTCCGAAAAATTATCGCTTGGCTTGTACGATTTCAATAATCCGTTTGAGGTTTATGTGCCGCGAAAAGGAAAAGGCGTAATCGAAAGCGAGGCCGAAGCCTTTAACAAAACCCGATTGATTCCGGTAGGTATTTATGCCATTAGCGAAGATTTAGATCAGAAATATGTGTTTTGCGATTTGACTTTGGCGCAAGAACTTTTGGAATTACAACCCAATCAGTTGTCTGGATTGGAACTCAAACTTAAGCCGAATGCCGATGAAGCTTCGGTTATGAAAGCCGTAGCTGATTTGTTCCAAAACAAATTGCAAATCAGAAACCGAGCCCAGCAAAACGCCACACTTTACAAGATGTTGAACACAGAAAACATAGCGGTGTATCTCATTTTTACTTTGGTGATAATTATTGCTTTGTTCAACTTAATCGGTGCTTTGATCATGATGATATTGGACAAGAAGAGTAACCTCAAAACCTTACACAGCCTGGGTTCTGATATCAAAGATTTGAAAAAGATATTCCTTTTGCAAGGCAGCTTGTTAAGCGTTTTTGGCGGCTTAGTTGGATTGATATTAGGGATTATAATCGTGTTAATCCAACAGCAATTTAAATGGGTAATGATTACCGAATCTTTAGCTTATCCCGTGGTTTTCAGTATTCAGAATGTGGCTATAGTTTTCGCTACCATCGTATCGCTGGGCGTGGTATCGAGTTGGATTGCCAGCAGCAGAGTGAGCCCAAAATTATTGGATTAAATAAACTGATAGTTGGCATATGCCTCACGAATTTCCTCAAAAACTTGCAACAAAGCATTGTGGTCATCGGTCGTAACCAAACGTTGCTTGAAGTCTTTAAAACCGTGAATCCCTTTAAAGTAATTGGTGTAGTGGCGGCGCATTTCTACAATCCCTAAACGTTCTCCTTTCCATTCCATAGACCAAATCAAATGATTTCTGGCGGCCTCGATTCGGTCAGCCATGCTGGGTTGTGCCAAATGTTCTCCGGTGTTAAAGAAGTGTTTGATTTCGTTAAAAATCCAAGGATAGCCAATAGCGGCACGACCAATCATCATACCGTCTAAGCCGAATTTATTTTTGTATTCGAGTGCTTTTTCGGGCGAATCGATATCGCCGTTACCAAAGATAGGCATCGTAATGCGAGGATTGTTTTTTACGCGGGCAATGTGCGACCAATCAGAATGGCCTTTGTACATCTGTGCTCTGGTTCGGGCGTGAATCGTTAAGGCTTGTACACCAACATCCTGGAGTCTTTCGGCAACTTCATCGATATTGATAGAATTTTCGTCCCAACCCAAACGCGTTTTTACGGTTACCGGCAACGAAGTGCCTTTAATTACCGCTTTGGTCAAACGCACCATCAAATCTACATCTTTCAAAACACCGGCACCGGCGCCTTTGCAAACCACTTTTTTTACTGGACAACCAAAGTTGATGTCAACCAAATCGGGTTGTACCGTATCAACAATTTTAGCCGACATTTCCATGGCTTCTTCATCGCCACCAAAAATTTGAATCCCGACCGGTCTTTCGTAGTCGAAGATATCCAGCTTTTGGCGACTTTTAATCGCATCACGAATGAGTCCTTCAGAAGAGATGAATTCCGAGTACATTAAGTCGGCGCCGTGTAATTTACACAAGCGACGAAAAGGCGGATCACTCACGTCTTCCATAGGCGCAAGAAGCAGCGGGAAATCAGGTAATTGAATGTTGCCGATTTTAGGCATGGTTGCGTTTTTTTTGCAAAAATACTAAAGATTGTTGAATGATGATTGGCGATTTTAGATTTAAGAATTTTAGGTAGCGCTCAACAATCGTTAATCTTCAATCTGCAATCCAAAACTTTGCTTTATATTTGCCGATTAAATGACTGCTGTAAAAGGGATAGCGGTGGTTTGCGTGAGGGATTACAGTGAAAATCCTTTTGCTTTTGAAAAAAGCAAAAGATTGCAACGGAAAGCCCGACCCCTTTCGACAGGCTCAAGACAGGCCAAGGGGACACGCCCTAATTAAATTGACAAAGAAAGAAAATGAAGCATATTAGAAATTTTTGCATTATTGCCCACATTGACCACGGGAAAAGTACGTTGGCCGATCGATTGCTTGGTGCTACCCAAACCGTGACGGCTCGTGAAGAGAAAGCACAATTGTTAGACAACATGGATTTGGAGCGTGAGCGCGGGATTACCATTAAGAGTCACGCCATTCAAATGGAGTACAAATACAAAGGCGAAGATTATATCTTAAACTTGATAGATACTCCGGGACACGTGGATTTTTCGTATGAAGTTTCCCGTTCGATTGCGGCTTGTGAAGGCGCTTTGTTGATTGTAGATGCAGCGCAAAGTATTCAGGCACAAACCATTTCCAACTTGTACTTGGCTTTGGAAAACGATTTGGAGATTATTCCGGTGTTGAACAAAGTGGATTTGCCGAGTGCCAATCCGGAGGAAGTGAGCGACGACATTATTGATTTGTTAGGGTGTAAGTTAGAAGACATTATCCACGCTTCGGGGAAAACCGGTTTTGGAGTGGAAAACATATTATCGGCCATAATTGAAAAAATTCCGGCACCTAAAGGCAGTAAAGACGAACCGTTACAGGCGTTGATTTTTGACAGCGTTTACAATCCGTTTCGTGGGATTGAAGTTATTTTCCGTGTGAAAAACGGAGAAATTCGCAAGGGCCAAAAAATTAAGTTTATGGCCACGGGCAACGAATATTTTGCCGATGAGGTTGGGACTTTAAAACTCAACCAAGTGCCGAAAGACGTGATTTCTACCGGCGATGTTGGGTATTTGATTTCGGGTATTAAAGAAGCGAAAGAAGTAAAAGTTGGAGATACGATTACCGATGCCAAAATACCAACTACTAATATGATTGTTGGTTTTGAAGATGTAAAACCGATGGTTTTTGCCGGAATTTATCCGGTAGATACGGAAGATTATGAAGATTTGCGTTCTTCTATGGAGAAATTGCAATTGAATGATGCGTCTTTGGTGTTTGCACCTGAGAGCTCGGCGGCTCTAGGATTTGGTTTCCGATGCGGATTCTTAGGCATGTTGCACTTGGAGATTATTCAGGAGCGATTGGAGCGTGAATTCGACATGACGGTGATTACTACGGTACCGAACGTTTCGTATTTGGCCTATACCAAAAAAGAACCGGATACGCCAATTGTGGTGAACAACCCTTCAGATTTGCCGGAACCTTCTAAATTAGACCGTGTAGAAGAGCCGTTTATCAAAGCTACGATTATTACCAAAGCCGATTTTGTGGGCAACGTAATGAGTTTGTGTATTGAAAAACGCGGGATCATCACCAACCAAACGTATTTAACTACGGAGCGAGTAGAATTGAACTTCGACATGCCGTTGGCGGAGATTGTATTTGATTTTTACGACCGATTGAAAACGGTTTCCAAAGGCTATGCTTCGTTTGATTACTCTCCGATAGGCATGAGAGCTTCCAAATTGGTGAAATTAGACGTATTATTGAACGCCAATTCGGTTGATGCCTTGTCGGCTTTGATTCACGAAGACAACGCGTACAACATTGGTAAAAAAATGTGTGAAAAATTGCGCGAATTGATTCCGAGACAACAGTTTGATATTCCTATTCAGGCTGCTATCGGAGCCAAAATCATCGCTCGTGAAACCATTAAAGCCTTAAGAAAAGACGTTACGGCCAAGTGTTACGGAGGTGATATTTCCCGTAAGCGTAAACTTTTGGAAAAACAGAAAAAAGGTAAAAAGAGAATGCGTCAGGTAGGAAACGTAGAAATTCCGCAAGAAGCCTTTATGGCGGTATTGAAGTTGAATGATTAATTATTGGGCGCTGAGGTTCTAAGGTACTGAGGCACTAAAGAATTATACTATTATAGATACCCGATTGTGAAAGCAATCGGGTTTTTTATTGGGATAAACCTTAGAACCTTAGTATCTTTGTTGCCTATACTTGAGCCGAAAGGCGAAAACGAAAATTTAAACTCAGTCACATAGGAACTCAGGCTCTCAGCAACTTAGATATGTTAGAAGATAAAACACCACAACGTACACCACTTTCTCAATTAGGAGAGTTTGGATTGATTAGTCATTTGACCAAAAATTTTGACGTAAAACAACCTTCTACGCTCAAAAGTATAGGCGATGATGCCGCTGTTTTAGATTTTAAAGGGAAAAAGACTGTCGTTTCAACCGATTTGTTGATAGAAGGCGTTCATTTCGATTTGAGTTATATGCCTTTAAAACATTTGGGTTATAAAGCCGTCGTAGTTAATTTATCGGATATAGCGGCTATGAATGCTAAACCTACTCAGATTACGGTTTCCATAGCGGTTTCTAACCGATTTCCGTTGGAAGCCTTGGAAGAACTTTTCGAAGGGATTGCAATGGCGGCCAAGATTTATAAAGTAGATGTGGTTGGCGGCGACACGACATCTTCTCAAAAAGGGATGATTATTTCGATAACCGCTTTGGGCGAAGCTGACGAAAAAGACTTAGTGTATCGTAATGGCGCTAGGGAAAATGATTTGTTGGTGGTTACCGGCGATTTGGGCTCGGCTTATATGGGATTGCAGGTTTTAGAGCGTGAGAAGCAAGTGTTTCAGGTCAATCCAAACAACCAACCGGATTTGGACAATTATATCTATTTAATCGAACGACAGCTCAAACCTGAGGCGCGTACCGATATTAGAGAATTATTAGAAAAATTGGAAGTAAAACCTACAGCTATGATTGATGTTTCCGACGGTTTGTCGTCAGAGATTATTCATATTTGTAAGCAAAGTAAAGTGGGTTGTAACTTATTTGAAGAAAAAATCCCTATCGATCCGCAGTTCATCAATGTTTGCGAAGAATTTAATATCGATTCTACTACAGTAGCGATTAATGGTGGCGAAGACTACGAGTTGTTGTTTACCATTGCTTTGGAAGATTTCGATAAAATCAAAGCCAATCCGAACTTTACCGTGATTGGGCACATGACACAGGAAAGCGAAGGCGCACATTTGGTCACCAGAGCCAATACTAAAATTCCTTTGAAAGCCCGTGGTTGGGACGCTTTAAGCCAATAAAAAAGCGATACCGTCAAGTATCGCTTTTTCCCCTAAGTCTTGTAAACTAAGCAGTAGTTTTGAAGTTTTTACTACTTACGTTATTCTACAAATACTAACCCTGAAATCATATTGCTAAGGTAAGTAGAGTTAAGTTGATGATTGTTACGGTTTCCCGCATATTTTAGTATGGTTTCCCGTATAATTGTTAAATAACACCTTTGTTTTTGGCTTCACGAATTAAATCTACGTCGGTTCCGCCCGGAACTTCTAAGATTTCGCGGATGTTTAACTTTCTTTTTTCTATGGCACTCAGTGAAAGCGGAATGTAAGTCGGCAAATCTTTCGTTTTCACGCCTTTAGACAAGTGGAAAAGAATTTGCTTGTCGAATACATCTAATTCGATATTATTGTATTGGGCTTGTCCTACCAATTTGATAACGGTTTGGCTGTAATAACTTTCGTTGTTGATGATTTTATCGAAAGCGAAAAGTAATTCGTCGAACGTCAAGTCGTTTTTAATAATTAAACCGCTTGGATTGATGTTTTTAATGATGTTATTGATTTTCAACAGCTCGGTGTGCATGGTTAATAAGATTACCTTACATGCCGGCATTTCGGATTTCATCAACATGGCCAAATCTTCTCCGGAATAGATGCCTTTTTCGGCATATTCGGGCATACTGATATCAAAAAAGGCGATATCAAAATCTTTGGGAGCTTCCGTAATGTTTTCGTAACCCGACTTACAGTTGTTGGCTTGAGTTACTTCGAATTCGAAGCCGTTTTGGCTGTATTTATTAATAGCATTTTTGTAGGCCTCAATGATAAACGGATGGTCGTCTACAATTAAAATTTGGATAGGGGTTCTCATTCTTGTGGTATTGTGGTGGGTTGTTTTGTCTCGATGGGTATGGTAATAACGATTTTAGTGCCTTCGTCTTTTTTCGAGGTGATATCGATAATTCCTTTACAGTCGTGAGTTCTGGAAATCATGTTTTGCATACCAATGCCTTTACTTTTTCTGTTGACGTCGAAACCGACACCGTCATCTTTAATTTTCAAATATACATTTTCTTCGTCACCTTTAATCTCTACTGAGATATTTTTAGCATTGGCGTATTTGTTAATGTTTTGCAAGCCTTCCTGTAAAATACGATACAAATTGATTTTGATGGCATTGCCGATTTTATCCCAGTTAACAGTATTGTCGATGGTGTAATTGACTTCGGCATCGAATGCATTTTTTTGTTCTTCCAATAAATTATGAACGATGGAAACAAAGTTATTAATTAATACTTGTTTTTCTCGGTTCAGGTCGTGGGATATTTCACGGATGTCTTGTTCGATGGTTTTGAGCTCGTTTAAGAGCTCAAATCGTTTTTGAACGGCTTCTTCATCAGTACTCGAGTTTAAGCTGTCTAAGTTGAGGCGAAGCCCAAACATTCTGCCCAGCACGCCGTCGTGTAAGTCTTGGGCCAAGCGTTTTTTCTCTTTACTGCGACTCTCATCAATAATGGCTTGTTGCGACATCATGAGGTTGTAGATGTCTTCGTTAGCCTTTTGTTGGGCTTGTTTGTAGAGTAATTCCCGTGTTCTGGCGCGTTGAGCTCTAACTACAAATAACAATACTACCAAAATAAAAGTGACTACAAAAACGTAAAGTAAGTTACGGTTTTTTTCAGCTAGACCTTGGTTTTCTTCAATTATCTCATTGGTTTCTAGTTGAATTTTCGCAAAACGATCTTTAGAATTTCTTTCAGCAATTTGGAGGCTGTCGCTTATTTTGATGTATTCGTTAGAATAGTTAAATGAATTTTTTTTATCAACTATTGAAGCTTGTTTTAGTGCTAAAACCACATTATTTGCGATATTAGATCCTCTAGCTTTCTTTAATGCAAGTTCGGAATATTTTATAGATTCAGAATTATTATTTGTTTTTTGATAATATTCAGATAAATGAATGTAGCTACCGACTACAACTGTTGGGTCGTTTAACTTTTCTCTTATTTTAAGAGCTTCAAAAAATAGATTTGGTAAGTCTTTATAATTGGAGGATTGTAATCTAGAATAAGCAAGATTGTCAATTAAGAGTGCGTATAAATCTGGATCATCATTTATAATTGTCTTATCTTTTAGCGCTGCTTCAAAGTTAGTAATCGCCTTCAAGTAGTTTTTTTGCTTAAGATAAAGATATCCTAAGTTATTGTAACATACAGCTTCTTGATGTTCTTCGTTTTGAAGCTTAAATTCAATAACCGTTTCTAGTGCTTTATTATGGTAGAAAACGGCTTTGTCATATTCTTTTAATTCATTATAAACTAAGCCGAATTGATTCAGAGTTGCGTAAAGTTTATCTTTTTTTTCTGAGTCTTTAAAAATAGTATACGCTCTAGTCAAGGATAGCTCAGCTCCTAAAAAATCACTTCTAAGATATTGAACGATTCCTTTATTTAATAAAATATTAGCTAAAATTAGTTGGTCATTTCTTTTGTAATATAGCTTTTCTGATTTTAGATAATAATAATATGAGCTATCAAGGGATTGGATTTTTTTATGATAAGTTGCTTTACATCTATATGCTTTTCCTAAATTTATTGAATCTTTTGATGCATAAGAATCTTCGAGTAATATATCTGAAGACCTATTGAATTGGTTGTCTTGCCCCAAGTCATAGTATTTAAATGCCATGTCAGCCACTATATTTCGCTTCTCTGGGCTATTTTTTAAGTTTTCGGATATTTTAAGAGCTTTGTCAAGGTTTCTTAAAACATCGACCCTGTCTAATTTGTCTTTTTGTGACAGATTGTAGTAATATGATAAACTGTCCGAACTAGTTGTTACGGAGTCTGTTGTTTTTTTATTTTTTGAACAAGAAAAAAATAAAAATGAAAGTAATATAATTAGTTTTAATTTCAATACTTAAAATAGTGATTTTTACAAATGTAATAAACAAAATGTAAAAAAAAACCACTAACATAAGTTAGTGGCTAAGTATATTGATAATTTGTAAATTATAATCCTCCGTTGGAACTTTTTCCTCCAATTTCTAAACCTCCGTTGGAACTTTTCCCTCCAATTTCTAAACCTCCATTAGAGCTTTTCCCTCCAATATTTAAACCTCCGTTAGAACTTTTCCCACCGATATTTAAACCTCCATTGGAACTTTTCCCTCCAATTTCTAAACCTCCGTTAGAGCTTTTTCCCCCAATCTCAGTTGGCGTTGTAAACGATGTAACCACAAGCATTAAAGCTAATAGGCCAAAAGTAGTTGCTAATTTTTTCATAATTTGAGACTTTTTATTGTTAATGTTTTTGTTTCTACTTTAATGTAGTGTCATAGCATTTGTTTAGAGGCTGTGACACTTTCACGATGTAAAACTAAAAAGGAAGTCTCTGTGAAGCCCTATATATATTGGTGTTTATGGTAGAATGACCTCGTTTGTGAGTGAATGATGGTCAAATTCGGGTGAATGATTTTCGGGTTTTTGAAGAAATTGACACTTTTTCACTCTTTAAAGAAAAGGGGATTTGAAATGGCAAAGTAAAATTCCCTCAGAAAAAACTTTTTTTGAGGGAAAGAAGATTTAGTTGATAGTCTTAGAAACTGAGTTTAGTTTTCCAATGGAATTGAAATGGACAAAGTAGTGCCTTGGTTTACTTTTGAGTTGATATTCAATTTTCCGTTTAATGCTTTTACCCGGTATTTAATATTTTTTAAACCGATTCCTTTTTTAGGGTTGTTTAGTTGTATGCCTATTCCATCATCAGCAACGGTAAGATATAGTTTTTCTCCATCAATAAAAAAGCGGATGTCGGCCTTTTGAGCCTCGGAATGTTTGTTGATGTTTTGGCAAGACTCTTGTAGAATTCGGTATAAGTTCATTTTCTGAATATCGGTATAGTTTTCCCAATTTACTGCAGGGTCAATAGCCAACGCAAAATCTACAGGGCTTATTTGGTTAAGTTCCAGTATTAAATCGGTTAAGAGTTTTTCATAACTATTGTCTCCTAATGTTGTTTTTTGGTTCAAATTGTGCGTAAGATTCCTGATCTCGTTTTCTATGGTTTTGATTTCCTCTATATGAGGCAAACAGTGTTCTACAGTAACAGCATCTCTTTTAAAGGAAAGCACTGATAGATTAAGTCGTGTACTGGTCAGTTTATTCATCACGCCATCATGTAATTCCATGGCAATGCGTTTTTTTTCTTGTAGCCTTGCTTCGTCTTCTTTTGTTTTTTGCACCAACATCAATTGGTAGATTTCTTCATTGGCTTTTTGTTGGGTGTTTCTTAAGACAAGCTCTTTTTGTTTCAAACGTTGGCGGGTAATGATAATAATAAGAATGGCTATAAGAAAGACAGCTAGGGTAATTATTATAAAATATGTTCGTTGTTTTAAAGCAGTTTCCTTTTGTTGGTTGATCTCTTCTGTTTCAAGTTGTATTTTGTAATATTGGTTTCTTGCAGTCCTTTCGGCAAAAAGAAGACTGTCGTTGACGCGTTTAAATTCTTGAATGTGCAGAGGCGCCTTTTTAGGATTGATACTGCCGGCATGTACTAAAGATGTCAGGTAATAGTCGGGAGCTTTGGCTTCACGAGATAGTTTTATTGCTGACTCAGCGTGGAAATTTGCCTTTGTAGAGTCTCTTTTTAAAATGAAATATTTTGAAAGATATATACTTGCCATTGCACTTTCATCTTTTAATTTCAATTTGTCAAGTATTTTTTTTGCTTTATATAATATGGATGGAGATTTTAATCTATTGGTTTTTAAATAGCAATAACCAATATTGTTATATAAGATACCAAATGATGTTGAATCCTTATGTGTCAGATTTTCACAACTAATTGCATTATAGAAATAAGACAAAGCTTTTTTATAATCTTTTTTTTCTCTGTATAAATTACCAATATTATTTAAACAATCACTTCTATTAATGTTTTTTGTATTCAAATTATGCTTTTTCGTTGTATTCATAGCTTCATTATAAGATTTTAATGCTTCATCATCGTTTCCGATTGATTGATAAACATTTCCAAGCAGTATCAAACATTTATATTGTAATTCTGGCAAATCTTTTTCTTTAAAAAATATGAATGCTTTTTTTGCTGATAATTCAGCGCCCAAATAGTCATTATAATCATTTTGTATGAATGACTTGTTTAAAGTTATTTTTGACTCTTCAAGACTGTTGTTTAAATTTCTGAACAAATACTCGGCTTTTAAGTAATGATAGTAAGCAGAATCTTTAATTTTTAAGAAATGATAATATACACCTTTATATTTATGGAATTTTGCAATTCCTAAACTGTCGTTTTTGGCGAAGACTTTTTTTTGGTAAATCTTAATGACAGTTTTAAATTTTATAAAATTTTCTGTTTTAAGATACAAGTAGTTTACTCTATCTAAACTCTCCCTAACCAAACTATCATTCCTCCTCAAATCAATAAAAGACAAGGCCTTATCATTATACTCCACACGCTTTTTAAAATCTAAACTGTCATTTTCAGCTAATGCCAAGTATTTTTGGACAGAATCGTTGGCGGGATTGCTTTCGGGTTGGTTTGCCATTTGGGAACAACCAAAGAGTATTGAAATGATGGCTAAGGAAAAAATAGATTTATTCATAAAGGCAATGTAGTAAAAATTGAAAAAGAATAGTACTTGTCTTATTCTTTAAAAGGAATCTGCAATTGAGTTTTTAGTTTTAGGAGGGTTTCCTTCAACAATGTTAAGTTAGCGGGTACTTTATCGCTAGCGGTTTGATTGATGTAAGAAATTGAAATCTCTACTTCAGTCTCCGGAATTTTATCTTTTTTCTTCTTTTTGTTCTCCGCGACGGGGATGTCTTCCAGTAATTTTTCGTAATGTTCTTCTAAATCCATTACCTGGTCAAAATAATAGGTGGTTATTTCCTCACCGATGATGATTTTGAGGTAGCAACAAGGCTTAGTTGAAGCATTTTGCCCCAATATTGCTAACGGACATAACCATAAAAAGTAAAGCAAAGCTTGTTTCATAAACCTCATATAAAGCAAACAGCCCCGCTTTCAGTCGTCCAAACAGAAAAGCTAAGGGCTGTTTTTGGTTTGTTTTGCAGGTCTCCCGTTTAATAACTAACCTAAAATAAACAGGACAAATTTCAGTTAATTTTTACCTTCCCAAATACCACTTTGGATCCGGCAGTCATTCCCAAAACAAGTTTTGAGTTTGATTTTTATCATGGTAAAAGTATAACGGGAAAATTAGATTTTAGTATACAAAAAGTGTACATTTTTTTAAACTACACAAATTATCAAAAGTTTCATATAAAACCTTGTTTTCGTGCTTCCCTCAAAATGTCTTCATCGTTTCCTTTTTCAATATCGAAAAATTCTTTGATGAATGCCTTTCGTTTATCAACGGCACTCTTAGATAAATGTAGATATTCCGGCAGGTTTTTAGTTTTAATCCCCCGGTTTAACAGTAAAATTATTTGACGATTGTAAAAATCCAGCAACTTTACCTTTTCTTCCAGTTGTTTGTTCAAGTGTTTAATGGTACTGCTGTGGTATTGTTTCCCTTGTAACACAGTATGAAACGCTTCTGTTAAATCGAAGGCATCAAAATCACTTTTGACCAAAAAGCCGTCCAGATTGTGATGCTTCAAAATATTAAACAACAAAAGCGATTCCGAATGTGTGGTCAACATCATAATCTTACTGTCCGGTAAATGCTTTTTTATTATTGGAATCAAATCACTGCCGTTTTGAATACCTTTTTCAGGATAAGCAGGCATGGTGTAATCAATGGTGACTAGGTCGAAGTGGTCTGTAGTATTGGTAATTATGTCGTAGGCACTTTCACAACTCAAAGCTTGTTTAGTCTTTATTTCATAACCATAAGGATTGAAAGATAAAATAGATTTGTAGCCCTCAATGATGAGTTTGTGGTCATCAATCATTAATACGTTTACTTCCATTTTAATTAGATTTTTAGTAAACGTAATACTTTTCTGCTATATTTCCAAATAATTTCCGCCGGCGATTCTGTTGATAATCAAATCTACATTGTCTTTATACGATTTTGAGAAAGGCAGTTTAGTAGTAGAGTTTTTAATGTAGCAAACGGTATTTCCGGTGTGAATTCGGGAAACTTGATTCACATTGATAATGTAGCTATTGTGAATTCTCAGGAATTGTGATTCCGGTAAAACGGTTTCAAAGTGTTTTAAGGTTTTGAAAGCTGTGATCATTTCTCCGTTGTTCAAGTGAATATCGGTCGAGTTGTTATCTGCCTCAAAATACAAGATGTCTTCCGAGTCGATATAACGGTAATCACCGTAAGATTTAATACAAATGATTAATGATTGTGGTTGCTGAATTGTAACTGTACTGTCTGTTGTGGCCGGAACGGTTTTGATTTCTACATCATGTTCCTCGGTTAGCACTTCTTCTGTCAGCGTTTCGTCTAATACTTCAAAAGTAGCGGCAGGATTTTTGACTTCCATATGCGGCAAATCCGATTTGATGGCGCGGTCAAACTTGAGGATGGCTTTTCTGAAATCGTTAATGTCTAAAGGTTTCAACAAATAGTCGACTACTTCATATTTCAAAGCGTCGTAAGCCAGTTCTTTTTTGGAAGTGGTAATGATGATTTTAGGGACTACAGTCAAATAACGGTAGAGTTCATTAATCAGCGCTAAGGATAAATTACTTTTTTTGTCGGAAGGATCGATTTCCAGAAAAACCAAGCGCGGTTGGTGTTCCAAAATCAAGTTTACACCATCGTCATAATTATTGGCAGAAGCCACAAACGACAGGTTGCGAAAACGCTCAGCTATGGCTTGGGTTTTCACGACATCGTCTTGACTGTCATCAATAATGATATAAGTATGGCTCATTAACGCTTATCCGTTGATTTTGGGACAGCATTTTCTGATTAAATTAACAGGTAGTTTTGGGGAAACTTTGTTGTTACACTAAATATGTATCTTAAAAATAAAACACAAAAATAAAACCGACCAAAAGAGCCAATTTTCGTTGTAACGAAATTATAGGTTCAATTTAGGAGAATTTCAAATTGTTGACAGAATCGCCCAAACTGTTAATATGTGAATTTTATTCAAGTATAATTCTTACAAAAATAAAAATCCCAAACAGTTTAATGTTTGGGATTTTGGATTCCGATAAATTCGGATGTATAAGATAGGAGTTACATCTTCATCAACCAATTTCTCATAGAAACTTCGTTATTGATGATGGCTCTCAATTCGGCAATTTTTACGCGATCTTGTTGCATAGAATCGCGGTGGCGAATGGTTACGGTTTCATCTTCTAAAGTTTGGTGATCGACCGTAATACAGAATGGTGTTCCTAAGGCGTCTTGTCTTCTGTAACGACGACCAACGGCATCTTTTTCGTCATAGGCTACATTGAAATCCCATTTCAAATCGTCGATGATTTTTTTGGCGACTTCAGGCAAACCGTCTTTTTTCACCAAAGGTAAAACGGCTGCTTTGGTTGGTGCTAAAACAGAAGGCAAACGTAAAACTGTTCGAGTTGAACCGTCTTCTAACGTTTCTTCTTTTAAAGCAGTAGCAAAAACCGCCAAGAACATACGGTCTAAACCAACAGATGTTTCGACTACATAAGGCACGTAATTCGAATTGGTCTCGTTGTCAAAATATTGCAGTTTTTTACCCGAGTATTGTTCGTGAGCTTTCAAATCGAAATCGGTTCTCGAGTGAATACCTTCTAATTCTTTGAAACCAAAAGGGAAATTGAATTCAATATCCGCTGCCGCATTCGCATAGTGTGCTAATTTTTCGTGGTCGTGGAAACGGTAGTTTTCCTTGCCTAGTCCTAGAGATAAGTGCCAGTTTAAACGGGTTTGTTTCCAATACTCGTACCATTTCATTTCTTCGCCCGGTTTTACAAAAAACTGCATTTCCATTTGCTCAAATTCACGCATACGGAAGATAAACTGACGGGCTACAATTTCGTTACGGAAGGCTTTACCGGTTTGGGCAATACCAAAAGGCACTTTCATTCTACCGGTTTTTTGCACGTTTAAGAAATTCACAAAAATCCCTTGAGCCGTTTCCGGACGCAAGTACAAATCCATGGCATTTTCGGCTGAAGCACCGAGTTTTGTACCAAACATTAAGTTGAATTGCTTCACATCCGTCCAATTTCTTGAACCGGTTTCCGGATCGGCAATTTCCAACTCCTCGATTAAGGCTTTTACGTCTTCCAAATCTCCGGCGCCTAACGAACGACCCATTCTTTCCAGAATTTCACGCTCTTTGGCCAAGTATTCCATCACGCGCGGATTGGTGGTTTTGTATTGCTCTTCGTCGAAAGCAGCGCCAAAACGCTCGCGGGCTTTTTCAATTTCTTTTTTCGCTTTCAGGTTTAATTTTTCTGCATAATCCTCAATTAAAACGTCAGCTCGGTATCTTTTTTTAGAGTCTTTGTTGTCAATGAGCGGATCGTTAAACGCGTCCACGTGACCTGAAGCTTTCCAAGTGGTAGGATGCATTAAAATCGCGGCGTCAAGCCCAACAATGTTTTCATGCATTTGCACCATGGCTTTCCACCAATATTCTCTAATGTTCTTTTTTAATTCGACGCCGTTTTGCGCGTAATCATACACTGCGCTCAAACCATCGTAAATTTCGCTCGACGGAAAAATAAATCCGTACTCTTTAGCGTGCGAAACTACATTCTTAAATAAATCTTCTTGTTTTGCCATAATGCTGCAAAAATATAAAAAGCGCTGATAAAAAAAGGGTTTAAAACCAATTAGAATTGAAAAAATGTATAATTTTATGTAAGAAAATTACTTTTTTATGTGGAATCACCTGCTCAATTTATTTTTTCCGAAGTCGTGCGCCGGCTGTCACAGCCTTTTATTACAAGATGAAAACGTGATTTGTACGCAATGCCGCCACGAAATTCCGCTTACACATCATCTTACAATGACTGAAAACGAAGTCTTTCAACGATTTTACGGTCGTATTCCGTTAGAGTTTGGCGCCGCACTGTTTTATTTTCACAAAAAAGGCATCGTACAGGAAATGATGCACCAACTCAAATACAAAGGCAACCAAGAAGTTGGTACGTTGGTTGGCGAATGGTTTGCGGCCGAATTACAACAAGTGCCGTTACTGCAAACTGTCGATTACATTATTCCGGTTCCGTTGCACAAAAAGCGATTTCGGGAACGCGGCTACAATCAGGTCACCACTTTCGGGCATGCTTTGTCAGATCATTTGAATATTCCGTACAGCGAAACCCTTTTGCAACGAAAATTGTACACCAAAACCCAAACGAAAAAGTCGCTTTTAGGGCGCGCGGATTTGAGTCAGACACTATTCGATATCGAATTTTCAGAGGAATTTACCGGAAAACATTTCTTGTTGATAGATGATGTCATGACTACTGGTGCAACCTTAGAAGCTTGCAGTAAAGCACTACTCAAAATACCTGAGGCTAAAATCAGTATAGCCTGTATGGCGATGGCACACAGTTAATTGTTAAGTTTCCTGCAAAAGATTTCATTCGCACTAAATATAATTGTTATTTTGTGCTTTGAAAAAATGGTTTATGCTCAAAACGCACTTTAAATATTTTGCTTTATTGTTGGTCTTTTTAACCATTGGATGTGCCAAACGCGGCTCCATAACCGGCGGAGATAAAGACACGATTGCACCGGTTTTGAAATCGAGTTTGCCTAAAAATTTCTCCACTAATTTCAACGGGAAGCAAATTAAATTGGTTTTTGATGAATATGTAAAGTTGAAAAATGTCAGTAAGCAATTGATTGTTTCGCCTCCAATGAAAAATCAGTTGGAAATTTTACCGTATACAGCCAGTAAAACAATAACGATTAACATTAAAGATACTTTACAGCCGAATACTACTTACAGTTTTAATTTCGGTCAAAGTATAGAAGACAATAACGAAGCCAATCCGTATTCTCAATTCAAATACGTTTTTTCAACCGGCGCTTACATTGATTCATTACAGTTGAAAGTCAAAGTTAAAGATGCTTTGGAACTGAAAACCGACAATTTTGTTTCTGTGATGTTGTACGAGGTTAACGAAACATTCAACGATTCCACTATTTATAAAGAAACACCGCGCTATGTAACCAATACTTTGGACAGTTTGGAAGTGGTGACTTTGGAAAATATCAAAGCCGGAAAATATTTGTTGGTTGCTTTAAAAGATAACGGTAACAACAAGTACGATCCTAAATCGGACAAAATTGGATTTCAAAAACAACACATCAGCATACCGAACGATACTATTTTTGAAGTGGAATTGTTCAAAGAAGTAGTGCCGTTCAAAGCGGAAAAGCCCACTCAAATCACGAACAAAAGATGGGCAATGGGTTACCAAGGTAAAGCCAAAGGCGCCAAAGTAACCGTGAAAAATGGCAATGATATTATCCCGACTGTGGTAACACAAATGCAGAAGAAAGATTCGCTTCAAATTTGGATGAAACCGGTCAAAGCCGATTCGCTTCAGGTGATGGTGGAAAAAGACAATTACAAAGCAGATTTTTACATCAAAGGGAAAAGTAATAAAGCCGATTCGCTGCAAATTAGTCCGGAATTCAGTGGGAATTTGCCATTGCGCGAACGCTACGCTTTGAGCAGTACGACACCATTGGTAAAATTTGATAAAACTAAAATCAGTATCAAAAATAAAGATTCTTTGGCGGTAGATTTTACCACGGAATACGATGAATTCAACCAAAAGCTGTATTTAGACTTCAAAAAAGAACCTTTAGAAAACTATAAAATACAGTTGTTGCCGGGCGCGATGGTTGATTTTTTTGATACCGTTAATGATACGCTGAATTACAAAGCCACGACTAAAAACTTATCTGATTACGGAAATTTAAGGTTGGTGTTGGAAAACGTCAAGCGATTTCCGGTCATTATTGAGCTAACGGATAAAGACGGTAAAGTTAAATACTCCGAATACTCCGAAGGCAATAACAGTATCAATTTTGACGCTATCGAACCGGCCAAATATGTGCTGCGAATCATTTACGACGACAATAAAAATAAGCTTTGGGATACCGGTAGTTTTATGGAAAAACGCCAAACCGAAGAAGTCATTTATTTCCCCAAAGAAATTGATGTCCGCGCCAATTGGGATGTGGAACAGCCGTTTAACCTGAAATAGTTGCTGTCTATAAAAGTTTAAACGAATCTTTGTCCTTAAGAAAAGCCAATTTACTTCTTGTTTCGAGTAGTTTTTCCTTGTCTAATTCGACTATAAAAACACCGTCGGTTTCTTGTGCCTCCAAAAGGTAATTTCCTAAGAAGTCAACCGCTTGGGTATGCCCAACGTATTCCAATTCATTTTCGTCCATTCCTATTCGGTTTACGCCAATGGCATAACTCATGTTTTCCACAGCTCGGGCTTTGAGTAAAATATCCCATGCATTGATGCGCGGTTTCGGCCAATTGGCAACGTAAATCAACACATCATAATCTTCTACATTTCGAGCAAATACCGGAAAGCGCAAGTCATAGCAAATGAGCGGACAAATTCGGAATCCTTTGTATTCTATAATCAATTTTTCTTTCCCGGCAGTGTAAACTTTGTCCTCTCCGGCCAAGGTAAACAAATGCCGTTTGTCGTAAGTTTTAAGTTCACCGTTCGGATATACAAAAACCAAACGATTGTAATACTTTCCGTTTTCTTCAATGACCAAACTACCGGTAATGGCGCAGTCTTTGGCTTTGGCCAAATGTTGCAGCCAAGCTATGGTTTCGCCATTCATCGTTTCCGCTACGGCTTTAGGATTCATGGTAAAGCCTGAGGAAAACATTTCGGGCAACACTATCAAATCAACCTCTTCCATAAAGCCCGTGATTTTTTGGGCCAAATGACTTCGGTTTTCGATTGGGTTTTCCCAAATGAGGTTGGTTTGTACTAGAGCGATTTTCAAAGACATGATTTATGTTTTAGCCGCAGATTAAACGGATTGGACAGATTAACACAGATTATTTTATGCTGATTTCGTCAATAAAGATAAACGCATCGCCATTGTACGGATAGCCTAAATGCCATTCGGGCAGTTTGCCGTAATTGTAGGCTTTCACTTTTACGAATCGAGCATTAAGCACTTTTGGTAAGGTGATGCCGAAATCTTTGATTTGATTGTCGTCGGTTTTCGGGTCAATGTCGTTGTCAACAGTCGCTACTAAGGTAAAGTTGGTGTTGTCTGAGGAAACGTAGTATTCTACTTTGGTCGGCATCAAAATCCAAGAACGTTGGTCTTGTAAAAAGGTACTGTGAAAATCACTTACTTTTTGTTCTTTTTGCAAATCGATAACGGCCTCAAAATCCTGAGTTTGGTAACCTTGCCAATCGCCTTTGCGCCAGTTGGTTGTGCCATTAATGCCATCCAACAAACCTTCCGGACCGCCGGCGTGGTATTGCGGATTGTAAATCGATTTGATGTCTATACTATAATTGTTGGGTTTTTTGTAATAAGTAGCCGAAATAGTGTCGCTGCCAACCATAAAATCAGGCGCCAAATAGGCTTCTATTTTAGCTGTTTCATTGATGGTAAAAGGTCTTTCATAAAGCTGAAATGCTCCATTATTATTGATTCTGTAATAAGTCTTCAGATTGGTTTGACTTTCCGCAAAGTCGAATTTATTGAATGCTATACTGATTTCCATTTGGTCTTTAAAAGATTTGCTTTTGGCTTCAATTACCGGAACAGGAATAATGGGTTGCCAAGCTTCTTGATGCGGAGTCTTTTGAAATTCTTCCAGCCCGAAAATTTGTAAATAATCGCCATTCCGATTACGGTTGATGTAGTCGGTTTTGTTTTCGTTTAAATGGACTTTAATACTTTCAAAATAAGGTTCGGTTGTACTCCAGCCTGTTTTACCCGGCGTAACCGCATAAATTCCCATCGAACTCAAAACATACCAGGCACTCATTTGACCGCAATCCTCATTACCAATCAAACCATCGGGTGTGTTTTTATAGAATTCGTTTAAGATATAATGCACCTTTTCCTTGGTTTTCTCGGGTTTGCCAATGTAATTATACAAATACGCCATATGGTGACTCGGCTCATTGCCGTGCGCATATTGACCAATTAACCCGGTGACATCCACTTGCTCTCGTCCCGTGGTTTTACTTTCGCTGTTAAACATTTCGTTGAGTTTGGCTTCAAATTTTTCCGGACCGCCGTAAGCTTCAACCATGCCTTGTATGTCTTGCGGTACAAAAAATGAGTATTGCCACGAGTTGCCTTCGGTGAAATTGTTGTTAATTTCCCGTGGGTCAAAAGGTTTGTCCCAGCCGCCGTTTTTCTTTGGACGCATAAAACCGGTTATCCAATCGAAGACATTTTTCCAGCTTTGCGAGCGTTTCATAAAGTAATCGTAGTCAGCTTTCTTGTTCAATATCTTAGCCATTTGGGCTATACACCAATCGTCATAAGCATATTCCACCGTTTTGGAAACGCTTTCGTGTTCGTCATCCATCGAGATAAAGCCTTGTCTTTTGTAGGCCTCCAGACCTAAATGGTCTAACATAGCCGAATGTTTGGCAGCCTGAAACGCTAATTCGTAATCAAAACCTTTGATGCCTTTGGCCATAGCATCAGCCATCACGGAAACGGAGTGGTAGCCAATCATACAATCGGTTTCATTGGAAGCCAATTCCCAAACGGGTAATCTGCCGCCTTGTTCGTATTGTTTTAAAAAGGTATTGATAAAATCGGCTGTGCGTTTCTTTTCGATTAAAGTGTACAACGGGTGCGCGCCACGGAAGGTATCCCAAAGCGAAAAGACCGAATAGTAATCAAACCCTTCGGCTTTATGAATTTTATTGTCGCGACCGCGGTATTTTCCGTCGATGTCTTGGGCGATATTCGGTTGCACCATCGTATGGTATAAAGCGGTGTAGAATATGCTTAGTTTGTCTTTATTCGTTTCAGTAATTTCGATTTTAGCTAATTGTTGGTCCCAAAGTCTTTCGGCGTCTTCCTTGACTTTGTTAAAATTCCAGCCCGGAATTTCGCTCATATTGAGCTTGGCGCCTTCGTAACCTGTTGGGGATAAAGCGACTTTCACCCAAATTTTATCGCCTTTGCTCACTTTTTTGGAAAAACTCAACGCCAATTGCGTGCCTGAAAACACTTTGTCTGTAACTGAAGCTTGTGCTGCATTGTTGCTTCTGATTTTGTTGATTTGCATCGGTTGGCTGAATTCAATGCGGGCAAAAACATATTGGTCTTTCGCCCAAGCTTCGCTTCTTCGGAGGATTTCGATGGTTTTGGCGTTTACAATGCGCACTTCTCCATATAGCAATTTATCGCGGTGGTTTAAATCTAAAATGATATTGGCATTTCCCGCCGAATTGAATGTATATTGATGAAATCCAACTCTTGTTGAAGTTGTTAAAGCCACATCGATAGGGTGTTTGTCGAGTTTAACATTGTAATATCCTGCGGATGCTCTTTCGTTAGCATGTGAAAATGTAGAACCATAATCTTTCGGACTTAACATGGGTTCGCCCATCGTTGGCATCAACATTATATCGCCATAATCGGTACAGCCGGTGCCGTTGAGGTGCGTGTGTGAAAAGCCATAAATGGTTTTATCATCGTAATGATAGCCAGAACAACCGTCCCAACTACCGTCGATTCTGGTGTCGGGCGATAGTTGTACCATTCCGAAAGGCACAGTAGCGCCGGGATAAGTATGGCCATGACCCCCGGTGCCAATCATCGGGTTGACGTATTGATGCCAATTTTGTCCTAAAACGGAGAGCGAAAACAGTAAAAATAAGCTTGAGAATCGAAGTGTCATAGTGTTGTTGTTGGTAATATCAAAGATAGCAAATGCTTTTGTTAAAATTTGAGTTCAATGTAAACCGGTAAATGGTCTGAAGGATATTTTAAGTCTTTTGAATCACTTAAAATAGCGTATTTCTCTACAGTAAACGGATTGTTTTTAGATAGAAAGATGTAATCAATGCGTTTGGTTACCGCTTCTTGGTGTCGGAAGCCATTAAAGGTGCCGCTTGGCCCGAATGGTTTGGTTTTGGCTATATCTTGACTGTCGTTCATTTCCTTTTTTAAGTTGATGATACGATCTTCGTTAGGTTCGGTATTGAAATCACCCATGAAAAATACAGGATAGTTTTTGATATTCAATGCTTTGATTTTTGACAGAATTAAAAGAATGGAATTCGTTCTTGCCAGTTCACCCATGTGATCCAAATGGGTATTGAAAACCCAGAAGGTTTGTTTGGTTTTGCGATCTTTGAAGAGTCCGTAAGTGCAAACGCGATTGAGCGCAGCATCCCAACCTTTGGAGATTGTATCGGGAGTTTCCGATAGCCAAAAAGTGTTTTCTTGCAGTATTTGGAATCGGTCTTTTAAGTAAAAGATGTTGGATGATTCGCCTTTGCCTTCACCGTCACGACCAATACCGATGTAGTTATAGTTAGGCAACAAAGTTTGTATATCAGTTACTTGCTGTGGTAAGGCTTCTTGGATGCCGAAGATGTCCGGTTCGTAAAAAGTTACTTGCGAAGCCCAATACGCTTTGCGATTAGGCCAAGCGTTTTCTCCGTCTGAAGCCAGGTCTAGGCGAATGTTGTAGGTCATTAAACTTAGTTTTTGAGCTGAAACGGTACTAAAAAGTGAAGTCAGTAATAGTAAGAAGGTGAAATACGTTTTCATGAGTAGCGTTGTATGACTCAAATATACATTTTTTACAGCAGAGTTTGCGTTAGGGATTGCAGTGGAAATCCTTTTTTGTATTGAACTTGTTTTTCTGGATGCCATTTGTGACACAAAAAAGATTGGAGCGTAAAGCCCGACCCGCTGGGGCACCAGGCTGATAAGCCGACTGACCGCAGGGAAACGCCATAAAAAAACGCATTCAAATCAATGAATGCGTCTTTTCTTTTTTATAGTAAGTTGAATTATTTCAAACTGGCTTTTAAGTACTCGCGGTTCATGCGGGCGATGTTTTCTAATGAAATTCCTTTTGGACATTCTACTTCACAAGCACCGGTGTTGGTACAGTTTCCGAATCCTTCTTCGTCCATTTGGCGCACCATGTTTAAAACTCTTTGCGTAGCTTCTACTTTTCCTTGTGGCAACAAAGCGTATTGTGATACTTTGGCTCCTACGAATAACATAGCAGATCCGTTTTTACAAGTCGCCACACAAGCACCGCAACCAATACAAGCAGCGGCTTCGAAAGCGCGGTCTGCATCGTGTTTGGGTACCGGAATGGCGTTGGCATCGATGGTCCTTCCTGAGGTGTTTACCGATACGAAACCTCCGGCTTGTTGGATTCTGTCGAACGCACTGCGGTCTACTACTAAATCTTTCACTACCGGGAAAGCTTTACTTCTCCAAGGCTCGATGTAAATGGTATCGCCATCGTTGAATTTACGCATGTGCAACTGACAAGTCGTAGTTCCGGTATCAGGACCGTGTGCGCGACCGTTGATATATAAAGAACACATACCGCAGATACCTTCACGACAATCGTGGTCGAAAGCTACCGGTTCTTTTTTCTCGTTGATTAATTGCTCGTTCAATTGGTCTAACATTTCCAAAAATGAACTGGCAGTAGAAACATTATCTAATTTATAAGTTTCTATTTGACCTTTGGCTTTAGCGTTTTTTTGACGCCAAATTTTAAGGGTTATATTGATGTTTTTTGCTGCAGACATAATGTAATTATTTGTAGTTTCTAGCGGCTATTTTAATAAACTCGTATTTCAATTCTTCTTTGTGAAGCATTTCTTTGCTGATGTCGTAGCCCATGTATTCCCAAGCGCTTACAAAAGCAAAGTTATCGTCGTCACGAAGCGTTTCTCCTTCGGCATCTTGGTATTCTTCACGGAAGTGACCGCCACAAGATTCATTTCGTTGTAAAGCGTCCATAGCCATTAGTTGCCCTAAATCCATGAAGTCGGCCACACGAAGTGCTTTTTCCAATTCAGGGTTCAACTCGTCGGCACTACCCGGAACGTAAACGTCTTTGTAGAATTCGTCTTTTAAAGCGGCGATTTCAGCGATGGCTTCTTTTAAGCCTTTTTCGTTACGTGCCATACCTACTTTATTCCACATGATTAAACCTAAACGTTTGTGGAAATGATCTACCGATTTGGTTCCGTTGTTGCCAATGAACTTGTTGATTGCCTCTTTAACGCTGTTTTCTGCCTCAACGAATTCAGGAGAATCGGTTGAAATTTTTCCGGTTCTGATTTCATCCGCTAAGTAGTTAGAAACGGTGTAAGGTAACACAAAGTATCCATCGGCTAATCCTTGCATTAAAGCAGAAGCCCCTAAGCGGTTAGCACCGTGATCCGAGAAGTTGGCTTCACCGGCCACGAAACAACCCGGAATAGTAGATTGTAAGTTGTAGTCTACCCAAACTCCACCCATAGTGTAGTGAACAGCAGGATAAATTTTCATTGGGGTTTCGTATGGGTTTTCATCGGTAATTTTTTCGTACATCGCGAAAAGGTTACCGTATTTTTCTTCTAACCATTTTTTACCCAATTTGGTTACTTCTTCAGCTGAAGGATTATGATTTCCTTGGGCATAGGCAGCTTGTTTACCTTTGTTTTGGATTTCGGTGGAGAAATCTAAGTAAACGCCTTCGTTGGTGTCGTTAGCTTCAATTCCGAAACCTTCGTCACAACGCTCTTTAGCCGCTCTTGAAGCCACGTCACGTGGTACTAAGTTACCGAATGCTGGATATCTTCTTTCCAAGAAATAATCTCGGTCTTCTTCTTTTAATTGTGTTGGTTTTAATTTACCGGCTCTGATGGCTTCAGCATCTTCTTTTTTCTTCGGTACCCAAATTCTACCGGAGTTACGCAATGATTCCGACATCAAAGTTAGTTTCGATTGGTTTACTCCGTGAACCGGAATACAGGTTGGGTGAATTTGTACAAAACAAGGGTTGGAGAACAAAGCCCCTCTTTTGTGTACTTTCCAAGCAGCGGTTACGTTACTTCCCATAGCGTTAGTGGATAAGAAGTATACGTTTCCGTATCCTCCGGAAGCTATGATTACGGCATGAGCCGAATGTCTTTCTAATTCTCCTGTGATTAAATTACGAGCGATAATACCGCGGGCTTTTCCGTCCACTTTTACCAAGTCTAACATTTCGTGACGGTTGAACATCTGAACGCGTCCTAATCCGACTTGACGAGATAAAGCTGAATAAGCACCCAACAACAATTGTTGTCCGGTTTGTCCGGCAGCATAAAACGTACGTTGTACTTGTGTTCCTCCGAAAGAACGGTTGTCTAACATTCCGCCATACTCACGAGCAAATGGTACACCCTGTGCCACACATTGGTCGATGATATTGGCTGAAACTTCTGCCAAACGGTGAACATTGGCTTCACGAGCTCTGTAATCTCCACCTTTGATGGTGTCGTAGAACAAACGGTAAGTACTGTCGCCGTCATTTTGGTAATTCTTCGCAGCATTGATTCCTCCTTGAGCAGCAATAGAGTGCGCTCTTCTAGGTGAATCTTGGAAACAAAATGCTTTTACATTGTAGCCCATTTCACCTAAAGAAGCCGCAGCTGAAGCACCGGCTAATCCGGTTCCTACTACAATCACATCAATTTTAGGGCGGTTATTCGGAGCAACTAATTTTAAGTGGTTTTTATGGTTAGTCCATTTTTCTGCTATTGGACCTTCTGGTATTTTAGAATCTAACTTCATGATGTATACTGATGTTGATTATTTTAGAAAAAAGTGAATGTAAACCGGAATTGCGGCAAAAAGTAGCGGTACTACTATAGCAAATGCTTTTCCGAAGCCTTTGATTAGCGGGGTGTATTTCGGATTGTTCAACCCAAGTGATTGGAATGCACTTTGAAATCCGTGTAACAAGTGGAAAGCCAATACAAGCATAGCCACAACATAAGCGATAGTTGCGATTAAGCCGAATTTCGGATCTTTGAAAAAGGCCACGGTGATTTTGTGTAAATCTTTGTACCCTTCACCCATTTTCACATTAACTTCTTTGTTGTAAAATTCGGTTTTGTTTCTGATTTCTAATCCCATTTGTCCCAATTGTGCCGGATCAGCAGGGTAGTATTTACCATGATCAGTAGTAACATAATACTCCATTTTTTGGCCCATTTGCTCTACGGTTATGGTTTGTAAAGGCATTTTTTCATCGAAATGCATCTTTGCCCAAAAGTTCACCATGTGCGTTACAATAAACACCAAAATCAAAGTTCCTAAAACCGCCATGTTTCTCGATGAAAAACTACTGTTTTTGGAAGGGTTGTTTTTAGCGTAACCTATTGGACGGGCTTTGGCGTTTTGATAGGTTAACATGAATCCGTCAACCGCGTGAAAAAGAATAGAAATGTAAGTTAGGTAAGAAAGAATTTTTACTGCCGGATTAGTGGTCATGAACAACGCATACTTGTTAAATGCTGATGCATCGCTAAAAATTAATTGAAGATTTCCTGCTAAGTGACCCGCTAAAAACAAGCATAAAAATAAACCTGTAAGAGCCATCCAGTATTTTTTTACAATGGACGACTTTAAAAGTGCAGATTTTGCCATAATGTTGTGTATAATTGTTTAAAAAATTCACACAAAAATAAGGCTATTTGCATATAACTACAACCTTTTCGCTGTAATTTATAATGAATTTAAAGTGAGTTTAACAGTTGTTGATTTTCAACTGTTTAAAAGGCTTTTTGAGGCTCAAAAACTTAAACAAAACTAGCGAACATAGCTAGGAATCAACCCTCGCAATCCCATGTCCACCACATTTTCCCCAATGGAAGGTTCAAATTTGCCGTCGGCGTTAATTTCGTGCCATTCAAAACTATTGTTGACAGAAAGGGACAAGGTTACTATGATATCTTGGGTTTCGTTACCGCTAATTGCTAAGTTGTTGGTGAATTTTCCAGTTACCACACAAGTGTTTAAGTTTCTCGGTATAGGTGAAGTGGCTTCTATCGGATTCGGAACCGTAGTAGAACCCGCCGGTGCTTGTCCGGAAGCCGAATAAGGTTGGTTGTTCAAAGCAAAAGCCCAATAACCTTGCGCTTTATTAGCATTAACCGGGAAAAGATTATTGCCGATATTGAACTCGGTGATGTAAGTGTTAAACCCAACAAAACTGGCCAAAGTTCCGGCGTAATCCACATTTTGATGGCGAATGTTAATTTGGTAATTCTGATAAGACAAAGACACTCGCAACCATTCGTAATTACCGGCGGCAACATCTCGCAACGGAATTTTTAAAAATACTTCATCTTCGCCCACAATTTTAGAGCGACTGAAATCGATAGCGGTAGCACCGCCTAAATTGGTTTCCGGAGCGTGGTAAATGATGGTTCCGGCGCCCAATTGGGTGTTGGCATTCGGTGCCAATTCTATGTAATGGGATGAAATGGCATTGAAAATCGGAGATTGGGCCGCATTCCCGGGCGCAACTGCCGATGGTTGGCCTAAATTATTCAAGCGAACTTGATTTTCGTCAAATTTGAATTTGATGATCAACATTGGTTCTTCAGCAGTATCGCTGCTACACGAAAAAAACGGTAGTCCGGCGATTAGGAAGAGTAAAACAACAATTACTTTATTCATGATTTTTTGATTTTTTCCGCTGCGCTCCAAGCAAGTCGCCTCGGTTGATTTTGATTGATGATGTTAAGACGATGTTAATGTGTTTTTGTTACATCTTCATCTATAACGAGAATATAGTCGGCTTTATTGTGTTCTTCTGCCGGAATTTTTTCTAAATCACTTTGTTCGATAGTCGCAATGGTTAAAATTTGAACTTCCGGCGCGTATTTTTTCAAATACCAACAAATGCCGTCAAAGTTATCCGAATGATACGAACCGTTGTAATGGATGAAAACCGAATTTTCTTTGAAGTTTTTCTGAATAAAATAAGCCATCGTAGCATCTTTGCTCGCTTGGGCTTTCGGCATATTCGGACTCGCATGATCGCCCATCATTTTCATCATGTTTACATAACCAGGCAAGTTTTCATCGTAAGGCATCGGTAAAGGTGCCATCCAGGATTTCTCTTCATCGGTTAAGGTTTCCAATGCTTCAAATCCTTTTTTAGACACCATCGATGCAAATCTTCTCGGGATATTAGTAGCAATAAAAGGCAGTTTTTTGGCTTTGGCAAAATCGACTAAGGGTTTATAATCGGTTTTATAGTTGGGCCAAAGACGCGAAGTTGAGTCTAATTTTTTCTGATTAATTTCTCCGTTTAGGTACTGATCAAGTTGTTTTTGATTATCCGCTTCTATCATTTCGGCGCCTAAAATCAAAGGCTTTTTCTCTGCCAAATCTTTGGTTAATTCTAATTGTAACCAATGTACCACCGCATTGTTATGGTATTCGCCAAACAAAACCACTTGCGCTTTTTCGGCTGCCTTGAGTAATTTTCCGTAGTTTACTTTTTTGCCATTTTTATCAAAAAGTTGGTAGGCCTTTTTGTCTTGAGCTGCCGAAGTTAAGCCATACATTACGACCATCATTAACACTATTTTTTTCATCGAGTGATTTTTGTTTAAAAATATTCATTAATAATAGAATAAAAAAACCTAAGCTAAAAAGAATATTTTTGTAGTTCATTAAAGGCATGAAAACACAAAACGACAACTCGGATTTTTTAGCGTATTTGCGTCAGTTTGCAGATGATAATATCCTGCAATCAGAGTCTGAATTAGATGAAATTGTCGATAGATTTTCGGTATTAGCTTTAAAAAAGAACCAACTTTTAGTCGATGAAAACCAAGTTTGTCCTTATTTCTGTTTTGTGGAAAGCGGGATTTTACAACATGCTATTGTAGTCCAAGCTGAAGAAAAAACAACCTATTTAGCCTTGCGGAATTCGGTTACTTCATCGCTGAATAGCTTTCTTAACAAGATTCCGTCGCGAAAAAGGATCAAAGCTTTGGTCGATTGCCAACTTTGGGTAATCGATTTGGAAAACTTCAAGGATTTATTGATGAATAACCAAGCGTTTCATCAGTTTTACTACAATTTAATCGAAAGACAAATCATGTTGATCGATGACTATCGCATCGATTTACTCACGTTATCGCCGGAAGAACGTTATAAAAAGCTATTAGCTACCGAACCCAAATTACTACAAGAAGTTCCACTGTATTACTTGGCTTCTTTTCTTGGGATCTCCAATCGACACATGAGCCGCATTCGAAAAAACATCGGGTGATAAAAATAACGCCATTTGGCTACTAATTGCTTTGGACTAATCCGTAATTTTGAAAAACTTCTTTCCAGAAGTCTAAAATATCTAATAATCTAACATAGTCTAAAAATGAAATACCATCAGATAGACCGCGATTTGTTTGTAAAAAACAGAGCCAAATTCACCGCGCAAATGAAACCCAACAGTGTAGCGGTTTTTAATTCTAACGATATTTATCCGGTTTCAGCCGACAGTACTTTGCCTTTTGCACAACACCGCGATATTTTTTACTTATCGGGCGTTGACCAAGAAGAAAGTGTTTTATTGCTTTTTCCCGATGCGCCGTTCAATCACTTGAAAGAAGTGTTGTTTTTGCGCGAAACCAACGAACACATAGCGGTTTGGGAAGGCGAGAAGCTAACCAAAGAAAGAGCGTTCGAGGTTTCGGGGATTAAAACCGTGATTTGGCTACAGGATTTCCACAAAACTTTGAAAGAAGTGATGGCCTATGCCGAAACGATGTACATCAATACCAATGAACATTACCGCGCTGTTATTGAAACCGAAACTCGCGAAGCACGCTTTGTGAAATGGTGGAAAGAAAACTATCCGGCGCACAGAGTAGAGAAGTCGAATCCGATTTTGCAACGTTTGCGTTCCGTGAAAGAAAGTGAAGAATTGGATTTGATTCAGAAAGCTTGTGACATCACCGAAAAAGGATTCCGCAGGGTTTTGAATTTTGTGAAACCTAATGTAATGGAATACGAAGTGGAAGCTGAATTTGCTCATGAATTCTTGAGAAATCGCTCCAAAGGGTTTGCCTATACGCCAATCATCGCATCAGGAAGCAATGCCAATGTGTTGCATTATATTGAAAACAACCAACAATGCAAGGCCGGCGATTTATTATTGTTGGATGTTGGCGCTGAATACGCGAATTACTCCAGCGATATGACTAGAACGATTCCGGTTTCGGGGAGATTTACCGACCGACAAAAAGCGGTTTACAATGCGGTTTTGCGTGTGAAAGACGAAGCCACGAAAATGTTGGTTCCCGGCAATTATTGGAAACAATACCATGTGGAAGTTGGTAAAATCATGACTTCCGAATTGTTAGGCTTAGGTTTAATCGACAAAGCCGACGTTCAAAACGAAAATCCCGATTGGCCGGCTTATAAAAAATATTTTATGCACGGAACGTCACACCATATGGGCTTAGACACGCACGATTATGGGTTGTTGTACGAACCAATGCAAGCCAATATGGTGTTCACGGTGGAGCCCGGAATCTACATACCGGCGGAAGGTTTCGGAATTCGTATTGAAGACGATGTAGTGATTCAAGAAAAAGGAGAGCCTTTTAACTTAATGAGAAATATCCCGATTACCGTGGAAGAAATTGAGAGTTTGATGAATTCCTAATTAATGGAATAGGGAAAAGAAATAAAGGAAAAGACGGCTCGCAGTTGCGGGTCGTTTTTGTTTACCATATAAGTCATATAAGATTATTTAAGTTTTCTCATATGAAACTTCTATGTCTTATATGGTTTAAAAACTATTTTTGTAACGATGAAAACCATTACATACAAAAACACTAAAATCTCTTTCACCGACCAAGGCAAAGGCACGGCAGTGGTGTTATTACACGGTTTTTTGGAAAACCAAACTATGTGGGACAACTTTGTGCCCGAACTTTCTAAAAAGCACCGCGTGATTACCGTTGATTTATTAGGTCACGGAGAAACCGAATGTTTGGGTTATGTCCACGCCATGGAAGACCAAGCGGATATGCTGTATGCTTTGTTGTTACATTTAAAAATTCGCAAAGTGGTTTTGGTTGGGCATTCCATGGGCGGTTATGTGGCTTTGGCTTTCGCCGAATTGTATCCCGATTATATGAAAGGCTTGTTTTTGTTGAATTCGACATCCAGAGCCGACAGCGATGAGCGAAAAGCAAACCGAGATCGGGCGATTGTAGCGGTAAAGCAAAATTATACGGCTTTTGTCCGCATGTCTATAGCCAATTTGTTTGCAGAAGAAAACCGCGAACGTTTGGCAGATACCATCGAAAAGGTAAAAGAACAAGCCTTGAAAACACCATTGCAAGGTATAGTCGCGGCTTTAGAAGGCATGAAAATCCGCAAAGACCGAGAAGTGATATTGCATTTTGCACCTTATCCGATGCAGTTGGTTTTGGGTAAAAAGGATGGCGTGCTTTTATACGATGACAACATCGACCAAATTGAAGAAACTAAAGTCGAACTCACTACTTTTCCCGACGGTCATATGAGCCACATTGAGAACGAGGCGGCATTGTTGCAAGTGATGTTGGTTTTTTTAAAAAAGGTGTAATTAACTGTCAAAGGTTAATTTGTTTTTTCCTCAAATGCAATGTCTTGATTGAAAATGGTTTGCAATAAAACTACTATTTCTTCCAAATAAGCTTTCATTACTTCGGCATTGATAACCGATTGGGCTTCTTTTTCCGGTTTGAAAGTAAACGGCAAAAAGCCTGCGTTTAGGTTTTTGAAAGAAATGATGCCGGCTTCCATTTCGAGGCCTTTGGTTTCTTTTTCAAACATAAAGGCATAAGCCAAAATTTGGATGATTTTATCGTTTTTGATGTCTTCGGTCAATCCTTTCCAGTCTTTTAAAGTGACTTTTTTCTGTTCGACTTTTCCGGTTTTGTAATCGATAATCCTGATTTTACCGTTGCGAAGTTCTATACGGTCTACATTTCCTTTGATCAATACGGGAATCGGTAAACGATTGTCTTCTAAAAGGCGCTCATAGGTTTGTTCCAGGGCGATAATTTGTACTTGATCGCCATTTTCTAAAGCCGCTTTCTCCAATTTCAGAAAATTGTACACATTGCGTTTGGCCACTTCAAACGCCAAGAGGTTTCGGCCTTTTTTGATTTCACCTTCTTTGTATACTTCTTTAAATTGGTGCAACACTTCGGCATCTATTTTTTGAAAACAACTTTCAATATCAGCCGTGGTTAACAATCGCCCGATAAATGGTTTGTACAACTCTTCTAAAGTGCCGTGAATGATAGTTCCCAACGTATTGACGGCTACGTTTTCCTCTACTTCATCGGTTTCGGAAATGCGCAAAACCCTTTGCATATAAAATTGTATCGGATTGCGAATATAAGTCGTTAAAGAAGAAGGCGAAAACCCATTGCTCGCAATTTCTTTTAAACGATCTATGACGCTATCTGTCTTCGGTACCAGCATCGGTTGGTATGCGATTGTTGGCACATCAGGATTGAAATATTGAAAAGTCAGGTTGTGATTCGGTTGTTTTTCGACTTCCAATTGCGTAATGAATCGGCTTTTTTCACCGGCGTCAAATCCTTCGCTATCCGCGTTGTATAACAAGTAGATGTTCTTGGCGCGTTGCAATAAATGATAGAAATGGTAAGTATAAATGGCGTCTTTTTCTTTGTAAGTCGGCAATTTGTATTCTCTTTTAACATCATAAGGAATGAACGAATTGGTGCTTTTACCGGCGGGAAATTTCCCTTCGTTGACGGAAGTGATGATCACGGTTTCAAAATCGAGTACGCGGCTTTCCAATACACCCATAATTTGCAAACCACTCAGCGGCTCGCCTTCAAAGGAAACATCGGCCACGTCGATGACTTGCTTGTAAATGGCTTGTAGTGTTTTAATGTCGTCGATGTTTGTGTGGTTTTCGAAATAGGTAATCATCTTATTGATGACTTTATAAACCGAGTACACAAAGACATTGGTAATTTTTTCCTCTTCGTTGTCGTGGCTTAAATGGGCTTTGATTTGCAGTAGAATTTGAGATAAATTCTCCAACACTGTTACGGAAGTTGTATTCCATTTTCGGAACAACATCTCAAAAAGCACATTGCTTTCGGCTTGTAATTCTGTGATTTTTTTATGGGTGATGAAAGTGTAATTGTTTTTATTGATTTTATTGACCAATCCGCTTGCGTTAACATAAGGTTCAATAAGCGGATGCGTTAAAATATCCAGGACATCTTTGTAATACATCACATAACTTTCCCCGTTTCTGGAAAGCGCGTTGGTGTGCAGCTTGAATAATTTGGCAATCAATAGTTGCGCCGGATTGTTCTTGCTGGAAAATCCCATGGTGATGTTGATAGCGTTCACCGATTCGGGTAAAGCGTGTAATAAGGGCAAGAGCAGATTTTCTTCGCCAAGAACGACTGCTACATTTTGAAGATTGGCGTTGTTTTCGGCAGCATATTTTTCGATAATACTCCCCGTAATTTTGGCTTGACCAATGGATTTTGAAGTGGCTATAACGTGTATGTTTTTAGCTTCGGTAAAATCGTTGACAATCCATTCGTACGGATGGGTTTTATAGTGAATCCACTCTGATTTGAATTTTCTCTGAAACAAACCTGCATCGTGAAAAGTATCGTGCAGCAAGGTTTCGTCTATGTCCCAATATATTTTAGCTACATCTAAAGCCAAAAGGTGTTGGATGATTTTTTCTTCGGCTTGGTTAAGCGCATTGAAACCGGCAAATAGAAATTGCTGGTTATTGTTTTCGGAAAAGTGATTTAAATTTTGAACCGCTTCACGGTAAATTAAGCCTTGGTAACCTAAACCTTTATCAAGTAAATATGTATATAAGGCATGATAGTATTCCGGCAGTTTTTTCCAGAATCGGAGGTAATTGTCGATGAGGTCAGTTCTTTTTTCAACAGCCACTGCCCAATGTTCAATTTCCTTGATGTTTTCGAGGTATTTTAAAATCTTGTTAGGTTCCAGCAGGTACCGATCGATTTCGTTAAAGTCTTGTAATAAGGTTTTGGCCCAGTTGGCAAAGGATTCGAAAGATTCTTGTTGTTCTTTTTCTGTCACCGAAAGGTAAACGTTGTAAAACTCGAAAAGCAGTTCAACGCTGTCAATTGAACGTATTCCGGCTATGTCTTGGATAAAGTCTTCTATGCTGATAATGTTAGGTGCGAAGATGTTATCAGAAACGGATTTTTTTAATTCGGCTAACAAAAAGACTTTGGCTCTTTTGTTGGGTAAAATCACCACTAAGTCCAATAGTGTATTGGAATGGGATTTTAAAATTTCCTGAGCCAGTTTATGAAGAAAAGTTGGTTTTGACATAGCATAAAAATAAAAAAACGCCCCGAATTTCGGAGCGTTTTTCTGAGATATTTTAAAGAGAAATTATTTTACTAATTTCACTTCAACTCTTCTGTTGTTAGCTTTACCAGCTTTAGTTTTGTTAGTATCGATTGGTTTTGACTCACCGAAACCAGCTGAAGTTAATCTAGAAGCAGCAATTCCGTTTTCTACTAAGTAGTTTTTCACAGCAGCAGCTCTGTCTTCAGATAATTTTTGGTTAGTAGCATCTTTACCATCGCTGTCAGTGTGACCTTCGATAGAGAAGTTAGCAGTTGGATACTCTTTTAAAATAGCAGTGATTGCTTGTAATACTGGGTAAGTTTGTTGTTGGAAAGAAGCTTTACCACTGTCAAACAAGATAGTTTTTGCGTAGTCATTTAATCTTTTGATAGCTTCTTCAGTTACCTCTGGACAACCATTGTTAGCAACAGTACCAGCTACATCCGGACATTTGTCATCTTTGTCTAATACTTTGTCACCATCTCTATCCGGCCATGGACAACCACCGTTTTCTTTAGGACCTTTAACGTCTTTACATTTGTCTTCTTTATCTTGAACACCATCACCGTCAGTATCAGGGCATCCACCGAAAGCTTTCAAACCAGCTACTTCAGGACAAGCGTCTACGTTATCAGCAATTCCGTCACCGTCAGTATCAGGACAACCGTTAAATTCGGCAGGACCAGCTACATCTGGACAAGAGTCTTTGCTGTTTTCGATTCCGTCACCGTCAGTATCAGGACATCCTTTAAATTGTGGTAAACCAGCTTCTTCAGGACAAGCATCATCTTTGTCATAAATTCCGTCACCGTCTTTGTCAGATCCACCAAATTTGAAAGTAAGACCTGCAAAGTGTTGCATATGAGATGGCATATCTTCACGAACATCTTCGAAAGAATGTTTGTAAGTAGCACGGTATGATAAACCTACAGTTTCGTTGAACCAGTAAGTTAAGCCTAAACCAGCATTAACTGTACCAGCACTAGTTACATCACCTAACCAAGTGTAACCTCCACCAACATGTAATGAAGGGTCAATAGTTTTTGATTTAAGTAAATTCATCATGCTGTAATTGATAACTCCATCAACAGCATAGTAATTGATGTCTCCAGGGTTAACTACCTCATAAGGTCCTTCACCAACTCTTGGCAAAACGAATCTTGTAAGTTTGTTGATAGATCCGGTAATACCGAATGAGAAGTTACCGCCAACATGTTTTGATACGTTTACAAAAGATACAGCAGGTAAGATATTCCAATTGTCACGAGCATTGAAAAACTGTGAAAATTGATCTTCCAATTTTGAAGCAGCACTAACTCTAGTGTCTACAGCGTTAACACCAAAGGTAATTGCCCATGGGTTGTTGCTGTCTTGAGCTTGTGAGCTAAAACCAGCTAACAAAAGCATAGCAACGAATAATTTGTTAAGATGTTTCATACTTAATTTGATTAAATTATAAAAATTATAATAGGGCAAAAGTAATACCTATTACCCTAATATCAAAATCTTATGGTTAAAATGTCACTATTTAATGATATTGAGTGATTTGCCAACTTCGGTAAAAGCCGCTATAGCTTTGTCTAAATGCTCTTTGTTGTGGGCTGCGGATAATTGAACTCTTATCCTTGCTTTGTCTTTTGGTACTACAGGATAAAAGAAACCGATGACATAAATACCTTTTTTCAAAAGTTCATCCGCCATAATTTGTGAGAGTTTAGCGTCGTAAAGCATTACTGGAACTATGGCAGAATCACCATAGATGATATCAAAACCTGCTTTTTTCATTCCTTCTTTGAAGTAATTGGTATTCCACTCCAACTTATCTCTCAGCGTGGTGTCTTTTTCTAATAATTCAAAAACCTTGATAGACGCACCAACAATGGCCGGCGCCAATGAATTAGAGAATAAATACGGTCGTGAACGTTGACGTAAAATTTCGATGATTTCTTTTTTGGCTGTTGTATAGCCGCCCATCGCACCGCCTAGCGCTTTTCCGAGTGTTCCGGTGATGATGTCTACTCGGCCCATAACACCCTTGGCTTCCATGGTTCCTTTACCGGTAGCACCGATAAAACCGGCAGCATGACATTCGTCCACCATGACTAAGGCATCATATTTATCGGCTAAATCGCAAATTTTATCTAAAGGCGCTACCAATCCGTCCATAGAGAACACGCCGTCGGTAACAATCAGTTTGAAACGATGTCCGGCTTCAACCGCTTTTTTTAATTGGTTTTCCAAATCTTCCATATTGGAATTTTCGTAGCGGTAGCGTGCGGCTTTACACAAACGAACACCGTCAATAATAGAAGCATGGTTCAAACTGTCGGAGATGATACAATCTTCTTCACCTAATAAAGGTTCGAAAACACCTCCATTAGCATCAAAAGCCGCAGCGTATAAAATGGTGTCTTCGGTGCCGTAAAATTCGGCTATCTTTTTTTCTAAGGTTTTGTGAATGTCTTGCGTACCGCAAATGAAACGCACTGATGACATTCCGAAACCATGAGAATCCAAAGCGTCTTTGGCCGCTTGAATCACTTCAGGATGGGATGATAATCCCAAATAATTGTTGGCACAAAAGTTTAAAACCGTTTCTCCGTTAACCTTAATTTCGGCTCCTTGCGGTGAAGTAATGATTCTTTCTCTTTTAAAAATACCGTTTTGTTCTATGGTATCTAATTCGTTTTGTAGGTATTGCTGAATTTTTCCGTACATGATTGGAATTTAAATTTAATGTTGTTTGATGTTGATGTTACAAATTTACTACTTCCAAACGTTCTCCAATGTATACCAAGGCTTTTTTAGTTACTTTAAACCCCATTTTTTCTATGGCGTTTTGGTAATTCTCCAGCTGCGTGGTGTATTTGCTTTGGTGCGCACCGGTTTTGTAATCCAATAAATAAATTTCTTTGTTCGGATGGACAACCATTCGATCGGGTTTGACTAAATGGCCTTCTTTTTGAATGATAGTTTGTTCGTTCAAAATTGTATTGCCGGACGCAAAATAAGGCAACAAGTCTTGATGCGCGACTACTTGTTCCAAAGTTTGCGCGATGGTTTCCTTTTGCGAAGCAATGATTAATCCGTTTTCAATGGCTTTCGTCAGCGCTAGTTCGATGTCGTCCGAAGTGTTGACAAAAGAGAGGATTTCGTGTAAAATATTCCCGAATTCAATCGCTTTTTGCTGTTGGGTATTCCACATCAAACTTTCTTTTTGGGCAATTTTGATGTTTTTCGGATTCAAGGTAGCCGTTAATTGTGGAATCACTTGTGTAGCTGAGGTTGATGTTTCGGTTTCAGACAGTTTGTCGGCTTGACCAAAAGCGTAGTCAAGTTGGTTTTCATCGAATGGTTCGCCTATGAATTTGATAAAGAATGTCGCCATATTGTTCGGATATTCTCCCGAAGTTTTGCTTCGCGTTTGCATGCCCGAAATAATGTACAACTGCTCCTCGGCACGTGTTAATGCTACATACAGCACGTTGATGTTGTCCAATAGTTCTTCTTGCTTTTTTTGTTGGTAAAGATTATTCGCTTCTTCGCCGTAACTGCTTACTTTACTGCTTTTGTCTACTAAAACTTTCGGCAAACCAATGGTTTCGGCATCGGCATTGAGCCACATCTTTTCTCTCGGCCCTTTGCTGTAATCTTCTTCGGCAAACGGAAAAATTACCACCGGGAATTCGAGTCCTTTCGATTTGTGAATGGTCATAATCCGAACTGCATCATTGCCTTCAGGCGACGGAATGCTGAGTTTCTCCGAATTCGTATCCCAATAAGCGAGAAAATCCGAAATACCGGCTTGCTTTTTCAAGTCGTGTTCCAATATCAAATCGAGGAAAAACTGGATGTAAGCATTGCGTTTGTTCGTCGGAATGACTTTGGCAATTATAATTTCGGTGGCTTCGTAAAGCGATTTTTTGCGGATGTTTTCAAACGAAAAATCGAGATGGAAACTTTGCAGCCATTGTTGAAAAGCCGATTCACTTTGTTGTTCCATCCCTTTCGCAATGAAATCGTGAATTGGCAATTGCTCTTGTAGCGAAGCCAAATAGTACAAAAAGTTGGCTTTGGCCATCAAATCGCTGTTGTTTTTCAAGTAGCGCAAAATGTGAATCACGCCTTGTACTTCGGATGAAGCGCCCAACAACAAACTTTCCGAAGACAAAATCGGAATCCCGTTTTCGGTCAGGTAATTGGCAATTTCGACACCATGGGCTTTTTTTCGGGTTAAGATGGCAATGTCTTTGTAGCGAAATCCTTTTTGGATGACTTTTTCAATGGTAGCCAAAGTAGCAGTCAAGTACATTTCGTTTTTTTCCAAACTTTCGTCGTCGTCCCAATGCTCTTTGTCCACTTTCGGGACAAAGGAAATATGTACATAACCACCGGTTTTGGAATTGAATTCCTGATGGCTGTGGTTGAGGTATAAGTTTTTGTAATCTTGGTGGGTAAACTCGCCCGCCAAAAAACGAAAAAAACGGTTGTTAAAATCGATGATTTGTGAATAACTGCGATAATTCGTGCCCAAAGAAAACAGCGCTTTGTCCGGATTGACAAAAGGATTGTTGTTTTTGCTGAGTTCGATAAATTGTTCCGCTTTTCCGCCACGCCAACGGTAGATGGATTGCTTAGGATCGCCTACAATCATCAGCGAGCCACGTTCACCGTTTAAATCTTCGCTCGACAGGGCATTGTCAATCAGCGGAATTAAATTGTGCCATTGCATTTCGGAAGTATCCTGAAATTCATCGATAAAGAAATGGCGGTATTTTTCGCCCAAGCGCTCGTATATAAAAGGTGCGGGTTGGTTCTGGATTTGCTCATAAATGAGTTTGTTGAATTCGGCTATCGAAAGGATATTTTGTTCTTTCTGAATTTTATCCAATTCATTACTCACCGTATTTAACAATGACAGCGGCGTAATGTTTTTCAGAAAGGCTTCGTAGAAATTTTTCTTTTCGAATGTGGCATAAATTGATGACAGCATTTCGAGTAGATCCGGAATGATACTTTCAATGACAGCTCTGTCTGCGGCCGTTTTGTTGATTTTGATATCGTCAAACTCGTGGTAGGTTTTGTTGTTCGGGTTGAATTTCTTTTCCTGAATCGTTACCAAATGTTTTGGGAAATAGCCGCCTGAAAAAGCTTTGTTGTCGATGCCTTTATTGTCAATCAACAACAAAGCTTCTGTAGCCAATTCAACAGTTTTGGCTTCCATAGCAGCACAAAGTTCCGTCAGTTTGTTTTTTATTTCGATGAATTCCGCTATGGTTTTATTCTGAAAATGGGTAATCTCTTGGCGGTTGTTTTCGTTCAGAATTAATTTTCCGGTGTCCATAATTTCCCTTGAAATGTCCCACGATTTGTCGTCGTCGGTTTTTTCCATGGTAAAATCGACCAACAAATTGGTGAGCGTTTCATCATTTCCGGCTTCGGCTATGATAGCGTCAACGGCTTCCGTCAATAAATTTTCAGTGTCTAAAGATACTTCAAAGGTAATGGGCAGATTCAAATCGTGGGCAAAAGCACGGATCACTTTGTGTGTGAATTTGTCTATGGTCGAAATATCAAAAGCTGCATAATTGTGGATGAGGTTTTTGATGATGCTTTTGGCTTTTTCGGTAATTGTGGGCAATGATAATCCGGTTTCCTTGTGAATATCTTGCATCAACTGCAACGCTTTGTTCGAAGGATTTTCTTTAGCAAACTCCGAAAGACTTTCCACCACACGGCTTTTCATTTCGTGTACCGCTTTGTTGGTAAACGTAATGGCCAGAATATTGCGGTAGGCATCGGGTTTTTTGGATAGGAGAATGATTTTTAAATACTCTTTCACCAAAGTATAGGTTTTGCCCGAGCCGGCCGAAGCGTCGTATATGGAGAAAGCAGGTTTTTGCATTAATTATGATTTACAGTTTTAAATTTTAAAATGGATTGGTTGGCATATTTATAAACGAATACTATAAGGCTAAATTCAATCGCTTTAAGCGGAATAGAGAGTAAAAACTCCCACCAAGTAAATCCGATGTAGTTGTATATAGTCCAAGAACTTGGGAGATAATCTCTGTGAAGAGAAGTTACAATAATGACAAATCGTTCAAAAGTTATGATAAAAGGGACAACTATAAGTATCCTGAAAAACAAAAACTTCCTTATGATATTGAATCTAACCAATTGGGTTAAAATTAACCAAAATAAGGGTTGAAGCCAAATGCCAAAAGAATATTCTCCTGTTAGTCGATTCAGGAATTGCGTTTTTTCTTCTTCCGTCATGATAACAACAAAATCGACAGTTACAGCCAGAAGCCAAACAATCGCAAATAAAATCCCTAAGAATACGAAGGTTTTGCAGGCGTCTTTGTCAAATTCTGTGAGCAAGTCTTTTTTGTACTTGAATAATTTTAGAGTAAAGAATAAAACAGTATACCAACCGAAGCCTAAAATTAAATCGATTCGGATAAAATGTAAGATGAAATCAAAATCTACCATTGGCCTTTTTCGATTAAATAGACAAAATTCAGCTTCGGCTCTTCACCGTAATATTCCACCTCAAATTCATCGACTTTTACCGCGCCTATTTTGGCTATGGCTTTTTGAGAACGAATGTTGCAAGCGCCAATGTGAAAATACACTTTGTCAACAAACAGAAAAGCGTATTCGAGCATCAATTTTTTAAGCGCTTTGTTGTAGCCATTGCCCCAAAATTTGCGTCCGATAAAAGTGTAGCCAATTAAAACCGATTTTTGGTTTTCATTGTAATCGTAAAAACGGCTGCAGCCAACAATTTCATTGGTGGCTTTGTCCCGAATTAAAAAAGCGCCCTGCGACAGCAATGCCCCTTCGAAAAACTTTTGAAACACCTCGCGTTGGTAGCGCAATTTATTAGGATGTTGCTCCCAAACCAACGGATCAGAAGCTACAACATATAAATCTTCAAAATCTTCTTCCTTGAGCGGAAAAAGCGCTATAAGTTCGGTTTGCAGATGTTGTGGTTGCCAGTTTAAAGTCATGGTTAGCAGTTGGTTTTATAGCCCCGATTGTCCCGAATTTTCGGGAGAAATCCTTTTTGACTTGCCGAGGGTTGTAATCCTTGGTAAGTTAAAAAGATTGTAATGGAAAGCGGGACACGAGCTCACAAAGAGCGAACAGGCGAAGCAAACAGCTCCAAATAAAATATCGATTTTAATTATTTGTTAATTGGTAAATAGTATTTTATCTTCCGAAGATAAATGTATAAATTTGAATTCATTTTAATACTAACTTAAATTAAAAATATCATGGCTTTTGAATTACCAAAATTACCCTATGCATACGATGCCTTAGAACCACATATCGACGCCAGAACGATGGAAATCCATCATTCTAAACACCACAATGCTTATGTGACCAATTTGAATGCGGCTATCGCCGGAACTGATATGGAAGGCAAAACCATCGAAAACATTTTGATTAACTTAGATATGACCAATATGGCGGTTCGCAACAATGGTGGTGGTCACTATAATCACAATTTGTTTTGGAAAGTAATGTCGCCTGATGGTGGCGGAAAACCAACCGGTGAATTAGCAGAAGCTATTGATGCGGCTTTTGGTTCTTTTGAAGAATTTAAAGCACAGTTTGCCAAAGCCGGAGCAACTCGTTTCGGGTCTGGCTGGGCTTGGTTGTGTGTACACAAAGGTGGGAAGTTGGAAGTGTGTTCTACACCAAACCAAGACAATCCGCTGATGCCGGATACGGCTTGTGGCGGTTTCCCTATTTTAGGAATGGATGTTTGGGAACATGCTTATTACTTGCATTATCAAAACCGTCGTCCGGATTATATTGAAGCGTTTTTTAACGTAATCAATTGGACAGAGGTGTCTCGTTTGTACGCTACTGAAAAATAAAGCCGAGCCTTTTTTCAGAAAGAATCAAAGCCGATTTCGCTAATTAAGCGGAATCGGTTTTTTGTTTGGTATAGGGATAAAAAAATAAACAGGCGGAATTGCTTCCACCTGTTTGCCCCAAATCTACCATAAACTTAACCTACACTAAATACTATGGTAACGCAAATCTAATAACATCCAAATTAATTTTGCGCTTTTTTTGTTAAAATATATTGGAATGATAGGCAAATGAGAGTGAAAACTGTCTTTTTGGGGATTTTCAGAGGTATAAAAAATAAAAAAGGTGAAGAAAACTTCACCCTTTTTGCCCCAAATCTACCATAAACTTAACCTACTAATGCTATGGTGGAACAAATATAACACGGATAATATTGTTAAAAAAAAATAATCAGACGAACTACAAGTAAAATCGTTGAAGTTTTTTTGGGCTGTTTTTCAGCGGTGTATAAAATAAAAAAGGTGAAGAAAAACTTCACCCTTTTTGCCCCAAATCTACCATAAACTTAACCTACTAATGCTATGGTGGAACAAATATAATGCGGATAATATTGTTAAAAAAAAATAATCAGATAAACGACAAGTAAAATCGTTGAAATCTTTTTGGGCTGTTTTTCAGCGGTGTATAAAATAAAAAAGGTGAAAATTGCTTTTCACCCTTTTTGCCCCAAATCTACCATAAACTTAACCTACTAATGCTATGGTAAAGTCAAATGTAAGTGGATTGCCTTTTTTGAAACAAAAAATTCAGACGAAATGCAACAAAAATCGTTTAATGACAAAAAATGTTAAAATTTTAGTAAGCACGAGCGTCTTTACCTTCATAGAAATTCATAAACGCCCTGTTAACCACGCGGTTACCACCCGGAGTTGGATAGTCGCCGGTGAAGTACCAATCGCCTAAATTTTTCGGACATGCCAAGTGTAAATTGTCAACGGTTTGGAAAATAATCTTTATTTCTGCTTTAATGTCTTCCGGATGTAACAGTGCTGCTATTTTGTTTGAAATTTCCGTATCGGTGAAAGGTGCGTAGATTTCGGTTACAAAGTTCACGACTTCGGTATCATTCAGTTTTTCTTGTGCTTTACACTTTTTATAAACGTCGTCTACTATGTGGTATTGCTTTCTTTCTTTTAGCAATTCAATCGCAGCTTGAAATGCAATTAAACCCTCAAGTTTGGCCATATCGATTCCGTAACAGTCCGGATAGCGAATTTGTGGCGCTGACGAAACTACTACTATGCGTTTCGGATTCAAACGATCCATCATTCTTAAGATACTCTTTTTTAAAGTAGTGCCGCGAACGATACTGTCGTCAATAATTACTAAATTATCGGAAGGTTGGATTACTCCGTAAGTGACATCGTAAACGTGTGCTACCAAATCGTCTCTGCTGCTGTCCTCGGTAATGAACGTTCTTAATTTCGCGTCTTTAATAGCGATTTTTTCTGTTCGAATTTTAACCGATAGTATTTCTTCCAGTTTTTCCTTGGTCAACGTTTTGCGGTTGTCTAAGATGAATTGGTTTTTTCTGTGGTTCAAGAAATCGTTAGCCGCTTCAATCATTCCATAAAAGGAAGTTTCGGCCGTGTTTGGTATGAAAGAGAAAACGGTATTGTCGGTATCATCTTCTATTGCTTCTAAAACGGCCGGTAAGATTAACTTGCCCAGTTCTTTTCTTTCTTGGTAAATTTCAGCATCACTACCGCGAGAGAAATAAATGCGCTCAAAAGAACACGCTTTTTTGACACTTGGTGGAATAATTTCCTGTTGCGATACGGTCCCGTTTTTTTTGATGATAAGCGCATTTCCGGGCTGTAACTCCTGTACTTTTTCAAAAGGCACATTAAAAGAGGTTTGGATTACCGGTCTTTCCGAAGCTACTACCACAATTTCCTCATCTTCATAAAAGTAAGCCGGGCGAATTCCTGCCGGATCGCGAAACACAAAACTGTCGCCGTGACCTAATAATCCGGCCATAGCATAGCCACCGTCCCAACCTTTGGAGGCGCGTTTTAAAATTTTGGCGATATCGAGTTTTTCGGCAATTACCGGAGAAGCTTCTCTTTTTGACAGGCCGTTGTTTTTACATTCTTGATACAAATCGGTTACTTCATCGTCGAGGAAATGACCAATTTTTTCCATTACGGTTACGGTGTCGGCTAATTCTTTTGGATGCTGACCCAATTCGACCAAACTATTGAATAGTTCGGTTACATTGGTCATATTGAAATTTCCGGCTACAATTAGGTTTCGGTGCATCCAGTTGTTTTGACGTAAAAAAGGATGTACACTTTCGATGCTGTTTTTACCGAAAGTACCGTAGCGAACGTGTCCTAAAAATAACTCACCTATATAAGGTAGATTTTCTTTTTGTAAAGCAACGTTGTCTTGGTATTCCGGATGTTGCTCTAATTCTTCGTTAATCCGGTCGTTGATTTGATCAAAGATATCTTGTATGGGTTGCGCTTTGTTCGAGCGTACCCTGCTGATGTAACGTTCTCCGGGTTCTACATCGAACTTGATAGAAGCAAATCCGGCACCGTCTTGACCGCGGTTGTGTTGCTTTTCCATCAGCAAATACATTTTCTGTATGCCGTAAAAAGCCGAACCGTATTTTTCTTTGTAAAAGGCTAACGGTTTTTTTAATCGTAAAAGGGCAATTCCACATTCGTGTTTAATGGCGTCGCTCATAGGGTGTTGTGTTGTTGTAAGTTGAGAGTTATAGGGTATTTAAAAACAAAAATGCCCCGAAATTTCGAGGCATAAAGTTATTGTAAATCTATTTCAAATTGTGTTAAAGCTTTGAATTGTTTCAAGCGCTCGTTCACTTCTTCTTTGGTTAACTCGAGCATTCTTTCGGTTCCGAATTTCTCCACACAGAAAGAGGCTAGGTTAGACCCTTGAATGATAGCGGTTTTCATCGTTTCAAAAGAGATATCACCTTGTTGGGTAATAAAACCTGCAAAACCTCCGGCAAAAGTATCACCGGCACCGGTTGGATCATACACGTCAGCTAACGGCAAAGCCGGAGCAAAGAAAATGTGTTCGTTATGGAAAATTAACGCACCGTGTTCTCCTTTTTTAATTACCACGTATTTTGGTCCCATAGTGTGGATTTTAGCCGCTGCTTTCACTAGCGAATATTCTCCCGATAATTGACGTGCTTCTTCGTCGTTAATGGTAATTACATCTACGCGTTTGATTACGTCTAATAATTCCGGCAAAGCACAATCCATCCAGAAATTCATGGTGTCTAAAACCACTAATTTCGGTTTTTGAGTCATTTGGTTTAAAACGCCGGTTTGTACTATTGGGTGTAAGTTGCCCAGCATTACTACATCGGCATCTTTAAAATGATTGGGAACAATCGGATTGAAATCGGCCAATACATTTAACTCGGTGGCCAATGTATCTCTTGAATTCATATCGTTGTGGTATTTACCGCTCCAGAAAAACGTTTTGCCTTCTTTTACGATTTCCAAACCTGAAATGTCAATATTTCTGGCCGTTAATAAATCTAAATATTCTTGAGGGAAATCGCCACCAACTACCGACACGATAGCCGATTGTAAGTTGAAGTGCGAAGCAGACAATCCGATAAAAGTACCGGCGCCGCCCAAAATTTTATCTGTTTTTCCGAAAGGAGTTTCAATAGCGTCAAAAGCTACTGTTCCTACTATAAGTAATTTGTTCATTCTTAGGGTTTCAAATTAAAGGCGCAAAGATACAGTTTTAGTTTAAAAGTTTAAAATGGTTTCAAGCTTAAAAAAGCTTTCCTTCTTCTCGCTCATAAAAAGAATCTACAGAAAGTTTTTCCAAACCTGAGGCATACACCGCTAATTCATCACAGCGTTCGTTTTGCGGATGGTTGTTGTGGCCTTTGATCCATTTGAAGTCGACTTGGTGTTGGCGATACACTTTTAAGAATCGCATCCACAAATCAGGATTTTTTTTGCCTTTAAATCCGGTTTTTTCCCAACTGAAAACCCATTTTTTTTCCACGGCATCCACCACATATTTGGAATCGGAAACTACCAGGACTTTCATGTTGGGTTGTTTGAGTTTTTCAAGTCCCACAATCACCGCCAATAATTCCATACGATTGTTGGTAGTATGTCGAAATCCTTCATAAAACTCTTTGCGATACGGTGTGCCAACCATTTCCATGACTACGCCGTAACCGCCGTTTCCGGGATTTCCTTTGGCAGCGCCGTCGGTGTAGATGTGGACTTGGTGTGACATTTAGACTTTTTAGATAGTTTAGACCTTATTAGACTGTTTGGATTAATTGTGCTTTTAGAAGACTTACTTTTTTCTAACAAGTCTAAGGTAGTCTAATTATCTAACAATCTTTCTATTGTTTTCGGAAAATATAGGTGTTCCAATTCATGTATTTTGGCAGCGATTTCCTCAGGTGTTTGGCATTCTTCAATGTTGACGGAAGTTTGGAAAATAAACTCACCTTCGTCGTAATGTTCGTTCACGTAATGAATGGTAATACCCGTTTCTTTGTCTTTATTTTCTAAAACGGTTTTGTGTACGTTCATACCATACATGCCTTTACCACCGTATTTAGGTAATAAAGCCGGATGAACATTGATTATTTTATGAGGAAATTCAGCAATAATGTGTTCCGGGAATTTCAATAAAAAACCCGCCAATACAATTAAATCCGGTTGTATTGATTGCAGTTTTTGTAAAACCAAATCGCTTTCCAAATCACTTTTGGTAAAAACAAAAGAGGCAACGTTGTGGTTTTTGGCTTTTTCCAATACTTTGGCTTGCGTATTATTTGAAAACACTCCGGCTACAGCAATCAGCTTACTATTTTTAAAATGCCGAATGATATTTTCAACATTAGAACCGTTTCCTGAGGCGAACAGCACAATTTTTTTCATTAGTCGGGCCTGAAATTAGAGTACAAAAAAAAGAATAATTGCGCTATTTTGAGGTATAAAAAAGTAAGATTTTGAAATTATTTTTTTACTTTCGTAGTTATATTTAGTAACAAAAAGGTTGTTATAAAATAAAGTTTTTTATTTTTGCCAACAATTTAAATTAAAAATCTAGAAATTATGTCAGACATTGCATCAAGAGTTAAAGCGATTATTGTAGACAAATTAGGCGTTGACGAAAACGAAGTTGTAACTGAAGCAAGCTTCACCAATGATTTAGGCGCTGATTCATTAGACACTGTTGAGTTGATCATGGAATTCGAAAAAGAATTTGATATTCAAATCCCGGACGATCAAGCTGAAAACATTGCTACTGTAGGTCAAGCTATTTCTTACATCGAAGAAGCTAAAAAATAATAAATAAAACACCCGTGAAGAATCTTTATTTTTCGCGGGTTTTTATTATTTTTACTGAAAAGATTAAACTTGATTGATATTCAATCTTAAAAATATTGAAATACCCCTGTCTCTTTAATGATCAATTTGAAGAAAACAAGGGTATTATTTGTTTAAATACAATTCTAAAAAACACATTATGGCATTAAAGCGAGTTGTAGTAACAGGTTTAGGTGCGTTGACACCCATAGGGAATTCCATCGAAGAGTATTGGAATGCTTTGGTTAATGGGAAAAGCGGAGCAGCGCCCATCACCTATTATGATACCGAAAAACACAAAACAAAGTTTGCCTGCGAAGTAAAGAACTTCAATATCGAGAATTACATCGACAGAAAAGAAGCTCGCAGAATGGATAAATTTGCCCAATATGCCATTGCTGCCAGCGAAGAAGCTATTAAAGACGCCGGAATTACCAAAGAGAATGTAAATAAACACCGCGTTGGTGTGATTTGGGGTGCCGGAATTGGCGGATTAGAAACTTTCCAAGAAGAGGTAATGAGTTATGCGGCCGGAGATGGAACGCCAAGATTCAACCCTTTCTTTATCCCGAAAATGATTGCTGATATTGCTCCCGCTCACATTTCAATGAGAAATGGTTTTATGGGGCCTAATTATACCACAGTTTCTGCTTGTGCTTCATCGGCCAATGCCTTAATAGATGCTTTCAACTACATCCGTCTAGGAATGTGTGACGTAATCATCTCAGGAGGCTCGGAAGCTGCTGTGACTATAGCCGGCATGGGTGGATTCAACTCCATGCAAGCCTTATCGACCAGAAACGATAGTCCGGAAACGGCTTCAAGACCTTTTGATGCTACGCGCGACGGCTTTGTTTTAGGAGAAGGCGCCGGAGCTTTAGTATTGGAAGAATATGAGCACGCAAAAGCTCGTGGTGCTAAAATATATTGTGAAGTAGGCGGTGGCGGAATGTCATCAGATGCCTATCACTTAACCGCTCCGCATCCGGAAGGCATAGGGGTAATCGCCGTTATGGAAAACACCTTACGAGATGCCGGAATGACACCTGAGCAAGTAGATCACATCAACACTCACGGGACTTCAACACCGCTTGGAGATGTGGCTGAATTAAAAGCTATTAGTGCTGTTTTTGGAAATCATGCTAAAAACATTAACATCAATTCGACCAAGTCTATGACCGGACACTTGCTTGGAGCAGCCGGTGCGATTGAAGCTATAGCTTCAATTTTAGCTATGAAACACGGTATTGTTCCGCCTACTATTAACCACACAGTGGTGGATGAGAATATCGATCCTTCTTTGAACTTAACATTGAACAAAGCTCAAAAAAGAGAAGTTAATGTTGCCATGAGCAATACTTTCGGTTTCGGAGGTCACAATGCTTGTGTGTTATTCAAAAAAATACAAGACTAAGTTTAGGATGAAAATTCTAAAAAATATATTCAAAAATTCCCGTTCATCATCTGAGGACGGGATTTTTTTTACTGAAATTGAAAAAGTTATCGGGTTCAAACCGCAATCTATTCAGTACTATCAAAAAGCCTTTACCCATCGGTCCACCAACCGCACCGATTTAAAAGGAAACCCTATGAATTACGAGCGTTTGGAGTTTTTAGGTGATGCGATGTTGAGCGCTGTTATTGCTGCGTATCTCTACAACGAAGCACCCGCCGGAGATGAAGGTTATCTGACCAAAATGCGCTCTAAAATTGTGAGTCGAGAACACTTGAACGAGTTGGGAAGAGATTTAAATTTGATTCGGTTTGTGGAAAGTAAAGTACCGACGCAACATTTTGGCGAAAACATACACGGTAATATATTTGAAGCCTTAGTTGGCGCTATTTTTTTAGATAAAGGCTACGATTTTTGTCAGAAGTTTATCCAAAAAAGTGTCATAGCTCCTTATGTAGATATAGCCCGATTGGAAGGCAAAGTCATCAGTTACAAAAGTCTTTTAATCGAATGGTGTCAAAAAGAGAAAAAGTCTTTTCATTACGACGTTTTTGATGATAACGGTAACGATGGGCAAAAATTCTTTGGCGTTAAATTAAGCATCGACAATAAAGTTGTTGCCAAAGCCAGAGCAACTTCTAAAAAGAAAGCAGAAGAAAAAGCGTCTCAAAGGGCTTATTTTGCATTTCAAGAAAAAATTAACAAAAAATAATGCAGATTCTTAAAAAGCTATAACGTTTTCGTTCATAAAATAACGTTAACACAAACTTTACTTGCTGAAAATCTGTCGCAGATGCACTATATTTACAACTTAAATTGCAATCTTTATGTATGTTCACAAATTGCATATTGCAGAGTTTGACAAGATAGATTATCAGTTAATTGCTATTCATTCCCCTTTAGAGGATTATCGATTGGCTTATTTTATCAACAAGCATTTGCCTATCAATCTCAAAAAGTGCCACAACAACATACAGATCAGCAATAAAGAAGGCGAAACGCAATTTACCCGATTTATTTTTGAAGACCATCAAGACGTTGCTTGGAGTTTGATTCAAAACCAAAACGATGCGATAGTTTCGGCTCCGTCCAATAATTTTGGGTTATTTGCAGAAAGCAGCACTGAGTTTGCACCCAAAATTTACTTGATTCCGGAGTTTAAGAAGGTCGATTATTTTTTTAAAATTGAGAACGATGAGGTGCCGATAGACCTGCCGAACATCATTAACTGTCTCAAAAAAATAGACAAAATAAGCACCGTTTACACCGTAGACGTAGCCAATATAAAATCAAAGAACAATTTAATTTTTTAAGTATAATGCCAACAAAAAAGAAAACTAAAATTGTAGCCACCTTAGGGCCTGCATGCAGTTCGAAAGAAGTAATTAAGAAGATGATTGATGCCGGAGTGAACGTATTTCGTATCAATTTTTCCCATGCTGATTATACCGATGTAAAAGAAAGAATAGATATCATTCGAGAATTGAATGATGAATATGGTTACACCACCGCCATTTTAGCCGATTTGCAAGGTCCAAAACTTCGAGTTGGTGTGATGAAGGAAGATGTAGTAGTGAATCCGGGCGACATCATCACGTTTCAAACCGCCGAAGACGTTCCGGGTACTAAAGAGCGTGTGTACATGAACTATTTGTCTTTCCCGCAGGATGTTAATCCGGGAGAGCGCATTTTGTTGGACGACGGAAAGTTAATTTTCGAAGCCTTGGAAACCAACGGTACGACCGAAGTGGTTTGTAAAGTTATTCAAGGCGGACCGTTAAAATCTAAAAAAGGAGTCAACCTGCCGCAAACCAAAGTTTCCTTACCGGCATTGACTAAAAAAGACATTAAGGATGCGCTTTTCGCTATTGAGCAAGAAGTGGATTGGATTGCACTTTCTTTTGTGAGAACGCCCAAAGATTTAGAAGAATTACAAGATTTGATCGCCAAACATTCTGCCTATAAAATTCCGATTGTAGCCAAAATTGAAAAACCGGAAGCAGTAGAAAACATCGATAAGATTGTAGCTTTCTGCGACGGATTAATGGTCGCTCGAGGTGATCTTGGTGTAGAAATTCCGGCCCACGAAGTACCGTTGATTCAGAAAAAATTAATCCACCGCGCCAAAACCGCTCGTATTCCTGTAATTGTAGCTACGCAAATGATGGAAACCATGATTACCAGTTTAACGCCAACGCGAGCTGAGGTAAACGACGTAGCCAACTCGGTTATGGATGGAGCTGATGCAGTAATGTTGTCAGGGGAAACTTCAGTCGGAAATTATCCGGTAGAAGTGATTGAAAAAATGACACAAATTATCGAAGCCGTTGAAGATTCGCCTTTAATTGCCGTGCCGCAAAATCCGCCTCACGTTAGAACCAAGCGATTTATTACCAAATCTATTTGTTATCACGCGGCGACTATGGCCAACGACATCAAAGCCAAAGCCATATCAACCTTAACCAATAGTGGTTATACCGCGTTTCAAATTTCTGCTTGGCGTCCTAAAGCACACGTTTTAGTGTATACTTCGAACAAGCGAATTTTAACGCAACTGAATTTGCTTTGGGGCGTGAATGCCTTCTATTACGATAAGTTCGTCAGCACCGATGATACGGTTGACGACATCAACCAAATGGCCAAAGACAAAAGCTACGTGAAAAAAGGTGATATGATGATTAATCTTGCCGCAATGCCGGTGGCCGATAAAGGAATGGTAAATACGTTAAGGGTTTCTGAAATAGAATAATTTTTAGTATTTTAGCCACAACCATCTTTAAAAAGAAATAAAATGAATTCAAACAATCCGTTTTTCAAAACCAAATCATTCACCGAAAACAATGAAACGGTGCACGAAGCCGTAGTGATTGATTACAATAACACCATGACTGTTTCAGGAACCATCAACAAGAGTTTCCTGATGTTAATTCTTTTAATCGCTAGTGCTTCCATCACTTGGATGATGACATTGAGTGGACAAAATCCGGTAGTGTTAACCATCGGTGGTGCTATTGTTGGATTTGTGTTGGTGTTAATTGCCGTATTTAAACCGCAATATTCTACCTTTTTAGCTCCTGGTTACGCCATTTTCGAAGGATTATTTATTGGTGGTCTTTCAGCCATTTTTGAGGTAATGTATCCGGGAATTGTAGTCCAAGCGGTGAGTTGTACTTTTGTGACTTTCATGGTTTGCTTCGGTTTGTACAAATACGGAGTAGTGAAAGTTAACGACAAATTCAGATCGGTAGTAATAGCGGCTACTTTAGCGATTGCTACTTACTATTTGATTTCTTGGTTATTGTCGTTATTCACTAGTTTTACGCCAATTCACCACGGTAATTCGATGATCAGCATTGGTATTAGTGCGTTTGTAATTGTAATCGCAGCTTTGAATTTGTTCTTAGATTTTGACCAAATTGAAAAAGGCGCTCAAGAAAGAATGCCGAAATACATGGAATGGTACGGCGCTATGGGCTTAATGATTACCTTAGTTTGGTTGTATGTTGAATTCTTGAGACTATTATCTAAATTGTCAAGCAGAGATTAAGGCTTGTCTTATAAAAATCAAAACCAGCTTTCGGGCTGGTTTTTTTGTGCTTAAAACTCAAACTTCAACTGCACGACAACCGTCTTTTTAATTTCTGTATTTAGGTTATTCAACGAAATGCCCAACAATCGCACCGATTCCTTCATCCGTTCTTGAAATAAAAGCTCTTTAGCGGTCTCGAGAAGCAATCCTTTGTCGGCAATAAAGTAAGGCAAGGTCTTGCTGCGAGTTTGGGTCGTAAAATCGCTGTATTTGATTTTGAGGGTTACGGTTTTTCCGGAAATGTTGTATTTCTTCAATCGGTTTTCCAGTTCGGCAGCTATGCGTTCCAACTTTTCTACCATAAAAATTTCCGAAGTCAGGTTTTCATTAAAAGTATGTTCAGCGGCCACCGATTTCGCAATTCGATTGGGTTTTACCGCACTGTTGTGAATGCCGCGAACAATGTTGTAAAAATGCAAACCGCTTTTGCTGAAATGCTCCTCCAGAAATTCCTTCGACTTCGATTTTAAATCTTTCCCGGTGAATATGCCTAAATGGTACATTTTTTCGGTGGTGACTTTGCCTATGCCGTAAAATTTTTTGATATCGAGGTTTTCCAAAAAAGCTTCTACTTCTTCCGGATTCACAGTTTTTTGCCCGTTGGGTTTGTTGTAATCACTGGCTATTTTGGCCACAAATTTATTCACCGAAATTCCGGCAGAAGCTGTCAAACCGACTTCTTCAAAAATACGTTGTCTGATTTCCTGAGCAATTAAAGTCGCGCTCGGATTGCCTTTTTTATTCTGAGTTACATCCAAATAGGCTTCGTCTAAGGATAGTGGTTCGACTAAGTCGGTGTATTCGTGAAAGATTTTCCGAATTTTTTTGGAGATTTCTTTGTAGCGGTCAAATCGAGGGCGAACAAAAATCAAATCCGGACAATTGCGCTTGGCTTGAATGCCGCTCATGGCCGAACGAACGCCAAATTTTCGCGCTTCATAACTCGCCGCCGAAACCACACCTCGGACTTCGCTACCGCCAACGGCTAAAGGTTTGCCTTTGAGCTCGGGATTGTCCATTTGCTCCACCGAAGCGTAAAAAGCATCCATATCGATGTGTATGATTTTTCGATAAGTTACCTTGGATTCCATTTTTACTTGTCTTTTACCGGAAAGAAAAAAGCGGTCGGACGCGTTTTGAAATACGCCCAAGTAGCAATGAATAACAGTTTTAACTCCGAAAGTGGAATATTGCGGGAACGGAAAGCCAATCCTAACGACAACGAAAAACTAACGATGAAGTTCACAAAACCAATCAATCCAATCCCGATGATTCCCCAAATAATTGTTGGCCAATCCACAAAAAAATCAGCACCGTACAAGCCTAAAGCAAAGTTTCCGGCGGCAAAAGTAATGTGGCGTATGTCGAGATTCAGTCCGAGAAAAATCCCCAACGAAGCCGTACTCCCCAAAAACACGCCAAACCAACCGTTGGAAACCACACCTGGCCAGTGATTTTCAAACCATTTGGCAATAGCATTGGTTTTGACAATCCCTAAATTTTGTTTTAAAACCGGATGTTCTTTGATGCGATAGTAAACTTGATTGTGTTTGTTCCTATTTGATACATTTCCTGAAATAATGCCGGAGAGAAACAAAAACACACCGGCAATAGCGGCATGAAATAAAGCTGCCGAGTGCACCGGAGACAAATCGTATAACAGTTTCGACGATTTTTCAAAGGCAATATTGTAGTCCAATAAATAATCAATAAGCCAAATGCCTAACATGGCTACGGGAAAGGCCATAAAAACATTGCCTACAAAGGCGATAAATTGCGAACGAAACAAACGGGCAAATAGTTGGGCAAACGAACCGTGTTTGTTTTCAGAATTACTTTGTTTTTTCATCCCGCTTTCTAAAGCTTTTGTCAAGGTTGCAGCTGTCATGGCCGGTTGTTTGGTGGCTAAAGTATAACCCATCAAATAAATGGCGATAAAACCCAGCGAATAATTCAAACTGTAATAAAAAGCATGACCAAAAGCACTGGTTTCTATCTTGGAAAACAATATTTTAAGGATACACAAAATCCCAACGATAAATCCACCGCCAACCGCTGCTTTAAACATGGAAAAATACTCGGAGCGACTTTCAGTAATGTAATGTTCTCCGGTTTTGGCTGTATGTTGTGTGATTTCATAGGAAATCAATTGGGTGCTTTCGTTGATTAACTGGCGGACATTGTTCTTTTGACAGTTGTATTTAATCAGTCGCAGCAACAACAAAATGGAATTATTTTTTTTGTCTGAAGGTTTGTTAACGACTAAAGTAGAAATCAAGACTTTCATTCGGTGCAACTGTTGTCGGATGCGGAGCAAACTCTGATTTACTTTCAACGAAATGCCGAATTTCGAGCTGTTACCTAAAGCTTTATCGACATATTCTTCGCATTGTTTGTGCAGGATAATCAGTTGCTTGTAGTTTAAATCTTCTGAAACAATATAATGTGGTTCGCTTTTTCTGATTTTGGACAAAATACTGTTCAGTTCGTTTTCAAACGCTACAAACGGACTTTCCAAATCATCGTATTCGGGCACCATTTTAATCACATCGGTTTCCATGGCTCGCCCGCTCATTCTTTGCGAAATTAAACCCATAGCGTTCATGACTTCGGCCAAAACCGATTGTTCGGCCACCGATTCGTAAATGGACTCAACAGCAATACAGTCAAACAGTTGTTGCAATTCTTCAAACGGAATACGGGCTATCCAAATCGGATCGGAACTTTTAAAAAACACTTGATTCAGCACAAATTCCAAAGTGTCTTTTTCCGGTTGGAAAGGTAAAATTTTGGCAAAGATTCGTTTTTTGACTTCATAAGTAAAGTCGGAATCCCTTAAAATTCCGGTGTCGGAAAGCATTCTGCCGAATTTTCTTTGCGAAAGCGCTTCACCCAAATACAGTTTGAATTGCGCCGTCATATTCGGATTTGATTCTAAATACTCTAAGAGAGGCTTAATACTAACCACATTCTCATTTTTGGGATAATCAGGACGAAAAAAACGAACTAAATCCACCAAAAAAAGCAAACGGTCATTAGATTGATAACCGTTTTGGTCGAAGTACAACCTAAATAAATCGGTTAAATTTGTAATTGGTGTCTTATTGCGGTACAATTTCATCCCAAGAAGGTTAGACGGTTAAGATTCTTGTAAAAATACAATTTTCAAGGTATATATTTCTTAACTTGCTCCTAAATATGACTCAAAAAATGATAGAAATAGAGCGTAAATTTTTAGTCCTTTCGAACGATTTTATCAACGAGTCCTTCTCGCAAAAGCGCATTGTACAAGGCTATTTGAGTTCTAATCCGGAAAGAACTGTACGCGTGAGAATTAAAGGCGATAAAGGGTATTTGACCATCAAAGGCAAAAGCAGCGCCAACGGTACAACGCGTTTGGAATGGGAAAGGGAAATCAGTGTGATAGATGCTGAAACCTTGCTCACCATATGCGAAAGCGGTATTATCGATAAAGTTAGATATGAAGTCAAAGTCGGACATCACGTGTATGAAGTCGATATTTTCTCAGGCGAAAACGATGGATTGGTAATGGCCGAGATTGAATTGGAATCGGAAACGGAAACTTTTGAAAAACCCAAATGGTTGGGCGAAGAAGTAACCAACGATGAACGCTATTACAACGCCTACTTGAGTAAAAATCCTTTTACCCGCTGGTAGTTATTTAGGTTCTTCTACTACTTCAATTTTTACAATTACCGAGCCTGAATTTTTATTGGAAACGATATCCATAAAAGCTCTTTTAGTCAAATCGATTTCACGGACTTTAGAAAACGGACCACGATCGGTAATTTCGACGATAACGAATTTTCCGTTGGCTTCGTTGGTGACTTTTACCAAAGTGCCAAATGGTAATTTTTTGTGAGCAGCAGTGTATTTGTTGTTGTCAAAACGTTTGCCACTGGCGGTTCTTCTACCGTTGAATTTATGGTGATAATAGGAAGCGTGAGCGTTTTTTTTGTAGATTTTCAGCTTTGAATTGGGATCAATTTGAAGAGTATCAGTTTCTTTCACCACTGGAATTTCTTTCACTACTACTGTGTCGGTTTTAGCCGTTGCTACAGTTTTTGTTTTGTCCTTTGGGTCTTTGATTTCCTTAGGATCTTTACTGTCTTTGGCCGGAGTAGTTTTCTCTTTGTTCTTGTCTTTTGGCTTTTCCTTTTGCTGCGGATTACCCGAAGAAAATGCCAGCAAAGCAAAAGTCATCAAGACTAATAAATATGAGTTTATTTTAGTATTCATAGAGAATTTTTTAGTTGATAAATCGGTTTTACAAAAACCGTACCTGATAAAAAAAGTCCTTTTCAGGACTTTAGTTATTTTTTAGAACCATAATTTCCAAGGAATTCGACTTAAAATAAGCAGTAATCCTATGCCATAGAAAATGGCAATAGATTTGAATTTTGCCGTTCCGGTTTCCCCTTTTTTGTGTTTAGACCAACCGATAGTAATTAAAATTATCGCGATAATGTTGATTAGCGGATGTTCTAGAGAGGTTAATCTGGCATCGGCATTTTTCATTTCCCCCAACAAGGCGTGACCTAGCGGAGAAACAAAATATAAAATCAAGCCAACCAATAATTGTATATGCGCTCCGATTAATCCAAACAAAGCAATTTTTCGGTCTTTAGCCGTAAATTCTTTTTTAGAAGACATACCCAAAAAGGAATTAACAACAGCGAAAACCAACAATAATAAAGCTAAATAAGCCCAACCTGAGTGGAATTTTTGAATGAAATCGTACATAGTTTTTGTTTTAGAATCACAAATATAGGTAAAAGACATAAAAAAACCTCAACCGGAGTTGAGGTTTTTGATAGGAAGGATACCAACTTAAAAGCTATAACTGATAGCAAAGTTCCAAGTTCTTCCGAATCCGAAAAAGACTTGATTTGACTTGTCTAAACCATCATAAATTTGAGTGGTAACATAAGTGTTGTAAGCAGTTGTATTTGGAGAACCATCTGTATTGGTAAAGTCTGCCTGTGTTTTGGTGTGAATGTTAGTTCTTGATTCAGCGATGTAAATCTCGTCCAAAACGTTATTGATGTTTAATCTGAAATTGATAGCATCTGCACGGTCTTTTCCAACCAACATTTTATAAGAGAAACCTGCATCTAACAAACCGTATGAAGGTAACAACAACGAACCTTTGTCATTAGCGGCTTGCGTTCTGAAGTTAACCGGGTCTATACTGGCGTATAATTCGTCAACAAAACGATAATTACCATCAATTTTCACTCTTTCAATGATTTCGTATGAAGCGCCGATACTTGCTGTAGTTTGAGCAGCATCTCCCACTTTCAAGCCATCTAAATATAGTGTTTCAGTGAAAACTTCACCACTTGGGTTAGTAATTACTAAGTTGTTGTCATCTTGGTAATTTGCTGTAACGTTGCTGCCGTATTTCCAGTTTCCTATTGAAGCCATACCGTTAATGGCTAATTTGCGAATTGGTTTATAAGTAAAATCTAACTCTGCACCCACGTGAATTTGTTCAACGCCTTGTAAAAAGGCATTTCCAAGAATGGTAGGAGTAGCAGGGTTCAAATCGTTGTCAATATTGGCTGTTAATCTTATAAAACGGTCTTTCCAGCTGGTTCTGTAAACGTTTAAGTTCGCATTGAATTTTGAGGAGCGGTATCCGTAACCTGCTTCTACACCAAATACTTTTTCATTGGTCAAATTTTCATTTACAACAGACGCATTGTTCGGATAAACAGCATTAAAGAAAGGTTGTTTTGAATAGTATCCCGAATTAATGAAAACATTGTGATTTTTGTTGATGTTATAGTTCAAACCACCTTTGATGTTTCCGCCTAAAATATTTTCATAATCAGTAGCATATAATGGGTCAGTGGTAAGGTATTTGAAATAATCGTCTCTTCTGAATCCTTGTTGTGAAATCGCAGCTTGTACAAAAGCAGTTAGTTTTTCTGTGGCATATTCTAACTGAGTAAAAGCACCATACCATCTTACCAATCCATCGTTGTTGTAATTGATTTTTTGTTGGTAATCCGAGTTGAAGAAAGGGTTAAAATGCGGTTTGGTTGAGTATTCAAAGCTCAAAACTCTGTTAGGATTGTTGACATCAAAGTTATCGGCATAATTATCTGCTCCTAACAAATCATTTAAATTTTGGAAGTGAATACCTCTGTAAGTTCTGGCATCTAAACCAAAATCCAACGTAAACTTATCATTGATTTTTTTGTTCAAGTTTACAATTCCTCCGTACCAGTTATGAGAGTTAATAGAAGAAATTTTAGAAATACCGTTGGTGGCATTATTGCCGGTTGATGCAGAGTTTTGGAAATCACCGTTGATTTGTGAACGGGTAAAGTTGGTTGTTCCAATGGTTACTTGTTGACCGGAATTATAGGCATTGATTAAATCAACGTTGATTAATCCGTTTGCGGTTCTTAAACTGTTTGAAAAGAAACGATTTCCTCTGATAGCACCGGCACCATTACTTCCGCCACCGCGTCCCCAAGAACCGTAAATTACAGTTGATAACTTAGTAGTTTCGTTGATTTTCCAGTCCCAATTTAAGGAGGCCACCGGTTTGTGGTAGTAATTGGTTCTGAAACTGTATTCTCTTCCGTTCAAATAACCCCAATCCGAGTTGTATCGGATGTTAGGTTCACCTACGCCATCACCATATTTTATATAATCGGCAATTGTTGGCGCTGCAGATCTTTGGTTGTGCCATTGCGGTGCTCCGGTGAAAGTAATTTGAAAATCGTGGTTTTTGTTTAGTTCATATCCAAGAGCCACAAAATAGTTAGCGCCGGCAAATTTTGTTCCATCAACATATCCGTCACCAAAAGTTTGACTCAACAAAACGGAAGTTGAAAACCCATTGTCTAATTTACCGCTGGAATAAGACATTAAAGTTTTTAAATAATCATCATTTCCGATAGTGGAAGAAAGGGTGCCGCCTTTTTTTAAGTCGGATGATTTAGTAATTACATTGATAGTTCCACCTACAGAAGAAATAGCTAATTTTGAAGAACCAAGACCTCTTTGAACCTGCATGGCTGAAGTAACGTCGGATAAACCGGCCCAGTTGCTCCAAAACACCCTGCTGTTTTCCATATCGTTAACTGGAACACCGTTAATCATTACGGCTATGTTTTCTTGAGAGAAACCACGAATGTTAACTCTTGAATCTCCAAATCCACCACCCGATTTTGTAGCATATACCGACGGTGTATTGTTTAAGATTTCAGGAAACTCTTGCGAGCCTAATTTTTCCACTATTTCCGCTGATTTAATGGTAGAAACAGCAATTGGCGTCTTTCTGTCTTTAGCAATGTCGATGACACTTGATTTGATTACAATTTCTTCCAATTGGTTTGATTCGGAAGCCATATTTATTTTTCCCAAATCAATTGTTCCCGTTTTTTCTACTGAAAAATTTACTGTTTTTGTTTGAAACCCAATATAAGTAAATACTAATTGTCCTGTTTGGGTTTTAGTAGTAATGCTGAATTTACCCTCAGAATCAGTTGTGGTGCCTTCGTTTGTTCCTTTAACAGTAACGTTTACTCCAGGCAAACCCATACCAGAATCAGTATCAAGAATGACACCGTTAATTTTACCTTGTGAATAAGCAAAAGCTGTAAACAAAGTAAAAATCCACACAAAATAATTCGCTTTAATTTTTCTCATTTTAGAGTTTGTTTAAAATTTCTGCAAAAGTTCAATTTTAAACAAACTAGGCCGTTAAGAAAATATTAAGAAAAAATGAGGTATGATTAACTTTTGTTTAAGGCTATTTGTTTTTCAAAAAATGCTTTAGTAAGAATTCGGTTGAATTGTCGTGGTTTTTAACGGTTCCCGAATGGATTTCGTCTAAGATAGAGTTGGCCAATTGTTTCCCTAACTCAACGCCCCATTGGTCGTAACTGAAAATATTCCAGATTACGCCTTGTACAAAAATCTTATGTTCGTATAAAGCAATTAATGACCCTAATGTTTTTGGCGTTAGCTTGTCGATTAAAATGGTATTGGTTGGCTTGTTGCCGGTAAATACTTTAAACGGTAAAAGGTATTCTGCCTTGTCACCTGTGATGTTTTGTTGTTCAAATTCGGCTCTAACCTGACTTTCGGTTTTGCCGTTGAGTAAAGCTTCGGTTTGGGCGAAAAAGTTTGACATCAATTTATTGTGATGGTCTTCGTTGCCGTACAACGGTTTGACAAATCCGATAAAATCAGTCGGAATTAATTTGGTGCCTTGATGAATCAATTGGAAAAAGGCGTGTTGTGAGTTGGTTCCGGGTTCGCCCCAAATAATGGTTCCGGTTTGGTAATTGACCGGTTTACCATCGCGACCAATACTTTTTCCGTTGCTTTCCATAATACCTTGTTGTAGATAAGGCGCTAATTTTTGAAGGTATTGGGTGTACGGAATTAAGGCTTCGCTTTCGGCGCCGAAAAAGTTGTTGTACCAAATGGTTAACAAGGCCAAAATTACCGGTATATTTTTGTCGAAAGATTCCTTTTTAAAATGATTGTCCATTTCGTGAGCGCCGGCTAACAGTTCGTCAAAATGCTCGAATCCAACGGCTAAGCTGATGGATAATCCAACGGCACTCCAAAGTGAAAAACGTCCGCCAACCCAATCCCACATAGGGAAAATATTGTCGGGATTAATGCCGAACTCGGTTACTTTTTGAATGTTAGTGGAAACCGCAACGAAATGTTTGGCCACATCTTCTTGTGATGCTGACTGCAAGAACCAAGCGCGAATGGTCTCCGCATTTGACAAGGTTTCTTGTGTGGTAAACGTTTTGGAAGCGATGACAAAAAGTGTCGTTTCCGGATTGAGTTTTTTGATGATTTCGTTTACGTGATCACCATCAACGTTAGATACAAAATGAACGTTTAAATGGTTTTTGTAGAATTGCAACGCTTCCACCACCATAGCTGGACCAAGGTCGGAACCGCCAATTCCAATGTTCACTACATCGGTGAATGGTTTTCCGGTAAATCCTTTTCGTTGTCCAGAAATCACTTCATTGGAGAACGCTTTGATTTTGTTTTTAACAGCAAAAACTTCCGGCATTACGTTTTCTCCGTCTACCAAAACCACTTGGTTTTCCGGCGAACGCAAGGCGGTGTGCAATACCGCTCTGTTTTCGGTTTGGTTGATAGCATCACCCCCAAAATATTGGCTGATGGCTTCCTCGAGTTTTACTTCCTTAGCCAAATTCAATAATAAGTTGATGGTCTCTTGGTTGAGTATGTTTTTAGAATAATCGACTAAAAAATCTTGCCATTGGATATGAAATTTTTCCGCTCTTTGTGAATCGTTGGCAAACATTTCCTTTAAGGAAGTGTTGCTGATTTGTGCATGATGTTGGGTGAGTTTTTCCCAAGCTTCCGTAACTGTCGGATTGATTTGTGCTAATGCCATTTTTTTACATTTGAAGCACAAATTTACAAATATAGATTGGTAAAAAAAGAGGTGGCCTTTTACGCTAACGTTGTAGTAAGTAAAAAAAGTAAATTATCTTCTGAATTTGAGTTCGGCGGTGCTGTCCAATACCTTTTTGAGCGGTTTAATTTGCTCCAAAAATTGTTGTTTGTATTTGGCTTCCATTGGAGTAGAGGTGGGCAATTTTAAACGCAAAGCATCTACTTGTACGCCGTTTTTCCAAAAGCGATAACATACGTGTGGTCCGGTAGCCAAACCGGTACTGCCCACTTTTCCGATAATTTGTCCTTGGGTAACTCTTTGGCCGCGTTTTACCAAAATTTTAGACATGTGTAAGTATTGGGTCGAATAGGTTCGATCGTGTTTTACTTTAACAAAATTCCCGTTTCCGGTCGTATAACCGGCTTGTTCTACAATCCCGGCAGCGGTAGTCATGATAGGCGTTCCGGTTGGCGCCGCATAATCTGTTCCGTTGTGGGCTTTCCATCTTTTTTGAACCGGATGGAATCGGCTTTTGGAATAACGCGAAGTAATGTTGACAAACTTTAAAGGCGCTTTCAAGAAAAAGTTTTTAAGCGTTTTCCCTTCTTCGTCGAAGTATTGTTGCTTTTTGGAACTGCCGTCGGGAGAGAAAGGAAAGGCGTATATTTTTTTGCCTTTGTATTCAAAGAAGGAAGCCTTTAAACTGTCGACACCATCATAAACTGTGTCGTTGATGTAGCGTTCAGTGAAGGTCAATCCGAATTTATCGCCTTTTTGGAGTTTGAAGAAGTCGATGGACCAAGCATAGATTTTGGCAATTTTAGCCGCTAATGCAGGATCTACTTTTTCGTTGGCCAAGGTTTCGGACAAGGAACCGTTTAAAGCGCCTGCAATAGTTCGGGTTTTGAACGTTAAAGGTCGCGTTTTTTGGTAGGCTGTAACCGAATCTCTCAAATCAATCACATAGTAGTTTATCTTATCCGGTTGGTAGATGAAATACTGAATTTTGTGGGTTCTGTTTTTGCTTCTCAAGATGGTATAAGGTTTCCCGATTCGGATGGATCTTACATCAAAAGTATCTTTTACTTGAGCAACAATATCATAAACTTGTTTGCCGTTAAGGTTTTGTTTTTGGAGTAGGCTTCCGAAAGTATCACCTGATTTTACAGTATCGTTTACTACGTTAAAATCGTGCAGGTTAAAACCAAAATCAATTAACTTAGGCTTTGGCTTTTCTTCCACAAAGGCTTCTTCTTTTGATTGGTCACAAGAAACCACAAAAGAAGTGAGCATAAGCACTGCAAAGACAATTCGAAAGATTTTTAACTTCATATTACAATCCTTCTCCCCAGTTTTTTAATTCTTCTTCAGACCATAATTCCGGAAAAAAGATGCGGCGTTGGTATTTCGGATGCATGTATTTTTTCCAATCGCTTCCGCCGGTGGCTTCTCCGGAACCTTGTCCGCTTTCGATGTATTTTTTGGCGGCATTCAAATGACCCATTACCCAAGTGATATTCACAGTGTAATCGTAATGGCGCATGGCTTTAACCAACTCAGGATTTTGTTGGTCTTCTCCCGGAAGTTGTTTGAATTTTTGCCAGATGTTGATGGTATTGTACTCTTCCATGTATCGAAGAAATTCCTCGCGGTATTTTCTTTCGAATTCTAAAATCAGATACGACTTTTCGCCGGTTTGGTAATCTTTTCCGGCCGCTTGCCAATACAAGTGTTCGAACGCGTGTGAATAAGGTGTATTTCTGTCGATGGTAGCGCGGAAGCGATAATCGATTAAGTTGATTAAATCGGTCGAGGAGAATTCAATTAAGCGGTATTGTGCACTTTGAAAACCGCTGGCCGGCGTAAGTGTGTTGCGGAATTTCATGTATTGTGCTACTTCCATTCCGTCTCCCATGATGTCAAACGAAGTGGTCAACATGTCGAAATAGCGGCTGATTCTTCGTAGTTTTTCCGTAAAAAATGCAGTTTCCGGTTTTTCAGTATGACACAATTGTTTGATTTCCCATAGTATCATTTTGAACAACAACTCATTAACTTGATGGTACATGATAAATACCATTTCGTCGGGTAATACCGTTCTTTGTGTTTGCAAATTCAGCAAGGCATCAGTTTGGATGTAGTCCCAATAAGTAATGGGTTTGGCCCAAAGTAAGCCTTCGAGATGGGTTTCGGTTTTTTGATTTATGGCCTCAAACTTTTCTTCTAAATCGGAGAGAACTTCGTGGTAGTTTGTTGTTTTGTTGTTCATTATTTTTTCAATTTCACCATAAACGGATTTTTGAGTCCTTTGAATCCTTCTAAATCGGCTTTAAGAGAACCAACAGCCAAACTGGCTTTAATGCGCAATGGTATTTTGTTTTCATCATCGGATATCCAGACGGTTAGACTTTCTTCTTCTTTAAAAACCCTTCCGGATTGAACCAAAGGTCTGAATATCATGGTTTGTGCGGTACCAAATTTAGTTTTTAATTCTTCTCTGCCCAAGAACTTTAATTTGAATTTATATATTTCATCATCAAAAAACATATCTACTACAATGGATTCTCCCGGTTTGAGTTTGTCGATATTCGGATGGTTTCTAAGGAAATAGAACGTTGAAACGATATCTTGTACATTCTCGGTAACCTGAAATGTTTTCTCGGTATTGTTCTTATAGTTTTTAACTAAGATTTTGTTGGTCGCCTGATTGAAGAATCCTTCTTGGTTTTTGGTGTAACCGCCTTCGTCAATTTTTCGAACAAATTGGTAAGGTTTGTTGGTGGCTTTATCGAAGTAGCTTTCGTAATTGTCATCCACTTTAAAGAAAAAACGCGACATTCCGACAGTATATCCTTTGCCGATAGCGTGATACACTTTTTTGTTGTCTCGAACGGCTTCCTTTAATTCCAAGGTTGCGTATCCGGCATTGATAAAGCCATAGTGGATTCGGAATTTGAACCATTCACCAGTATCATAAGCTTCCGGTTTTTGGGTATTGAAACTCACAGTAATAAAAAGCAATAACAGGAATAAGTATTTTTTCATTTCGAATTGAATTTTATACTGCGATTACAATATCTGTTCCAAAAGTATTAAAACAAAAAAACCCAGTCAAATTAATGACTGAGTTTTTATGCTATTAACCAACCAAAAAACTATAAATTATGAAAATTTATCCAAAATGCGAGGGAACCACCCCTCTATTTTTGTCCTGCAAAGATAGCCTAAGGCGTTACGATATTGCAAGCAAAAAGCCAACTTTAACAATAATTTAATAAAATATGATCTTTTTTCGGTCTTGTTTTTAAATTATTTTTAACAAAAACGAATTTTTACAACGTTCCTCGCAACATTTGCTCCCTTTCGATAGATTCAAATAAAGCTTTGAAGTTTCCGGCGCCAAAACCACGAGCACCCATTCTTTGAATGATTTCAAAGAACAAAGTTGGACGGTCTTCTACCGGGCGGGTAAAAATTTGTAACAGATAACCCTCGTCGTCTGCATCAATCATAATCCCTAATTTTTGCAGTTCGTTAATGTCTTCTTTGAACTTATTCATGTGATCTTTTAATCGTTCCGGGATAGCATCATAGTAGGCTTGTGGCGGCGTAGTTAAGAACTCAATACCACGTGCTCTCATTTCGGCTACGGTTTTGATAATATCATCAGTGGCCACAGCAATGTGTTGCACTCCGGCGCCTTCGTAAAAATCTAAGTATTCTTCAATTTGCGATTTTTTCTTGCCTTCGGCCGGTTCGTTGATAGGGAATTTGATTCTTCCGTTGCCGTTGCTCATTACTTTCGACATTAAAGCAGAATATTCAGTGGTAATTTGTTTGTCGTCGAATGAAAGGAAGTTTACAAATCCCATTACATCTTCGTACCATTTTACCCAAGTGTTCATCTCGTTCCAACCTACATTGCCCACCATATGGTCTACATATTTCAAACCAACCGGCGTCGGATTGTAGTCGGATTTCCATTCTTGGTAACCCGGTAGGAAAGTCCCATTGTAGTTTTTGCGTTCTACAAACATGTGTACGGTTTCGCCGTAAGTGTAAATTCCGGCACGAACTACTTCACCGTGTTCGTCTTTTTCAACGGTCGGTTCCATGTATACTTTGGCGCCTCTTTTGGTAGTTTCTGCAAAGGCAGCTCGGGCGTCTTCTACCCAAAGGGCAATAATTTTTACGCCGTCGCCGTGTTTTTTTACATGTTCACCAATAGGAGAATCGCTGTTCAAAGCAGTGGTTAAAACCAAACGAATTTTATCTTGCTTCAAAACATAGGAAGCCCTGTCTCGCATACCGGTTTCTAGTCCGGCATAAGCCAACGACTGGAATCCGAAAGCTGTTTTGTAGAAATGGGCCGCTTGTTTAGCATTACCAACATAAAATTCTACGTAATCTGTTCCTAACAACGGAAGGAAGTCTTGCGCTCCTTCAAATATTTTTTCTAAACCGTATTCTACGGATTTGATTTCTTGTGACATAATATTGTATTTTAAAGAGGTAATGGAGTTACCTAAAGTTGTGTTTGTTTTATTCTAACCAGGATTGGTAATATTTATCATCGGCAATTTTCATGGCTTCTTCTGTTACCATTAAAGGCTTGAAAGTATCTACCATAACGGCCAACTCTTGTGTGTCTTTTTTACCGATACTTCTCTCAGCAGCTCCGGGATGCGGTCCATGTGGAATACCTGCCGGGTGAAGCGAGATGTGTCCGGCTTCAATATCATTTCGGCTCATGAAATCACCGTCAACATAGTACAGTACTTCGTCAGAGTCGATGTTGCTGTGGTTGTACGGTGCCGGAATAGCTTCAGGATGGTAATCGTACAAACGCGGCACAAAAGAACAAACCACAAAAGCATCGGTCTCGAAAGTTTGGTGTACCGGAGGCGGTTGGTGTATTCTACCGGTTAGTGGTTCAAAGTCGTGTATAGAAAACGCATACGGATAGTTGTAGCCGTCGTATCCTATGACATCGAATGGATGTGTGGCATAAACCATATCGAAAATTTCGTCTTTTTTCTTTACTTTGATGACAAACTCGCCTTTTTCGTCATAAGTTTCCAGTTCGTATGGACGGCGAATATCGCGTTCACAAAAAGGAGAGTGTTCTAACAATTGTCCGAACCAGTTTCTATAACGTTTCGGAGTGTAAATAGGGCGATGTGATTCTACGATGAACAAGCGATTGTCTTCGGTGTCGAAATCTATTTTGTAAATGATACCACGAGGAATAATCAAATAATCGCCGTATTTGAAATCGATATTACCCAACATGGTTCTCAATTTTCCGGAACCTTTGTGGATGAAAATCATTTCATCAGAATCGGTATTTTTATAGAAATAGTCAGCAGTCGATTGTTTCGGTGCGGCCAAAACGATGTGACAATCCGAGTTGGTTAAGACGATTTTACGGCTTTCCAAAAAGTCGTTTTCAGGATTTACTTGAAATCCGCGAAGGCGATACGATTGGATGTTGTTGGCTTTGGCAATTTTGGGTGCCACGCTGTATTGGTTTCTGATTTCTTTTACTTGCGTCGGACGGTGCTCGTGATAGGAGTTGGTCGACATTCCGTCAAAGCCTACTGTACCGAACAACTGCTCGTAATACAAATCCCCATTAGGTTTGCGAAAAATAATGTGTCTTTTGTGAGGGATATTTCCCAATTTATGATATAACGGCATAACTGTAATGTTTTAATTAAACAATGTTAAATGTAACAATGGGTTTATTGTTACATTGTGTAATTGATACATTGCTTCAAATCACTCAGGATTTCTCTTGATGAGGAATTTTAAATACGCTAATAAACCTTGCCACGTCACAGTCATAGTTCAAAAACTAATTGTTTTTTAAATTTTTACCGACAATGATTCCCATGCCAAAAGCGGCAATAATGGCTAAAATTATGATCATAAAATGATTTTTTACTACACAAATATCTGAAAAAAAAATCCAAATTCTTTTTCTGAATTTGGATTTCTTTTATTAAAGTTGGTTGAGGTTTGATTTTCTCTTACTGTAGAGGAAGTAAACGGTGATTCCGATGATTCCCCAAACGATGAACGCAATCCAAGTTTCTTTTCGTACAAAGTACATCAAAAACAAATTGAAAGCTACTCCTAAAGTTCCTACTAAGTAAACTGCCGGAGTTTTATAAGGTCTTTCCAATTCCGGTTTTTTCACTCTTAAAATCATTACCGCTACACAAACCATGGCAAAAGCTAGTAAAGTTCCCATAGAACACATTTCGCTTACCTTGTTGATTGGTGTCAATGCCGCCACAATGGAAATAATACCACCTACTAAAATTGTGCTTTTGTGTGGAGTTTTAAAAGTAGGATGTAAGGTTTTGAAGAAGTTAGGCAACAAACCGTCTTTGGCCATTCCTAAGAAGATTCTGGTTTGTCCCAACATCATTACCAACATTACGCTGGTCAATCCGGCAGTAGCTGCAAGGGTGATGATGAACACGGCCCAAGTGATTCCGTTTTCACTGAAAGCAGAAGCTACCGGAGCTGATTTGTCCAATTGGTCATAAGGTACCATACCGGTTAACACTAATGAAACCAAAATATACAATACAGTACAAATGATTAGCGAAGCTACAATAGCAAACGGCACATCTTTCTTAGGGTTAATGGCTTCACCGGCTTGGGTAGAAACCGCATCAAAACCGATGTAAGCGAAAAACACGATAGTAGCTGCTGTTAAAACACCTCCGAAACCAAAGCTCACTTTTTCTACGCCATCAATGATTACAGTTTTTTCAGTCGGGATAAATGGTTGCCAATTGGCAGTGTCGATGTAAAAGGCACCGGCAATAATCACAAACAAAACCACAGCGACTTTAATGATTACAATGATATTGTTGGTTTTAGCAGCTTCTTTAATGCCTTTCACCAAAATGTAAGTTACCACCCAAGTGATTAAAAAGGCGGGTAAATTAAAGGCAAAGCTAGGAGCGCCTTGTCCTAATTCTGCATATTTCTCAGTGGCCGTTGTTAAATCGTTGCACAACCAAATCGGGAAATCAATCCCAAACAAATGGAGCAGTTTGACAAAGTAGCCGCTCCATGCTACTGCTACAGTGGTAGCGCCCATCATGTATTCCAGGATTAAGTTCCAACCGATGAACCAAGCAAAAAGCTCTCCCACAGTACCATAGGCATAAGCATAAGCAGAACCTTCCACAGGAAGTACCGAAGCGAATTCGGCGTAACAAAGGGAAGCAAATAAACAGCCGATACCTGCGATTACAAAGGACAAAGCCAAGGCCGGCCCGGCATAATCATGGGCTGCAATACCGGTTAGCGTGAAAATACCACCACCAATGATGGCTCCGATACCCAATGAGGTCAATCCCCATTTTGTCAATACTCTTTTTAAATCGTTTTTTTTCATGTCTGCTTCAAAAGCAGCCACAGGTTTTACTCTCCAAATTGACATAAATAGTTTGGTTTAGTTAATAGATTCCAAATATAGTTTTTTCTGTTTCAAAAATCACAAAAATATAATTTTTGATGTTTGATTGGCTATCAGAACCAAAATCCGACACTGATAAAGGTAAAGCCACGGTTCAATTCCGGCGACCAAGTGTATTTTACTTCTACCGGACCGATAACCGATTCCAAGGCATAGCCAACTGCATAACCGTTGTAGGTTGGTTTAGAAAGCCAATTCCCGGTTCTGAATAAATCGTCGGAAATGTTGGCATAGTTGGCGGCAAAATTGAAGTGATTTTTTTTGTAGAATTCGTAGTCAACGGTAAAGCAGGATTTGATGTAACTGTCGGCTGATAAACTCAAAAAGTCATACCCATAAAAATGCTTGAAATTATTGATGGTGTTAAAGCCGTATCCGCCTAAAACGAAATCAAAAAAGTGAACACTGTCATTTCCTATAGTAAATCCGAGTTCAGATTGTACTTTTAATGTTACTTTTTTATGGAATGATTTTACAAAGCCAATTTCTCCTTTGGCAATAGAAAAGCGATTGAATTCTCGGGTGTAATCTGAAGAATACAAAAACGATTGAATATCGCCCGACAAAAACCATCCTTTTTTAGGAAACAATTTGTTGTCGAAGGAGTCGAATTTCATATACCCAAAAATACTGGTGTAAAGACTATTTTCAAAAACCGGATTCACGGTGCCTAAGTTGTCCGATTTGATTTTAATATTTTTTAATTCTACTCCGCCGCCAATTAAGAATTTTTGCATAAAAACGGTTTGCATGTAGGCTTGATTGGTAAAATCCGAAAAGTCGATATTGATGCTGTTCAAGCCCAATTGGCCTAAAATGGCACCGTCTCGAAAGTCGGTTGACACGTTTCTGTTGAATTTGTTGTATCTCGATTTTAATCCGAAACTCCAGTAAAATCCGTTGTCAATGTAATAATCTAAGTTATAGCGAATGTTATCGCCTAATCCCAAATCCAAAGAAACCACATCGTTTTTGAAGAGCGATTTTTTCTGCGTGATGTTAGTCAGCAAAGCACTTTTGTACAAACCGTCGTAGTGCAATCCGAATTTTAAAAACGTTTTAGTATGGTTTTCGGTGAGATTCAATTTCAATTCGTCTGCACCTTGATAAGGTTCGATGGTATAACTGATGCGACTGAAGTTTTGCGTAGCATTGATATTATTTACGCCGGTTTTTAAATCCTCATAACTGATTTTTTTACCGTTTTTAAATCGCAGTTTTCCCAAAATGTAAGCACGAGTGTAATTCTCCAAACGGTTAAGACTAATGCTTTTGATGAACAGCGAGTCGCTTTTAACCGGATGTTGGTTCAACACATATTTTTCTGCCGGATTGGCCAACTTTTTAATTTTATCAATCTCTAACATGGCGGCAATTTCTCCTTTTTGGATGATTTCTTTTCCTTCATTAAAAGAAATTACGCCATAATTTGAAATGTCCGGTTTGATGTAAATATCGGTGATTTTCTTTTTCTCGTTCATGCTTTTAATCATGTCCAAGTTGGTAATTTGCACCAAAATTCGTGTAGCATCTTTTAAAGCGTCTCGGTTTTTCAAATCATCTTGAACGTCAACACCAATAATAATGTCAGCGCCCATTTTTCTAACTTCTTCCGCAGGATAATTATTGACCACGCCGCCGTCAATTAATACTCTTCCGTCAATTTCTACCGGTGAAAATAAGGAAGGAAAGGCCGAACTGGCGAGTAATGCTTGTGCTAAATAGCCTTCACGTAAAATAATCCCTTCACCGGTTTCAATATCGGTGGCTACACACAAAAAAGGAATCGGTAATTTGTCGAATTCTCTGATGTGGCGTACTTTATGTGTTAATTTCGACAACAAATTGTAGTTGTACATGCCTTTGGAAAGCGCGATGGGAATTCCGATTTTGAATTTGTGAAAAGGCAAGGTCAATGCATACATTTCGTCGTTTCGCTTTTCGTAAAAGCTTTTGGAAGAACGCGGAATGTAATCTTGTAGTAACTCGTCGAAATCGGTGTTGTAAAAAATGGAATCGATTTGCGTAGCGCTATAACCCGAGGCATACAATCCACCGACTACAGCTCCCATACTGGTTCCGCCTATGTAGTCAATTTTAACGCCGGCTTCTTCCAATACCTTTAAAACACCTATATGCGCAAATCCCTTAGCACCGCCGCCACTCAAAACCAAACCAATTTTAGGCCTTTTGGTTTGTGTTGAATCTTGCGCCACACTGACTTGAAGAAAAAAGAGTCCAAGAAGCAGCAGTGTAATTTTTTTCATAAAAAAAGGTTAGGATTTCCCGATGTTGTAAAATTCGGAAATTTTTTTGGCTTTTGAGGTACCAATAACCTCAGAAATTTCTTTTTCTGTGGCTAATTGTAATCTTTTAACACTTTTGAAATGTTTTAGTAATGCCAACATGGTTTTTTCGCCAATTCCGGGTATGGTTTCCATAGAGGTTTGCAAAGCCGATTTGCTGCGTTTGTCCCGATGGTGCGTAATCCCGAAACGGTGCGCTTCGTTTCGTAAATGTTGGATGATTTTTAAGGTTTCCGATTTTTTATCCAAGTACAACGGTACCGAATCTCCGGGATAAAACAGCTCTTCCAGTCGTTTGGCAATACCGATGATGGCAATTTTTCCGCGTAAACCCAATTCATCTAAGCTTTTGAGTGCCGATGACAATTGGCCTTTTCCACCGTCAATAATGATAAGTTGCGGCAACGGTTGATTTTCGTCTAGTAAGCGTTTGTATCGGCGATACACCACTTCTTCCATCGAAGCAAAGTCGTTCGGACCTTCCACGGTTTTGATGTTGAAGTGACGGTAATCTTTCTTGCTCGGCTTCCCGTCTTTAAACACCACACAAGCCGAAACCGGATTGGTTCCCTGAATATTCGAGTTGTCAAAACATTCAATGTGACGCGGTTCGCTAGGCAATCGCAGGTCTTTTTGCATTTGCGCCATAATGCGGTTGGTATGGCGTTCGGGATCTACAATTTGCATCTGCTTTAATTGTTCCAAACGTTGGTATTTGGCGTTGCGTTGCGAGAGTTCGAGGATTTGTTTTTTGTCACCGAGTTGCGGTACGGTGACTTTTATTTTATCGCCGAAATCGAGCTCGAACGGTAGGATAATTTCTTTAGAAGTTAAGTGAAAACGCTCTCGCAATTCAACCACAGCCAATTCCAATAATTCTTCATCGGTTTCGTCGAGTTTCTTTTTGATTTCCATCGTATGCGAACGGATAATCGCGCCGTGTGCAATTTGAAGAAAGTTCACATAAGCCATCGATTCATCCGAAACGATAGAAAAAACATCTACGTTGGAAATTTTCGGATTTAAAATGGTGGAACGCGATTGGTAGTTTTCGAGTACTTCAATCTTTTCTTTGATTTTTTGAGCGGCTTCAAACTTCATGTCGGTCGCCAATTCCAACATCAATTTTTTAAAATCGCGCAAACTGTCTTTAAAATTGCCTTTCAGAATTTCGCGAATAGCATCTACTTGTTTTTGATAATGTTCCAACGATTCATAGCCTTCACACGGTCCTTTGCAGTTGCCGATATGGTATTCCAAGCAAACCTTGTATTTTCCCGATTGTATATTGGCATTGGATAAATCGTAATTGCAAGTCCGCAACGGATACAATGCTGCAATCATATCCAAAATGGTATTGACCGTCTTAAAGTTGGTATACGGACCAAAATATTCCGAGCCGTCTTTCACCATTCTGCGCGTGGGAAATATTCTGGAGAAAGGTTCTTTTTTGATGCAAATCCAAGGATAGGTTTTGTCGTCCTTAAGCAACACATTATAGCGCGGTTGCAGTTTTTTGATGAGGTTGTTTTCTAACAATAGGGCATCGGCTTCGGAAGCGACAACGATGTGCTTGATTTCCACAATTTTCCGAACCAACACATTGGTCTTGGCATTGTCATGGACTTTATGAAAATACGAGGAAACCCTTTTTTTGAGGTTTTTGGCTTTGCCGACGTATAAAATTTTACCGGCTGCGTCGTAATACTGATAGACGCCCGGACTGTCGGGCAAGGTTTGTAATTGCAGTTCAATAGAAGGCGTTTCCATACCAACAAAGTTAACGGAAATTGCCGTAAATACAAGAACTCTGTAGCCTAACATTTATCATGTTTTTTTTGTGTGCGAAGGGTTAGCTTTGTCAAAATTTTTAGGATGAAATACTGGAAAAAGCTTACCAACGAGCAAAGAAAAGAGCGTATAGCAAGGGCTTTGCAAGATAACGTCAACTTTTCAAAAGACACTTCTTTGGGTTATCCGGCCTCTAAATTAGACGGTATAGTGTTTAATGACGATGCGCCTTTTTTGAAAGACGCACCCATTTTGCAAACCTATGTAGCCAATCCGAATAATATTGGTTGTCATACTTTTGGGACTTCGGAAAAAGCTTTTAACGGAACACACGAGATTGAGCGGGAAGTGTTGCGTGTTATAGCGGTAGATATTTTTAAAGCCGAACCGAACGCGTTCGATGGTTATATTTCGCCCGGCGGTACCGAAGCCAATATCCAAGCGATTTGGATGTTCCGCAATTATTACATGAATAATTATGATGCCAAAGCCGATGAAATAGCGATAGTAGCTTCAGAAGATACGCATTATTCGATTCCGAAAGCGGCTAATTTGCTGCAGTTGGATTGGCTTAAAATTCCGGTTGATTTTAATACGCGTGCCATTGATAAAGTTCAATTGGAACAGATAATTCTGAATGCCAATAACAACGGTAAAAAATATTTCCTTGCGGTTTCCAATATGGGAACTACCATGTTTGGTTCGGTAGACAATCCGGAAGATTATATCGCTGTTTTTGAAAAACTCGACTTGCATTACAAGCTCCATATAGACGGTGCATACGGCGGATTTGTCTATCCGTTCAGTAATCAGCAATCGGTGATTAATTTTAGTAACCCAAAAATCAGTTCCATCACCATAGACGCACACAAAATGTTGCAAGCGCCTTACGGAACGGGTGTTTTTATTTGCCGAAAAGGCTACATTGAAAACGTACTGACCAAAGAAGCGGAATACGTTGAAGGCATGGATTTAACCCTTTGTGGCAGTCGAAGCGGCGCCAATGCGGTAGCGGTTTGGATGATTTTGTTCACTTACGGTCCAAACGGTTGGTTTGAAAAAGTGAGCGTCTTGCAAATGAGGACACAGTTTTTGTGTAACCAACTAGACGCTATGCAAATCCAATATTTTCGTGAGCCGTTTATGAATATAGTGACCATCAAAGCCGAGTACATTCCGATAAAAATAGCCGAGAAATATGGTTTAGTGCCACAACAACACGATGAAAATAACCAATGGTACAAAATTGTGTTGATGGATCACGTAGAAGTAGAACATTTGACTACTTTTATAGAAGATTTGATGGCCACTACTTATGTTTAAAAAAGACTTACGCAAAAAATACAAAGCACTTAGACAACAGCTTTCCGAAGCACAAATTGAAGATCAAAGTCTGGCGATTGCCAATCGATTATTACAATTAGACATTTGGGAGAATACCTATTTTCATTTATTCCTGACCATTGAAGAGCAAAAGGAGGTAGACACTGAATTTGTATTGCAAATTTTAGCCGGAAAAGACAAAGAGATTGTGGTGGCTAAGAGCGATTTTGACACTTTGGCAATGACTCATTTTTTGTTGACCGACAATACCAAATTCCAAAAAAACCAGTACAATATTTTTGAGCCTGTAGATGGTATTGAAGTGCCGCCAAGCAAGCTGGATGTAGTGTTTGTGCCTTTATTGGCTTATGACAGTAACGGAAATCGAGTAGGTTACGGCAAGGGTTTTTACGATAAATTTTTGTCGCAATGCAAGGAAGAGGTCATCAAAGTTGGTTTCTCGTTTTTTGAACCTGAAGAAAATATAACCGATGTATCACCTAACGATATTCGATTAGATTATTGTGTAACGCCCGAAACTATTCATAAGTTCCCAACGACGTCTTCTTAGCAAAAGCTCTTTTATTGAAGACAATCAATATCCCGACACCGGTAGAAATGGCCATATCTGCTATGTTGAAAATGGCATTAAAAAACTTAAAAGGTTCTCCGCCCCAAATAGGCAACCATTCCGGAAATGTGCCTTCGTAAATCGGGAAGTATAACATGTCAACTACTTTACCATGAAACCAAGTCCCGTAAGGTTGATCGGGTGAAAAAGTAGCTATATGGTAACGAGTGCTTTCGTCAAAAATAACCCCGTAAAATACTGAGTCGATGATATTCCCGGCAGCACCGGCAAAGATAAGCGCGATGGCCACCATCAAGTATCTTGAACTGTGTTTGGTACTGGCGTCATACAACCAATATCCGATTCCACAGATGGCTAAAATTCGGAAACTGGTTAAGATTAATTTCCCGTATTCGCCAGGAATTTTAGTTCCCCAAGCCATTCCTTCGTTTTCGATGAGCAATATTTTAAACCAACCGGTAACGTCAATTTGGCTGGCATCTCCGTAAAAGAAATTGGTTTTGATGTATATCTTAACAAATTGATCAACCAATAAAACGATGGCAATGATTAGAATAGAGTTTCTTAACGACATTCTTAGGGTTTTAATGGCGCAAAAATAGCAATATTATTACACAAAAAGCAGAATATTTTATTTGTTAGTCAACTCATCTGATACATTTTAACGCTACCAACGAAAGATTGTTTATTTTTACCCTAAAAAGCAACCTAAACACCATTTTTTCATCCCTAAAATGAAAACCAATACAATAAACCTTATGAGAAAGTTTTATGCAGCCTTGTTTTTTACATTGGCACTATTCACAATGTCTTGTGATCAAGATGACGACAATGGAGGTTTGGCCAAATTTGCCGTACCTACCGTAAAATCATTAGCCGAAATCAGAAGTAATGTTTCGGTAACCACTGCCCGAGCTACCCAATCCAACGGTAAAATTTATGTCGCCGAAAACTATTTGTTTTACATTGCTCAGGAATCGGGTGTGCATGTTTTTGACAATACCAATCCGAGTGCGCCGCAGAACATCGCCTTCATTAATTTGGCCGGTGTGCACGATATAGCGGTAAAAGGGAATTACCTGTTTGCCGACAATTTTGTGGATTTGTTAGTGTTTGACATCAGCAACATCCAAAACATAACTTTGGTTCGTACTGTGCCAAATTCGATTGCTTTTTTCCCGGAATATCCTGAAGATGCAGAGTATTATGATTACACTGCAGAACCGGGTCAGGACGAGATTATCACCGGATTTACTGTCGAAATGAGAAACAGACCTCAAGGACAAGAAATTGTTTTGGCCAACGATGCTTTAGCCGGTTTTGAAAGTGCTAATGGTGGGAATATTGGCATTGGCGGTTCTTATGCTCGTTTTCAAATTAACAATAATGCTTTGTATACCATAGATTCTTATAAATTGAATGTGTTTAATATAGCCGATCCGGCTGCTGCTTTTTTCGATAAAGAAGTTTACATGACACAATGGTTTGGTGGCGGTGAATTTGAGACGCTGTTTATCCAAAAAGATATTTTATTTGTAGGTTCAACAACCGGAATGTACACTGTTGATGCTGAAGACGAGTTCAATCCGTATTTTGTGTCCGGTTTTGCTCATGCTACGGCTTGTGATCCGGTAGTGGTTTTTGGTAATACCGCTTACATTACGGTACGTGGCGGTTCAAGTTGCGGTGCGATTGAAGACCAAATTAATGTAATCGACGTAACCGATATTGCCAATCCGACTTTATTATCGACTTATTTATTAAACGAGCCTTACGGATTGGGCATTAAAAATGGGGTTTTATATGTAGGTTGCGGTGCCGATGGTTTAAAGATTTTTAACGCCGCCAACAGTGCCGGTTTGGTTTTGGAAAACAGTTATGCTAACAATGTAAAAGATGTGATTCCGCTCGACTCACATTTAATTACGGTAGGCGATAACACCATTACGCAGTACAGCTACGGTCCGAATTTTTCGTTGATCCAGTTAAGTCAGATTACCTTATAAAAAAAGCCCCGAATTTCGGGGCTTTTTTATGTTACGATGGTTTGATTTATCGCTGTAAATTTTTGGCTTCGATACTCATAGTCGCATGAGGTACAATTTTCAAGCGCTCTTTCGAAATCAATTTTCCGGTCACTTTACAAACACCATACGTTTTGTTTTCAACACGGAACAAAGCATTTTTCAAATCGCGGATGAATTTTTCCTGACGAATGGCCAATTGCGAGTTGGCTTCTTTCGACATGGTTTCGCTGCCTTCTTCAAACGCTTTGAACGTTGGCGATGTATCATCGGTACCGTTATTCAAATCGTTCATATAAGCACTTTTTATCAAGTCTAAATCGGCTTTTGCTTTTTCAATCTTTGCTAAAATAATTTCCTTGAACTCTGCCAAATCAGCATCTGAGTATCTTAATTTTTCTTCTACCATAATCGTTACGTAATTATTTAGAAATTAATATTCTTGTTTTTATCTCATCAAATTCTATTTCAGAACCTTCGGTAATCTCATTTTCTAAAACCAAACTCTCGGTTAATGTCTCCGATTTGATATAGTTTTCATTTTCTTTAATGGCTTGCGCTAAAACCGGATGGTGTTGCAATTGCACTTTAATCTTATCGGTCACTTCAAAGCCGCTGTCCTTTCTGATGTTTTGGATGCGGTTTACCAATTCTCTCGCAATACCTTCGTTTTTCAACGCTTCGGTTAGGGTAATGTCTAAAGCAACAGTGATGCCGTTTGCATTGGCTACCAACCAACCCGGAATATCTTGAGAGGAAATCTCAACATCTTCTAATGATAAAGTTATACTTTTTCCTGAAATTACAAGCGTTAGTTCGCCTTTAGCATCTAATTCGTTGATTTGCTCTTGGGTAAAACTTTGTATCTCTTTGGAAATCAATCCCATGTCTTTTCCGAAACGCGGTCCTAAAGCCTTGAAATTAGGTTTAATTTGCTTTACCAATACGCCTGAAGCATCGTCTAAAAGTTCGATTTCTTTAACGTTTACTTCGGCTTTTATCAGGTCGGAAACCGCTTCAATTTCAGCACGCTGAGTCTCGTCAAGTATTGGAATCATTACCTTTTGCAACGGTTGGCGCACTTTAATCATTTCCTTTTTGCGGAGCGATAAAACCAAGGACGAAACCGTTTGGGCTTTCCACATTTTACTCTCTAACGATTTATCAACAAAGTTTTCAACCATTACCGGGAATTTTGCCAAATGTACCGATTCAAATTCCTCTGTATGTGTTGCCTGCGTTAAGTCTCTGTAAAGTTGGTCCATGAAAAACGGTGCAATCGGAGCCGATAATTTAGCTACAGTAACCAAACAAGTGTACAAGGTTTGATAAGCGGCAATTTTATCTGTTCCGTATTCGCCTTTCCAGAATCTGCGACGGCATAGACGTACGTACCAATTGCTCAAATTTTCTTGTACAAAATCAGAGATAGCTCTGGCGGCTTTTGTAGGTTCGTAATCGGCATAAGCTTCATCAACTGTTTGGATTAACGTATGCAATTCCGATAAAATCCAACGGTCAATTTCCGGTCTTTCGTTCAACGGTACTTCGGCTTCAGCATATTTAAATCCGTCGATATTGGCATATAAACTGAAGAAAGAGTACGTATTATAAAGCGTTCCGAAGAACTTACGGCGTACTTCCGCCACACCTTCGATGTCAAATTTCAAGTTGTCCCACGGATTGGCATTCGATATCATATACCAACGCGTAGCATCGGGACCATATTCTTTTAAGGTTTCAAACGGATCCACAGCATTGCCCAAACGTTTCGACATTTTTTGTCCGTTTTTGTCCAATACCAAGCCGTTCGACACTACATTTTTATAAGCAATTTTATCAAAAACCAAAGTTCCGATGGCGTGAAGCGTATAGAACCAACCACGGGTTTGATCGACACCTTCCGCGATAAAATCGGCCGGAAAGGCTTTGTTATCGTCGATTAGATCGCGGTTTTCAAACGGATAATGCCATTGGGCATAAGGCATAGCGCCAGAGTCGAACCACACATCAATCAAATCAGATTCGCGTTTCATCGGTTGGCCGGATGGCGATACCAATATAATGTTGTCTACCACATTTTTGTGCAAATCCACTAAGTCATAATTGGCTTCGCTCATGTCGCCGATTTGGAATCCTTTATACGGATTTTCAGTTTGGAAACCGGCTGCGACTGCTTTCTCGATTTCAGTGTACAATTCTTCCACTGAACCGATCAGCATTTCCTCGGTGCCGTCTTCGCTTCTCCAAATAGGCAGTGGGATACCCCAATATCTCGAACGCGATAAGTTCCAATCGTTGGCATTTTTCAACCAGTTTCCGAAACGACCTTCTCCGGTTGCTTTTGGCTTCCAGTTGATGGTATCGTTAAGGTCAAACATGCGGTCTTTGATTTCGGTTACTTTAATGAACCAAGAATCTAGCGGATAGTATAAAATAGGTTTGTCAGTTCTCCAACAATGCGGATAACTGTGCACGTATTTCTCAACCTTAAAGGCTTTGTTTTCTTCTTTTAAACGAATGGCGATTTCTACGTCGACTGATTTTTCAGGTGCTTCGCCTTCGTTGTAGTATTCGTTTTTGACATATTTTCCGGCGAAATCACCCATTTGGGCTACAAATTTCCCTTGCAAATCTACTAAAGGAACAGGATTGCCGTTTTCGTCTAACACCAACATAGGCGGTACTTCCGGAGTAGCTTCTTTGGCTACTTTGGCGTCATCGGCACCGAAAGTCGGCGCAGTGTGTACAATTCCGGTTCCGTCTTCAGTGGTGACGAAATCGCCTGAAATTACGCGGAAAGCATTTTCCGGATTTTGATACGGCAAGGTGTACGGCAATAATTGTTCGTAACGGATGCCTACTAAATCAGCACCTTTGGCTTCGGCTAAAATTTGGTATGGAATTTTTTTGTCTTCGGCTTTGTAATTCGTAAAATCGGCTTCACTTTCGGCTGCAAAATATTTACCACCGAATTGTTTTCCGACTAAGTTCTTGGCCAGAATCACATTGACCGGTTCAAAAGTGTATTGGTTGAACGTTTTGACTAAAACGTAGTCAATTTTTGGTCCAACGGTTAAAGCGGTGTTGCTTGGTAAAGTCCATGGCGTGGTCGTCCAAGCCAAAATATGAACATCGCCAAAGCCTTGTAAAAAGTTCGGTAAAGTTTCTGGTTTGGTTTTGAATTGCGCTACTATCGTCGTATCGGTTACATCACGATAAGAACCCGGCTGATTCACTTCGTGCGAAGACAAACCGGTTCCCGCTTTAGGCGAATATGGCTGAATGGTGTAGCCTTTATAGAGTAAGTCTTTGTTGTAAATTTGCTTAAGCAACCACCAAACCGTTTCCATGTATTTGGATTTGTAGGTCACATAAGGATCTTCCATATCTACCCAATACCCCATTTTTTCGGTCAGGTCGTTCCAAACATCGGTGTAGCGCATCACGGTTCTTTTACACGCTTCGTTGTATTCGGTTACCGAAATGGTTTTGCCGATGTCTTCTTTGGTGATGCCTAATTCTTTTTCGGTTCCTAGCTCAACCGGCAAACCGTGCGTATCCCAGCCGGCTTTGCGTTTCACTTGGAAACCTTTCTGAGTTTTGTAACGACAAAAAATATCCTTGATGGCGCGCGCCATTACGTGGTGAATTCCCGGTAAGCCATTGGCCGACGGCGGACCTTCAAAAAACACATAAGGAGTAGCACCTTCACGGGAAGTGACACTCTGTTCAAAGACGTTATTTTTTTTCCAAAATGCAAGAACTTCTGAGGCTACAGTTGGCAGGTCAAGTCCTTTGTATTCAGTAAACTTAGTGCTCATTTTTATCGTTTTCTTAAATCAGTTTGCGAAAGTAATAAATAGTTGTGAGTTATGGGTTATGAGACGGGAGTTTTTGCGTTAGCGGTTGGAGCGAAAATCCTTTTTTTTGCCCAAAGTTCCTTGAATTGCCATAATATGATTAAAAAAGATTGTAGCGGAAGACGCGGCCCGGAGGGAAACGCCCATAACATTTTAAGCAAAAACCTCTTTTAAAACCTCCAGAGATTTTGGTTTTTTGAAGCCGACCAGGTGAAAAGTATAGTAGTCTAAGAGGATTTTGAGTAAGAGTTGGCGTTCGTTGCCGTTAAATATTTTTTGCGGACTGTCGAATTTCAAATCGATTAATTTTTTGAATAAACGGGTTTCGTTTTCGGGCAGGCAGCCAATACCTAGAGTGGGCGAAAAGTAGCCTTCTTTCACTTCAAAAAAGGGATAATCCATCTCGGAAGTATCGGGATAGAAACCCAAGAATTTGGTGATTTCCAATAGTAAAATCAAATGGAAATTAGAAGTTTCTTCATGGGTGTCGAGCCAGAGCAAAGCCGTTTCCAAGAACGTGAACAAGCGCTCGTTTTTTTCTTCTTCGTGTATGCTGTGGTGGAGCATTTCGGAGAGAAAAATAACGATGGTACTTTTGATGATGTCGGTGTTGATGGTTTGGAAGGCGTGTGCCAGTTTGATTTCTTTGAAATGCTCTAAAGTGCCTTTGTTTTTGTGATTGGCTTCAATTTCGAGGACTGTAAAAGGCTGGAAGTAGGCAATTTTTTGGTTTGACTTTTTAGCTGAAAAAGCATTCGGGACAAAATAGCTTTTTAAACCATCGCTTTGCGTAAAACATTTTACTATCAAGCTTTTTTCCTGATATTTTAGGGAAGAAATGACAATGGCTTTGGTTTTGACAAGCATCTAAAAAGTGCTATTTACGAAGTTTGAAGTACGAAGTTATCGAATAATCATTACTTTTTTGACCGTGGTTTCCGAAGCATCTTCGGCGGCGATAAAAATCATGTAAACGCCTGAGGCTACTTTGTATTTTCCGAAAGCGGTAGTGTCCCATTCGATGGTGCCGCCGGTTGAAGTGGTTTCGTATACTAAGCTTCCCTCGATATCGGTAATTTTAATATTGGCACCCGAGGTTAAACCCGCAATTTTCACGGTTCCAACAAATTCCGGGCGTACAGGATTAGGGTAAACATAAACATCCTTTAAGTTGTCGGCCGGTTTGGTGGCTGTACCTTGAAATGACACCATACCTCTGTCGGTAGCAAAGAAAACTTCTCCGGTTTCGGCATTGATGTCGATATCGTTGACAACATTACTGGGTAGGGGCGAATTGTCTGTGGTAAAATGATAAATGGTTTCTTGACCGTTTGGAGAAAAAAGAAAAACCCCAGAATCGGCGGTGCCAATCCATTTTTCGTTCGAACCGTTAACGACGATGTCGGTGATGAATTGTTCGTACAACAGCTCTTGCGCCAAATCGTTTTCCAAAATAATGATGGCGTTGGCACGCATTTGTTCCGTACCATTGTAACTTCCTGTACTTGGTAAGACACGTAATCCTTTATTGGTGCCGATCCAAACTTGGTTTCGGTTGTCGATGGCAATAGCCCTTACGTCTCTGGAGGGTAAATTTCCGGCTTCAGGGCCTTCGGTAATTTTTTTGAACTCGTTCACCGTCTCATTGAAGGCTATAACGCCATCAAGGTAAGAGGCCATCCATTTGGTGCCTGTTCTGTCGATGACTATTTTATTCATGTTGGCGGATCCGAAATTGTCCAATATGCCTTCTAGATTATAAGATTGCCATTGTCCGCCACTTCGCAATACTTTTAATTGGTTTTTGATGTTGTTGTTGGTAACCCAAAGATTGCCTTGGCGGTCGAAAGCAGTGCCGTTGATTCGAACACTAATGTTGGAACCGTCTACCAAAGATTCCAAGGCACTGTTGGTTTGGTCATACAGCATAGTGGGAATATCACTTTCAATTTTTAGCAATCCTCTGTGATAGGAGCTCATGAAGACCTGATTTTCATTGGTAGGATTAACAGTAATTTTGGAAAGCGCTTGAGCACCCAATAAATCCGTGTAAGGAAGGTGAAGCCAACCATTAGTTGTATTGTATTTTGAGATGCCAAATTGTGGAGGTGTAAAGCCAAAATAATTGTAAGGATTGTAAAAAATATCGTAACCACCATAGGTTACCCATAAGTTTGTCGATGAGGCGTCAATGGCGAAAAGTTTATTTTTTGTTGGCCCAGAAGGCATAATAAATTCGAAATTAGCAGGAGCGCTGACAGGTGCCGATAATACGCCGTTTTCGTTTGTGCCTATGTAAATGGTATTGTTGATTACGGTAGCCGCAGTAAAAGTGACGGTTGGCGAAGTCACTTGACTGCTTTGAATGTGAGCCACTGTATTTAATCCTGTATTGATAATATAAACGTGATTGACAGAAGCTGCGATGAGATAGTCGTTAGTTGCTCTGAAGTCGATGCAAGCCTCACCAATGTTTGCCACTTCAATAAAACCGCCGTTGTGTTTGTAGATTTTATTGTTAGTACTGTAAAGAAATAATTGGTTGTTAAAGGTTGTTATGCCAAACCAATAGCCACCGTCGAAGGATGTCCACTGAGCAAAGTCAACTAAGTTCGGATTGGATAAATTTGCTTTTAGGATGCCGTTGAGTTGTGTAACGGCATAAATTTCTCCGTTGAGAACAGTGGTTTGGAAGACTTTGATTTCTTGCCCGTTTGGTCCGATAAAATAGGTGTCACCAAATTCCAGCGTTGCTAATTTGTATTGTACAATTCCAAAGTCACAAGACAGGTATAAAATGCCTTCGTGTTCGGTAAAGTGGTTTATTTTTTTGATGTTAGCCGGAAGATTTTTGTTGATTATATCGACCACATTCAACATACTGCCGTCTATGTCATTGATAACAATCATCAATCCGCTTTCGTAGCCGACTACGGTTTTTTGAAAGGCATCGCTGTGGTGTATTGCTGAAATAGTTTGTCCGGATAAGCCATCGATTGTATTGATGGTTTGAATGTTGTTGGAAACAGTATTTTTGGTAAACAATGCGTTTTCCGAAGCGGCATAAACTTTCGTGGCCGATTCAGAAAGGTCTTTGATTTGGTTGTATGAAAAATACCCTTTCCAATTTTGGTTTTGTTGTGACCAACTCCATTGGAATATAAAGAGCAATACGTAAAAAAGGCATTTTTTCATCTAGTAGCAATTTGACACAAATATAGTATAAACGAGAAAAATATCGGTTTGGTATTTATGTCAAAAAAAAGGCCTTCGTTTCCGAAGGCTCTTTTTGAAGTTTTTATTCCGCTGTCGCTCCATACAGTTCGACAGCGGCCTTGAGTGGTTGGTTTTATTTGGTTTATACGATTCCTTGAGCCAACATGGCATCGGCTACTTTAACAAAGCCGGCAATATTAGCGCCTTTTACGTAATCTACGTAACCGGTTTCGTCTTTACCATATTTTACACAAGCGGCATGGATGTTCGCCATGATGTCTTTCAATCTTTGGTCTACTTCGTCGGCAGTCCAGCTCAAACGCAAAGAGTTTTGCGACATTTCTAAACCTGAAGTGGCAACACCTCCGGCGTTAGAGGCTTTTCCCGGAGCGAATAAAATTTTCGCATGCAAGAATACCTCAATAGCTTCAGGCGTTGAAGGCATGTTAGCACCTTCGGCCACACAGATACAACCGTTAGCTACTAATGCTTTGGCTTCTTCACCGTTTAATTCGTTTTGAGTGGCACATGGTAAAGCAATATCACATTTTACTTCCCAAGGGCGTTTTCCGGCTACAAAAGTAGCATTCGGGTATTTTTTTACGTAATCTGAAATTCTTCCGTAGTTTACGTTTTTGATTTCCATGATGTACGCTAATTTTTCAGCGTCAATTCCTTCTGCATCATAGATGTATCCTGATGAATCAGAAGCCGTAACTACTTTACCGCCTAATTGAGTGGCTTTTTGGATGGCGTATTGTGCTACATTCCCAGAGCCTGAAACCACTACGGTTTTTCCGGAGAAACTGTCACCTTTAGTAGCTAACATGTTTTGAGCAAAGTATACATCGCCATAACCTGTAGCTTCAGGACGGATTAATGAACCTCCGAAAGTAATTCCTTTTCCGGTAAGTACTCCGGTAAATTCGTTTCTCAATCTTTTGTATTGTCCGAACATGTAGCCTACTTCTCTTCCGCCTACACCGATATCTCCTGCAGGAACGTCGGTATCAGCACCGATATGTTTGGCTAATTCAGTCATAAATGCTTGACAGAATTTCATGATTTCGTTATCTGATTTTCCTTTAGGATCGAAATCAGAACCACCTTTTCCACCGCCCATTGGCAAGGTAGTTAAGCTGTTTTTGAAAGTTTGTTCGAAAGCTAAGAATTTCAAGATGCTTAAGTTTACAGAAGGGTGGAAACGGATTCCTCCTTTGTAAGGTCCGATGGCGGAGTTCATTTGGATTCTGTAACCGCGGTTTACTTGCGTATTTCCGGCGTCATCAATCCAACAAACACGGAACATGATTACTCTTTCCGGTTCTACCATTCTTTCCAAAAGCATTTTGTTTTGGTATTTTTTATTTTGTTCGATAAAGGGAATTACGGTTTCGGCAACTTCCTTAACGGCTTGCATGAATTCGGGTTCGTGGCCATTTCTTTGGGCAACTAAATCGATAAAATCATTGATACTTTGTGACATAAAATATACTTTTAATTTTTTTAAGAAAACGTTTTCGTAAATTCCGACAAATATACATTTTATTAAAAATACGGGGGCAAATTTTTTAAAATTCTCAGAACTTTTGTGTTTATGTTAAGGAAGTTTAAAGAAATTTATATTAAATGTTGTGTTTTAAAACTTTTATTGCTTTTTTTCGTATATAAATCAACAAATTTTTATTTTATTTTAGAACTGAATGATGTTTTTATATATTTGTCGAGAATTGAACTTATTAGTATGCAAATGCCCAAAAAATTTATCATTACTATAGTCTTGTTATTTGCATTTTCGAATAACGCTTTAGCCCAATTTGGTTTTTCACATGAAGTTGGTGTCATTGTTGGGCCAGTTGCTTTTCAATCGGATTACGGGGAACGATACAACTTTGCTACCAATGCCGGAAATACAGGTTACGGAATAGGGTTAATACACTATTTGAATTTTTCTTATCGAGCAGACTGTAATTGTTACACACCAGAAACCTATTTTAACGACCACTTTAAGTTAAGAAGTGAGTTGTCATATAATAAAACGGACTTGCAACATTTCGGTCGTTGGGTGGATCCGGACAGAACTTCTTTATTTGCTAATCAATTAAGAGGAATGCGCGGCAGTACGTCGGTGACTAATATCGGAATGCAGTTGGAATATTTTCCTTTAAGTATCAGAGATTTTTCTTCTACCATTGGAGCTTGGGCACCTTTCATCAGTTTAGGAGGCCAGTTCAGTTTTTATGATCCTGAGGCTTATTCAACTTTAGGGCCATTGAATACACCAATTTCTACACCTATTAAATATTACAATGCTACCACAAACCAAGGGGGAACTGTTTGGTCTATTGTCGGTAGTGTTGGGACAAGATATAAGTTAACCGAGTTGTCTGACTTAATGGTTGATTTAAGAATGCAGTACTATTTTTCCAATTGGGTTGACGGGTTGAATCCGGATCCGGCGGTTTATGTTGAAAACAGAGCTAACGATTGGAATGTATGGTTGAACTTTGGTTACATCTATTACTTGCAATAGGTCGCTTTTATTCTTCTAAAGCGTCTTTATAATCAGGATATAAAAATTTATTGTATGGGAATCGCGTTATGTGAATTTCTCTAACAGCTTCGTAAACTTTTTCTCTGAATTCTTCAAAATTTTCTTTGTTAGTAGCCGAGATGAAAAGCGCGTTTTTTTCACCCACATTGTGCATCCATGTGGTTTTCCATTCTTCCAAAGTGTAATGTTTGGTCGTTTTTTCGGTGATTAAATCATCAGCTTCTATTACCAAATGTTTGTAGGCATCAATTTTATTAAACACCATTATAGTTGGCTTGTCATTGCTTTTGATGTCTTGTAAAATTTGATTTACTGAGTCGATGTGTTCCTCAAAATCAGGATGTGAGATGTCTACAACATGCAGTAACAAATCCGCTTCTCTTACCTCGTCCAAAGTGCTTTTGAAAGATTCGATTAGCTGAGTTGGCAATTTTCGTATAAATCCCACGGTATCGGATAGTAAAAAAGGCAAGTTTTTAATAACCACTTTACGAACGGTGGTGTCCAAAGTCGCGAACAGCTTATTTTCTACAAAAACCTCACTTTTACTGATGACATTCATTAAGGTAGATTTGCCTACATTGGTATAACCTACTAAAGCAACTCTTACCATTGCGCCACGGTTGCTTCTTTGTACGGCCATTTGTCTGTCGATGGTTTTGATTTTGTCTTTCAGCAATGCGATTCTGTCGCGCACAATTCGGCGGTCGGTTTCTATTTCTGTTTCACCGGGACCACGCAATCCGATACCTCCTTTTTGGCGCTCTAAGTGCGTCCACATTCCGGATAATCTCGGCAATAAATATTGGCATTGCGCTAATTCTACTTGAGTACGCGCATAAGAGGTTTCAGCTCTTTGAGCAAAAATGTCTAAAATGAGATTGGTTCGGTCTAAAATTTTACAGTCTAAAATTTTAGAAAGATTTTTTTGTTGCGAAGGAGACAATTCGTCGTCAAAAATGACGGTAGAGATAGTATTTTCCTTGATGTAAAGATTGATTTCGTCAATTTTTCCGGTTCCCAAGAAGGTTTTCGGATTGGGTCTTTCTAATTTTTGAGAAAATCGTTTAATAACTTCTCCTCCAGCGGTGAAAGTTAAGAATTCAAGTTCATCAAGGTATTCTTTTAATTTTTCTTCACTTTGGGTTTGAGTAACTATACCCACCAATACCGTGCGTTCAAAATTTATAATTTCTTTTTCTAACATTATCTTCAATTGAGCTACAAAAGTAAGGATTACAAGCTAAACTTTAGGTAGAATTATTTTACTAAAACATAACATTAACTTGAATTATTGTTTCAAAAAAAATTTAAAAGGCATTTTTTTCATAATTTTTACTAAATTTGGAACTCAAATTCCAAAAAAACTCAATTAAACAACTAAAATTTTCATTTCATGAAAAAAACTACATTACTAATTTTGTTGATGTTCTTTTCTGTCTTTGGCTACTCACAAATGGCTTTGGAAGGATTCGAATCAACAACCGGTCCGGCTGCACTTCCTTCTACGACCTGGACTTTAGGAACGGGAAACTGGGCCGTTTTTGACAACGGAG